>Ga0070699_100003410_pt1 | contig 14063 bp, 16 predicted proteins | sample KBSK1503metaG_FD_65473 | JGI IMG/M metagenome (GOLD analysis project Ga0070699, IMG submission 65473) | Corn, switchgrass and miscanthus rhizosphere microbial communities from Kellogg Biological Station, Michigan, USA - KBS K1-50-3 metaG | ecosystem: Host-associated > Plants > Roots >...
GTTTGAGGCGGTTCAAAATAGAGATTTTTTTGCTCAGGCAAAGACCTGAGTCCATTTGCCTCACTTGCATTTGCAATTGATTCCGAATTTGGTTTTTGGTCAGATTTAGCAAGCGTCGCTACTGGAGCAGTCGCATTAAATAACATCGACGCGATTAATATCGCGCGCAGCACCATCTCTATCCTTGATTTAATTGCCAACATAAGTCCTCCTGTTTTAGCAATCAGGCCTATTCCCCTGATTGTTATTTAATTGTCTTTCAGTTTGAGATAACCACAGATTTCCCGAATACATGAGTTTCTAAATAATACCCGGTTAAACTCTATGTTGATATGATATCTTCAAAATGTTTCCAAAGTCAAGAGATAGATACAATGAATAGGTTACAGTTTTGTCAGACAAGTATATTTCGGAAAGTTTGATCACTGTGCAACTGGAATATAATGGGCTTGAAACATCTTTATCGATAAACCAAGGCACATTTCATGAAATCTTTCCGCAAAGAACTCTGGTTCAACCTCCCCTCCCGCCGTGGATTTGTAAACATCACCTCACAAGTGGAGGAAGCCATTCGTGAAAGTGGCATCAAGGAAGGGATGGTGCTGGTCAACGCCAATATGGAATGACCTTCGAGCGGTTCACACCAATCATGATCGTTAAGAGGCCTAGAGCAGCAAAGGTCACTGAAAGGAGTAGGCGCGATTCCATGCTTGAAACGCGTTGTTCAGGGGAAAGCCCAAACAAAAAATAAAACACTTCCAGGACCATCCCCACGCCTGTAGCCAGGAGCGCCAACTTCACAGCGAAATCAGTCAATTGCCAACGACGCTGTTTTTCTTCATCAGGGACGTTTATTATGGAAAACATTTGGTTCCTTCTTTTTGGCCTCCGCGGGAGTCATCAACGTGGTCAGCTTACTAAGCAAGCGCTGCCACGGAGCAACACCGCTGCCCTCCTTATCATATATCCGATTAATAAGGGGTCCCCCGCCAGGTGCCGAACTCTGTCCAATTTAAAGCGGGCGAGTATTCGTAGGCAACACGTAATAACTGCGAAAGCTCTCTTTATTACCTTATGAGGCCACCCTCGACGTTCAGACTTGTTGTAAGGGGATGCTCGCCTTGTGTTAAGTCCTTCACGAAAGTCGTTACATAATTTGCCCAAATTTTGGCTAACCGATGAAGTGGTTATCCCCCCTTTCAAAAAGTCATCTTAGTTGAATCGTCCAAATTCCAGCTATCATATGCGTTCGCGCGCCAATCTCACTGTAAATGTTGTCCAGGTGAAATTCAATTGTTTTCTCACTTAGTAAATCTCACTAGCGATTGCTTTGTTGGTCTTACTGGCAATAACTAACGATGAAGGGGACATCCTATGGATCAGCAGGCAGAGCAAAGTTCGCAATTGGCCCGAACTAACAACCAACTTTAGTCCCAAACCTGATTGAGCAATTGGGTGTCCAGCGATTGATCTTCATTAAACATAGACCTTCATGGGATGTCGCGCCAAGAAGTCTGCTAGCTCCACAGCCACTGCACTTGGGTTCATGATTTGGAGTAGATGGCGTTCAATCGGCAGGACAACAGTTTCCGTCTGTGGGATCCACGCGTTTAACAACTCATGAGTTTTTCGGAAGCCCGGCCAGTTATCCTCGTGATACGCTGAAAGCACTGGCTGACTGATGCGCGCAGCTTCTACCGGTGTGAAGTTCCATTGCTGGATGTTGCCGGCTTCCACTTGAAAGACTACATCGGAATCTTTGATGGCCTGTTCGAACCAGCCTGGCAGGGTACGATCGGCGATCTCACGATAACCCGCCCCGAACGCCCCGCTGAGCCAGGTATCCACGGCTCCGGCTTTATCGCCCGCGCCAAATTGTGCGAACGCCTTACCAACTGCTTCCATGAATTTGCCCGCGACCGCCGGATCGCCTAAGGCGGCAGGGATGGAGGGCTCGAGCAAGGCCAGTGACTGTACAACCTCGGGCGCGTCCAACGCCAGCTGCAACGCGACCACGCCACCGTAAGAATGTCCGACGATGTGGGCACGCTGAATGCCAAGCTGTTGCAGCAATTCACGGGCGTCGGCAGCCTGCTCGGCTACACTCATCGGGCCGGAAGCGCGATCACTTTGGCCATATCCAACGCGATGATAGTTGATGAGACGATACTGCCCGGCGAAGGTCGAGTCGTCCATCAGAGGCGCAAATGCGTCCGCGACGAAGCCGCAGTGCAAGAGCAAGACCGGTTCTCCAGTGCCACGCACCTCATATGCTAACTTTTTGCCATTTATCGTGATTGTGTTCATAGCTATACTCCTTGGGAAAAGATAATCTCAGTCTACGGCAAAGCCCCCTGATCCGCATCGTTAGATCTAACGATTTTGGCCGATCAAATTCTCTGTGTACTTCCACCGGGACATGAGCGCTTCTGCAGGATAACGCTCATGCCAAGCCGTATTCGACGGCCAGATGAGCCGCCGCTGTTCGGGACCGAACGCCAAGCTTGGCGTAGATGTTGCGCAGATGGGCATTGATAGTCGTGGGACTTACCACGAGTTGCTCGGCAATTTGGGCATTGGAGAGCCCCGTGGCAAGAAGATGCAACACTTCGAGTTCACGCGCAGTCAGCAGCACCGGAACGGATGTTGTGTCGCCAGGTGTGTCCCTCGCGGGTGTGTCGAGGAGAGCCAGCGCCTGGTCGAGAGTGAGGTGATGTCCATAAGCAAAGGCTGCCTCAAACGCCATGCTGCCCAACGCAGAGCGCGCCAGTGGCAGCTCGCGGTCACGCCAGGCTTGAAAGGCCGGCGGCAATCCCGCACCGATCCGTTCTCGCAGGCCGTCCGCTGCGCCGAATAAGCGCGCGGCAATGTCAGGTTGATGTTCCAAGGTTGTCAAGCTCGCGAAGCCGTCGAGGAAGTGGGCCATAGCCCACTGATCACCAACTTCCTGCACGAGCAATAGCCCTTCATGCCAGTGCATTCGCGCTACGGTCAAATCATGCTTGTCGAGGGCGAAACGCCCCAAGCCAGCTGCCACTCGTATCAGGCCCCGCAAATCGCCCAATCCCTTGAGGATCTCGAATGCAGCTTGCAAATGAACGAGCGCCGTTGGGTCACCTTTGCGCTCGCTGAGAATCGCCAGGCCCAAACTATACTGAGCTACAGCGATGCCCCACGACTGGCCTATTTTGTGAAAGCGAGTTAAGGCTTCTTCGAGCAAGGGGCGAGCGGCAGCATAATCGGCGGTGAAGAAAGCGATATTGCCCAGGTAAATCAGTGTGGTTGCCGTTCCCCAATCATCGCCCAAAGCCCGGTAGAGGGATAAACTTTGCTCACACATCGCCCATGCCCGCGCCGGATCTCGCCCCCACGTCGCAGCGTGGCCCAAGCCCATGAGCGCCATGGCCTGGCCTGGCGTGTCGTTCAATCGCTGGGCCAAGCGCAAGCCTTCCTCGCACAAGAGCTCGGCGCGAGCAAAATCCCCCTGGTTGCTGGCGAGGAAGCCCGCGCAGCCAAGCGCTTTTGCTCGCGCGGATGACTCGATGCCCTGGCTAGCGGTCAACGCCTGCTCCAGCCAGCCACGCCCTTCTCTGAGATGTCCGCGCCAAAACCAGAAACGCCATAGTGCAACACACAGTCGAAGAGCAGCTTCGGCGTCCTTATGCTCAAGCGTGAAGCGCAAGGCGGCCCGCAAGTTATCGTGGTCGTTCGCTAATCGCTCGAGCCACGTGCTTTGTTCTGGCCCGTTGAACAGGGTTTCGGCGGTTTCAGCCAATTGAAGAAAGAACTGGCTATGCGCGCGTTGTGCCTTTTCGACCTCGCCTCTGGCCTCGAGTTGTTCGCCCGCAAACTCGCGGATCGTTTCGAGCATCGTAAGATGAAACCCATCCGTACGTAACAGACTTTTATCCACAAGCGATTGCATTCGGTTGAGGGTTTCAAGAGGTGAACCACTTACTACGCCGGCTGCCTCCAGGTCAAACGCGCCGGCAAAAACTGACAAACGCCGGAACAGCTGCTTATCATCCTCATCCAACAGCCCGTAACTCCATTGAATGGCATTGCGCAACGATTGATGACGTTCAGGAGTATCACGCGCACCGCTCGTAAGCAGTTTCAAGCTTTGTTCCAGCCAGACTTGCATCGCTTGGGGTGGTAACAATTTGATCCGAGCGGCTGCCAGTTCGAGCGCAAGCGGCAGACCATCCAGCCGCGCGCAAATATGAGCAATGGCCGGAGCATTCGCATCATTAAGTTCAAGATCTGGTTTGAGCGCTCGGGCGCGGGCGAGGAAGAGACGAACGGAGTCGAATTGAAGTAGAGACTGCACAGACTGAGGCAATTGGTAATTAGGGATAGGAAGCGGCGACACGACAAACTCATGCTCGCCAGTCAGTCGCAGTAAGGAGCGACTCGTCACCAGTATTTTCAACTCGGGGCAGGCAGCCAGCAGTTCGGCAAGCTCTGGCGCAGCGGGGAGCAACTGCTCAAAGTTATCGAGCACCAATAGCTGCTGGCCAAAGAGGTATCTTCTGACACTGTCGAGCGGCGAGGTCTCGCCCGATTGCCATAGGCCCAAGCTTTGCGCAATGGTGGGGAAGACAAATTGTGGGTCGCTAATGGAGGCCAGTGAGACAAAATAAACACCGTCCGCGAAATCGGTCTCCAGTTCGGCAGCCACTTGCAGGGCCAGCCGCGTCTTGCCCACACCGCCGGGGCCAGTGAGGGTTACAAGCCGCATATGGGTACGTTGTAATAGTTCGCGCAACGCCGCAACCTCATGCTCACGCCCGATGAGGGGCGTAGGCAGTGTGGGCAGGGTGGATCGCGCGGCGTGCATGGCGCGATTATACGCCTCTGACGTCACCCTAGTTGGGGAAATCGCGATAAGACTTTATGCCTCTCTATAAACATCTCAGTTCCAAGAAACCTACGTACTCTATATACGTGCGAAAGTAAGATTTCAGCAATTACTGCATGCAAAGACAATGTGATTTCGAGACAGTCACCTTCACGAAAATCGTTACACAATTTTCCAATTTTTGTCTGATAGCGGAAGTGCTGATACCCTAAGTAGAGAGTTCAACGTAGTCAAACAATATTGAGCTCCCATCTTAATCACAAAACGGCACAAGCTGGCGGGTTCTCCATTATGCGGAAACAATATCGCGTGTCAACGTGAAATAAGCGACTGTACCCCAACGGCCCCACCACCAGCGCACATGTGCTTTGCCTAAATAATGATTGTCATCGATCTGCACCAGCTCATCGAGTATTCGTCGAATCGTGAGTGCCGGGTTATCTTTTAGATCATAGTCAATCTTGAGGACAGTACGGTCAGTATCCATGAGTCCAGGGGCTGTGTAAGTGCGGAAGGCAAAGCCTCGATACGTCCCCATCGTATCGGTGTTAAAGCCGCGATAAAACGGATTAAAGAGCCGCGCCAAAGCATACGAGTCCTGTGTGAAGATGTTGTCGCCTCCCTGGCGAGAGGCGTTAAAGGTTTTGCCAAGCCACGGCATCCATGCCGCGGTAAGCGATTGAAACAGTTGTGTCAAAACAGGCGCGAGATCGAGCGCGATCAATTCTCCACGATATCTTCCATCCAGGGGTGGCTCTGGCAATGTACCCCTGCGAAAGAGTTCGTTCAACCCTGCCATTCCCTGGGCACGATCGCGCTTTACCAGCCTCTGCACGGATTGCAATTCGGCTAGCCCAGTTTTGAGCTTGCTCGCATCCACTTCGGCCTTCTCTTTTACAGATATCAATTCATTCATCTGTTAATCGCCTCTTTCAAAGCTCTATATCCCTGATACAACGCTTCTTCTTCCTTGATGAGCAACGGGCTATCTGCCGGTTTTCCCTCATTCACCCAGAGATCGGAATAGAGCATTCCCATTGCTCGTTGATAAGCAGCCTCTTTGAATTTCTCTGATTCCGCGCCATAGACTTCCTGATACAGACACGTGAGTGCGTCAACTAGTTCCTGATTCTCTGCGTTGCCGAATAATTTGCGATGGATGCCCCACCAGTTAACTTCAAGCTTCGTGGATTGTTCCACATCGAAGTCTTCGCCATGGACGTTTTTGATGAATTGGTAGAAACGTCTCGTATATGCTTCGGCAAGTGGAATATCGTTGTTTGGAAATGGGGCAAAGGCGATCTCTGCTCGAGCTACGAGATAAGCACCGTAGATTGCCTGCAACCATGAGAGGCCAAATGATTCTTTCACCATCCCTACTGACACGCGTAACAGTTTCAGCCAGTCCTTCTCATAATAAGCAACGTAGTTCTCTTTTTCGTAATGCGCGAGTTTGCGCGGATCCAAATTGCGTATGGGATTATCAGGTTTCATTTATGAAATTACCTTTCCATGACCATATTTGTAGGATCTTGCTGCAATTGTGATCTATTGCGCAGCTTCAGTAAGAGCACTGTAGCCAGGATCAACGTTTCTATGGTGGCGGAAATAGCAAATGCTGCAGGGATCGCGACCACATCCATGTTGGGAAGCAGGATCGAGATCAGCAGAATTCGCACGATGAGTTGACCGCTATTGGTAAACAGCGGCGTACGCGTATCGCGCAAAGCGATCAACCCGCGCGTAATTACTTCTGTGGCAACGTACGATGGAAGCGCGATCGCGTAGGCCACCAGCACGCTAAACGTCAGGTCTCCGGCTGCGCTAGAAAATTCGCCGCGTTCAAACAGGATACGGATGGTGGGGCGGCCAAGTAGCAACAACGCGCCCACTGCTGGTAGAGCCAGACCAATCGCCGCTCCTAGTGAACGAAACAGGATGCGACGCATCTCTGACCAATGCCCCGCTTCGGCCTGGGCAGCCAATCGAGGAAAGGTTGCCTGCCCGACGGCCTGTCCCAACAGCGCGATCGGCAGGCCGACCAATAGGAAGGCGTTGTAGATGGCCGCCAGCCCCGCGGGATCGACTGCCCGTGTGGCATAGGATGTATCCACAATGAACCCGGCATAATTCACGCCGACTGAGAGTCCATTGGGGATCAACAGTCGCACCACTTCTCGCAGTCGCTGGTTCGCGAGATCGAAAAGGATGCCCACGCTGTAGCCCTCGCCTCGCAGCCCGGGCGATAGGATCAGTGTTTGTAGTATTGCGCCACCGATGACCCCCGCCGTAGGTCCGAAGATTCCGATATTTGGGAACAGCTTCAAGCTCAAAATGGATGCGATCAGGCAAACGTTGTGACTGACAATGGAAAGACCGGTCAGCAGAAATTGATTGCGGCTATTCAACACCGCTGTCGCCACACTGCCCAGTAAAAGAATCACAGGTTGGATCAGCATGATACGAGTGAGCTGCACGGTTAGCTCAGCTGTTTCAGCGTCAAAGCCTGGTGCTAAAACGCGGGTGACCAGGGCCGGAGTGAAGATCGCAACAGCAATAATGATCAGTGCGAATACGGATAACAACGAGGTCAACACAATGCTGATCAAACGCCAGCCAGCGGCTTCCCCATCTTTTTGCTTGGCGTTCAGCAACACAGGGATCATGGCACTCGATAAGGCCCCGCCAGCAATCAAACTGAAGAGAGTATCAGGAAGCCGGAAGGCTGCATAGTACGCGTTCGCCTGCAGACCAACGCCAAACTGGGCATTGAAGAGTACCTGACGCACGGCGCCGAGAGCCGCGGATAGGAAGAATGAGGCCATCAGAATAAAACTAGCCTCCCCGACGCTATACTCGCGCGTCAACAAATTCTTCACCCTTATGTCCCGCGGTATACTGGGTCGGATTACCTGGACGCGACGCAGGATGCCTGTGGGAGCGAGTCGTAGTTGTTCGAGCACATCCGAAGCCAGGGCAAAGCCCATCCAGGCACTCTGCGCCATAGCAGTAATTCCACCCAGGAGTACTTTTTGCGGCTTGGTTGTTTCAGAAGAAGGAATAGCCATTTCTGCGGTCATGAATTGGTACCTCCAAACGATAAAAGATTGATGTTCACATTTACCACTTGACTCACATCACTAAACTTTCTGAACAATGAAGAAATAACTGTCAAATCTCTTCTGGTTTAGTTACGCATGTCTACATGTGTGCGGTACTATGTAATACGCAACACGGGCGTCAGCACATTTTATTTGGATGGACTCTGACTGCGAATAAACGTGAGTCCCAGCCACATATACCATATTGGATTCACGATAAATCCCTCCAACAAAGCTGGAATGACAATAACGGGAGTCGTGGCTTGAACGATAATCAAGCGTCCAAGATAAAGAATGATCATCAAGATGGCTGAAAAATATCCCAGATAGGCCAGCCCTTTTGGGAATCTCGTATCTTGAGTCAGTAGCCAGGATAGAAGGAAAAGCCCTAATCCTGACACACCGAAGGTCAATAAGCCGCGCGGATCGACTGCATTGGGGCCAACTGTGCTGGAATCAAGCGGATGAATTGCATTGGCGAGATCATACCCACCGTGGATAGCAGAGCCGAGAACCGCGCTGAGGCTGAGCAGAAGCCCTAGCAGCGCGAATCCGCTCTCGGTCCCGCGCAGGCGTTGATAGAGGGCCGTTAATGCCGAGGTGGAGAAGAGTCCGCCCAGCATCAGAAAAAGAGCGCTTAGCAGGTCACTCTGCAAAACGATGAAAGAAATGGAATAAAGAAATCCACTCAATCCGGCCAGGATCGCGCCCCAGCCCGCAAATTTTTCAAACGAAGTTCTCATGATTATTCCTTTGACAGGTGACAGTCACTTTTGTAGAGTATTTCCAAAGCGAAGCATAGAGTCCAAGTGACTGTCACCATACTCGAAGTTGAAAATTTACGAGCCCGGCATCGGCATTAAGCCCAACTGCATCATCATCCCTGCAAGGTCTGGATAGCTATGAACTTCTACTGGCTTGCCATTCTTGTAGCGGACAAAGTAGGTTCCCTTCCCATTTACCATCTTGCCCGTGGCAGGGATGGTCGCGCCTGGAGCCAATTGCAGGTCACCAGTATTCGTTCCGGCGAAGTCCAACTCGGATGCTACTTGATCTTCGGTCACCACACGATTTGTGATCGTGATCTTGATATCCGGGAAGGCTGAGAACCAGCCGTGCAGATATTGGCGGATTCCGTCTTTGCCTTGTAAGGGCTGCGGGTTGCTTATGTCATACCAAACTACATCGTCTGGAAATACAGCTACCGCTCGTTCAACATCATGAGCGTTCCAGGCAGCGATTTCTTCCTCATCGAGCTTAATATTATCTTGAATTGACATTTTTATCTCCTCTTGTTTTGATTGTCTCAGCAAAGACAATCAGGCTAATGTTTGGATAACGATAAAACTTTCAGATGCAAGTATTCACTTCCTTTAGCAATACACATCACCTTCTTTCCATCCGACATAATTAACATATGACTAGATATTCACTTGAGATGGCGGCATCGTTGAACGAACCACGCCAAGTTTTACAAGCATCATTTCAACTTCTGCAACTGTGGCACGAGTGTCGAATGAATACGATTCCTGCCAGAGAGCTCGCTCGACGAGGAGACTGAACCGGTTGAACGCATGAATGTCGTCAAAGACACCTTCATGTGCCAGCACGTGAAACAATCTGGCAGCATCCCAGAGTTCAATATCTTTCGCCAAAGATGCGCATCGTTTATGCCGGGCAACGTAATAACGCATCCCAAACAGCACCGCGTCGTGTAGTGTCACAATGGCTTTTGCCGAAAATCCCTTTTCAAGGTGACGCTTCGCGGCACGCAGGTGAAGCTGTGCACATAATAAAGCTGTGCGTGCATCGGTCATTTTGGTCATATCAATCAAGCCATAGTAAGACATGGCTACTCCTGCCCCGGATGAGGCGAGGGCTCCACTATTGCAAGAGTCAGCCCACTCCCGCGAATCATTTTTTCTGTGAACATGTTCAAGTCCTTTCCTTATCAAGCGGAAAAAAAGTCATCCAGAGCATCCTGGTCACTCGTAAATCCCCAGCCCTCAACCACTTGTCCCTGGTCATTGATTCGCATAATGTGCGCGCCCCGCAAATCGACTTTCCTGCCTCTGCGCTCACCTCTTAGGCTTACAGTCGCAACGACATAGTTGCCGTTAACCATTACATCGTGAACATCAAAATCCCAGCTGGTTAAAGGCGCCATACGAGAGGTCATTAGTTTTGTATATTCTTCGAGGCCATGATAGTCACCTGAGACGGGATTATGTCCAGGCACATGCCAAACGATATTAAGGGCAGTTTTGGCGCGTTCGGCTTCACCACCTGTATACATGCTACGTGCAGTCTCAATAAAGCGTTGGTCTTGTTCAGTCATGGTCTGCTTTCTCCTATGGTCGAATTGTCGGGCAGTTTTGTCACTATAGCTGTTCATCTCTCTGAATGTCTGCTTTGGAGTAAAGGTTCCAGCCGAGCCATGCCCACGCAACAAAATAGCAAACTGCATAAATTGGGCGCGTAAAAGCCAGCGGTCCCGTGAGTGGTTGAAGCAAACCCACTAGAATAAGAAGCACCCCAGCATATTTCGGAAACACTTGCACACGGAAAATTGACATCCCAAAAGCGATTAGACCTGCTACCCAAACCCAGGGCAGTATAGAGTCTGCCAAGGCATAAGAGGGTACCTGTGTGATTTGTTCATTTGAAATCGCTCCCGCCGACAATCCCAAGCCGACTGCATCGCTCACGACAAAATAGATCGTAGCCAACACAAGGAAAACATAGCCGACCAATCCGAGCATACCACCCCGTTGCGACTGCCGGGCAAACAAAGCGCCCAATCCTAACATCATGAGAGCGCCTGCAAAGATTCCACGCCAAAGGAATTGGGCTGTTGGCTGATCTGGCTGCCCAGACAGAAAATAAATCAGGTTACCAATGCCGGTCAGAATTGCGGAGAGAAGAACAGCGATCCCTCCGAGCTGAAATAACGATTTTGTTTTCATGGCAGTCTCCTTTTCTATTGGTTTTTTATCTGTAATCGAAGTCATCTTTCAATTTCAATTAAGAGTGGCTTGGAGTCATCCTCGCGTGGAGGATCGCTTCATGGAACCAATGAGGCGCGGGAGAAAGAATATGTCCGTGTTGATCGGTGACCGGCTTGCGTCTTTCATCGCCTGGCAGGCCCGGGTCCACACGCAGAAGCGCATGTTCGTGATCCTCGTCTGGGACTTCGGAGGTATAGAAACAGGTCGGGCAAATATAGAAGACCAAAGAGGTGTTCATCTTTTCAGGCTCTTTCATATCGAACTGTCGTATTAGGTTACATTAAGGGGTTGCTCATTTTCCAGTCAATTACTTGCTCAATTTATATTCAATTTTCCACCTGCATAATTCCTTCCTCTTATAGTTCAGGCAGAAGCCCAATGTGACGAAGCATTCCAGCTAGATCCCAGATATATTGACCTCGCACCACCAGGCCATCCTCTACTTCGATGACAGACATCCCTTTCACCTCCACTTTATGTCCGGTCGGCGGGATGTGCATGATCTGTCCCTGGTGTGTCCCCTCCGCGCACCATGAGATAGCGATACGATTTTCCTCTGCGACTGTGCTCTGTACAGTGAAGAACAGATCAGGAAAAGCCTGCCAGTAACGGAGAAGCATATCCTTGACTGTATTACGGCCGCGTTGCACGCGTGGGTCACCGATGTCCACACCCTCATAGTCTTCAGAGTAATAAGGCAAGACAAGGTCCAGGTCATGAGAGTTCCATGCCTCGGTCAGATTTTGGATATAAGGAACAAGATTGTGGGTCATAGGTTTCTCAATATGCGTAGCGTTTCAAAACTTGAAATTTTCTTTTTCTAATGCTTCACGCAATTTCTGCATTCCTAGCCGGGCGCGGGTGTGGATGGTGCCCGGGGGCTGACCGGTTGCCTTTGCAATTTCCTGTTGCGTCATGCCAGAAAAATAAGCCAGCTCGATGACTTGTCTTTGTTCGTTTGGCAGGGTCTTCAGCGCCTTGCGCGCCTGCTGCGCCATACGATTCGAATGAGCTTGCCTTCGCACGTTCTTATCAGGATCGGGCATCCGGTCCAATATAGGCTCTGTATCCGTCTCATCCGAAATGGCTTTTGGACTACCGCCGCGCCGACGATATGCATCAATGGCAAGGTTGCGAGCAATCCTGAAAAGCCAGCCTGTAAAGGATCCGCGCTGAGATTGATATGCGTCCACACTCTGCCACATTCGCCAGAAGGTCTCCTGCACTATATCTTCAGCAACGGCACGCTCGCCAATGATCCGTAGCGTGATTCCCAGAACCATTGAGGCGTGGCGGTCATATAGCGTCTCAAATGCTGTTTGGTCGCCCTGGGCAACGTGTGCCGCCAGAATTTCGTCACTCAATTGCCCAGTGTGCATGATGTTGTTAATAAAAGAACTACAGTCTTCCGCTGCGCTGATAGGCGATATAGCCAACGATTGTTACAAACAAGGATGCCGCGCCAATGACAACAGTGATGAGCACAGGCTCTCCGCTGAACAATGCGATGACGCTGGCGATAAAACTGAACCCATTGAAGATCAATGCCATGACCAGACCTAATCTGATTTCCAGCCATGCGCCAGAGCGAATCCCCAAATAAGCCATCACTGCGTAGCCCAATGAAGCGGCGCCTGCCTGACGAATAAGGAAAACATCTGTGCCATGGAATCCCAACAGTTGCGCGCCTTGAACTGGAATCAGCAATGGCAACAAGCCAAAGGCTCCAGAAAGGACGGTGCCTAAGGTAAGGAAACGGATATACCACGTCGATACATCGCGCTCCATTTTCATGATGCTCGAGTGACGATTAAGCAGCCACAATGTGATGGCGGTAATGGCAATGGATGTGCCAAGGATCAAATAAATCATGATATTGGTAGCACCGGCCATAAGCTCTACTACGCATGCGTAAATGGAAGCCAGATTGAAGGTCAGTGTGGCAATGACAACTAATCGCAATGGCGCCCAGTCACCCTGCCGCAATCCCATGATCAGCGCGACGGCATACCCAAGCGTGGCTGCGCCGCCCAGGCGATAAATGAAAGAATCATTTCCAGGGGCACCAAGCGCTGCACCGAACACACCACCCAATAGGAGAGGAAACAAGCCAAAGACCAACCCGCCTGCAAGAGGCAGAAGAAGGAGGATGCGTTCAAGATTACTGAGCTTGGTTCCCGCTTCCCCGACTGCTGGTGCAACGCGAACATTAGACATACTTTGGTTCATAAGATTCTCCTTTTATGATGAACGAGTTTGACAACCAGCAAGGGATAAAACAACACTGTGGCTGTCAACTGACAACCACAGTGTAGACTCAGGGACTGCTCATTTTCCAGCCCAAAAACTGCTCACTTTTTACTCAATTTTTAGGTTACTTTTCACCAATCTCCTGCTGCCAGAGCAAATCGGTCAAACGCAGGATTCCAGCTGTCAAATGCCGGCGATACGTGCTAAAGGGAAGATCAAGCTGTTCGGCGGCGGCCTCCTGAGTAGGGGCAGGGTGGAAGTAGGTACGGTCGAGGGCGCGGAACAGTTTCTCATCCCGTGGATGAATACGCAGTGACTCCGCTGCCTCTTTTATCTGGGACTTTAGAATCTCGCTTCTTTCACCAGATCCCTGACCTGCCAGATCGGAAACCAGCCTCGACCTCAATAAGGGATTCCCAGCTAAACCTGCGGGACGAGTAAAATCTTGAAGCGCCTGCTTGACCGCGTTACCAAAGTCATCTCGACTCAGAAAGATAAGTTGTTCTTGCACAGGTGGTGACACCGTCTGGCCTGTTACGCCGAGCTCTTTCTGAGCCAACCGCGCAATCCATATGGCAGGCGGCATCACCCGCCAATCGTGACCGTAGACACCATAACGTTTGCCATCCACTTCGAAATCGGCATCCGGCAAGCGAGTCAACTCGCCATAACTCAAAATGGCGCTCCAAAAGTCCGGCGCGGCACATGGGAAGAAGGTAAACGCCAGCATAGGCGTGACCAGGTACTGTTTGGCAACTTGAAGGAAAATCAGGCTTTGGATAGGTGAGATCCCCTGGTAGGTATCTTTCTCCATCCAAAATCGAAACAGTATCGCCACCTCAT
>Ga0070699_100003411_pt1 | contig 14061 bp, 22 predicted proteins | sample KBSK1503metaG_FD_65473 | JGI IMG/M metagenome (GOLD analysis project Ga0070699, IMG submission 65473) | Corn, switchgrass and miscanthus rhizosphere microbial communities from Kellogg Biological Station, Michigan, USA - KBS K1-50-3 metaG | ecosystem: Host-associated > Plants > Roots >...
CATCCGCTCCGAGCCGGAGCGGATCCGCTCGTTCTGCTTCTCGGATTCGTCGGCGGCCTGCCGCCACTTGCGGACGAAGTCCGAGATGTCACCGATGAGCTTCGCGACGACGGGCGGGAGATACTCCGACACCTGCGCACCTCCGGAGCCCCGCGGCCGCGGGCGTCAGGTGGCGCCCGGGCGGTCCTCGGTGGACATCCGCACTGCTGCCGCACTGCCGGGGTCAACCAGCCAGGTCCGTCCGTTCGCCGCGCGTCTCGCGATAACGCGCCCTTGGCGACATAGGCGCCTGACATAGCTCTCTGACGTCCCGACCTCGTGTGCTGCTTGAGTGATCGTCCACCACTTGTCGGGTGTGGACGGTGCACGATCTTGGCTCTGCGGAACCTCATCAGTTCCGGAACCGGGCCGTGAGCTGCGCTGCTGCGTGCGGAACCTAAGTGCGGCAGCATGGATCTCGTTCGCGATGGCTTGGGCCTGCGAGGGCATCCCGCCGTTGCGCCCGGTCAGCACGGCGACGCCCTCGAGGACGGCGCGCTGCAGACGGGCACAGTCCTCTTCGGACAGCCAGACACCCGCGGGCAGCCTCTTCACGCTGGCACCTCGACGACGAAGAACGCCTCCAGGTGCTGGCCGGCCACCGCGGGGCAGCTGGCCGACGAGTGCGCGACAGCGGCGCCCCGGGCGTGCACCTGTCCGTGCTCGTCGACGGCGTCGACCACGACCACCACGCCGCCGTAGCAGTCCGGACAGGACTCGTTCCGCAGTTCCTCGACCTTCTGCAGCACGCTGCGCGGGATGGCGACGATCACGGCGCGACCTCCGGCGGGACGACGAGGTACACGGCGCCGAGCGGCAGAGCCAGCACGCGAGGGCAGCTGTCGTCCGAGTGCGCCAGCGCGGCGCGCACGCCGCGGACCATGCCGACGGCGTCGACCTGGTCGGCGACGAGCACCGGCGAGCCGAGGCAGTCCGGGCAGTGGTCGAGCGCGACGAGGTCGGCGAGCACCGCGCGGCTGACGGGGATGGTGATCACCGGCGCACCTTCTGACTGTTCCTCCGATGGCGCCACCAAACCAGCAGGTCACGCACGGTTCGGTGCGCACACGATGCCATGCTGCACCCGTCCCATGTGGACGGTCGACGGCGCGCGATCATGCCGCGTCCCCCGGGCCGTCGTCCGTGTGGGTCTCATGGGTTTGCTCGTCCGATGGGTTGAGCGAGCGGACGGGGTTGATGCCGCGCTCGGCGAGGTTGCGGAGCTTGGTGCGGTGGCGTGCGACGAGGCCGCGGTTGCGGGCTGCGGTGAAGGCGGCGCGTGCTGCGCGGTTGGTGGCTCGCCGGCCGGGCGGTGGGGGTTCGGGGGTGGTCATGTGCGCCTCCGGAGAACAGGACGGGGGCCGGGGAGGTTGCTGGTGTGGCGGGCGAGGGCGGCGCGGACGGCTGCTGAGCCCGCTCGCGCGACTTCGGGATCGGGGCGGGGTGTCCGGGCCCGGGGGGCGAGATTGGGGCGGCAGCGGAGGCAGGGGACGGCGTCGTCGTAGTTGATCCACCCGTTGTCGCATTGGTGGTCATCGGTCGGTGGGTCGTTGTCGGGTTCGGTGGCGACGAGTTCGCCGTAGCGGTCGTGCCGGATGGTCATGAGGCGTTCCTTGCTGGTGTGCGGCAGACGAAGCAGCTGCCGTCGAGGTCGAGAAGTGCTGTGCAGGTGGGGCAGGTCGGGCGCCCGCGCGCGGGCGTGCGCGCGTGTGGTGGGTCGCCTACAGGGATGAGTTGGGAGGTACCACGTTCGGGAAGTTCGCTCGCCTGTTCGTTGCGAGGCCCCGAAGGGGTCTCGCCGCGCAAGGGGGTCCGGGGGGCAGCGTGGCCCCCGGTCTGAGTCTCCTCTGTAGGTCTCTGAGTCGTCGGGTCCGAAAATCGGTCCTCTGAGGACGCAAAATCGGACCCCTGAACACTCAAAATCGGACCCCTGGGTTCCTCAGGGGTCCGATTTTCAGACCCCTGAGAGGCATGTTCAGCCGTACGATTTTCGGACCCCTGAGAGTCGGGCACGGTGAGCTTGTAGCGGGCGGCGCGGTGCTGCCGGGCACGCTCGGCCTCGGTCAGCCAGCCGTCCTTCACGAGCTGTTTGAGGACTCGGTTCACGGTGTCGCGAGACCGAATTCCCGTGCGGCGCATCAGTTCCGGCCACGGGCACCACGAGACGTCGGCTCTGCCGGCGAATCGGTAGTAGGCATAAAGGACGGCGCGCTGGCTGGGGTTGAGCGCCTCGCATTCCCACACGGCGTCCATCCACCGGTCCCGGGGCCACGGCTCGTCCTTGTCCTTCGTCATGGATCAGGCCGCTCCGGGCTGGTCACGCAGCGGCCGGACGGTGGCCAGCGGGGCGGGCTGCTGCTCGAGTCCGAGCGCACGCAGCACGTCGGCGGTCGGGGTGACGTAGCGGCGCCCGAGCTTGTTCACCGGGAAGCCGAGGTCCTCCCCGCTACGCAGCGCCTCGTACGCACGGGTAGCCCCGCATCCGAAGACGGCCTGGACCGCGTCGACGCTCGGCATCCGGACGCCGTAGGCCCGGATGCATTCTTCGGTCCAGACGTCGCCGCTCATGCGGCATCACCGGCGGTCTGCTGCTCGTCGAGCCAGCGGTCGACGTCTTCCCAGCGCCAGCGCAGGTGACGGCCCACCTTGATGGCGAGGGCGCCGATGCCGACGCCGCGGTGCCGCTGGTCATAGATCGTCGACTTCGGCAGGTGGAGGTGGGCGCAGATCTCGGCCATGCCCGCCATTGGTCTTGTGTCGCTCATTTGGTGCTCCAGGGATCGTTTGATCTCTCAAGCGCCACGGTAGCTTTTGGAAGTTCGGAGGTCAATCACGGACGCTATGGTCTTTTTTCGACCGCGCCCCGTATGCTCCTCGGCATGGAACCGACCGAGATGGTGGCCGCCCGTGTCCGCGAGCTACGCCAGAAGCGCGACTGGACAGCGCAGCAGCTCGCCGAAGAGATGACGAACGCCGGCATGCCCTGGAACCGCGGCGTAGTCACGAAACTGGAGAACGGCCGGCGCGACTCTGTGTCGATCGAGGAACTGCTCACCTTGGCGTGGGTGTTCGACGTCCCGCCGCTGGTCCTGCTTCTGCCGGACGACCCTGGATCCCCGGTGGAGATCACACCCACCGTCAGCGCTCGAGCTGAGCGGGCATACCGCTGGCTCATGGGCGTGACCCCAGTACCGATCGACGTCGCACCGGAGACCCACCCTGGCGTCTGGGGCGAGCGGATCGCGCGGTACGCCACGGACCGACCGAGCTACATGACCAACTCTCCCGAGGCGGACCCCGCCCTCTTGGACCGCCTGGAGCGCCACGACAGGCAGCTCGCGGAGCTGCAGGCGCAGCTACAGAAACTCAGCCAGAAAAACGAAAGGAGCGAGCATGGGGACGAGACGGACTGACCCCGGGCTGTTCAGGCGCTGCGGGTGCACGGAGGTTGTGAGAGACGCGGCCGGCGAGCCGGTGCTCACGGCGCGCGGGAAGCCGAAGCGGCGCGAGCTCGGCGCCGGGTGCCCGCGGCTGGCGGCCGACAGCAAGCACGGCACGTGGGGCTTCCAGATCGACGTCGCGCCAGTGCCCGGCTCGGGGAAGGAGCGGCAGCGAATCCGGCGGACCGGATTCCCGACGAAGACGGCGGCGAAGGCCGCCCGGGTTGCGATCGAGGGCAAGGGCTCCACGGCCGCGAACCGGCGCGTGCCGAACGACCGGCTCACGGTCGGCGAGTGGCTTGACCGCTGGATCGCCGGCCGGAAGGTCCGCCGCGCGACGCGCGTCAGCTACCAGGGCCACATCGACAACTACCTCAAGCCCCACCTCGGCGAGGTCAAGCTCCGCGACCTCGGCAGCCACCAGATCTCCGCGATGTTCACCGCGCTCGACGAGCGGAACGCCGAGATCCGGAAGTCCCTCGAGCTGCACCCGCGCGGCCGCCGCGGCCAGTGGATCAGCGCCGAGCAGCGCAAGGCCGGCGTGACGCGCGAGCGCCGGCGCGTGATCGGCCCGGCGTCGATGCAGCGAATCCGCGCCACGCTGCGGAAGGCGCTCAACGACGCGATCAAGCAGGGCTTGTACAGCTCGATCAACCCGGCAACGCTCGTCGAGCTGGAGTCCGGCAAGTCGCCCCGCCCGAAGCTCTGGACCGCCGAGTCCGAGGCGCACTGGCGGAAGACCGGCGAGGTGCCGGTGTCGACCATGGTGTGGAGGCCGGAGCAGTGCGGCAAGTTCCTCGACACCGCCGACGGTGACCGGCTCTACAACCTGTTCGAGCTGGCGAGCCGGTCGGGGATGCGCCGCGGCGAGTTGTGCGGCTTGCGCTGGTCCGACGTCGACCTCGAGGCGAAGCGGCTCACGGTGACGGTGCAGCTGACCGTCGTCGGCGGTGTGGTCGAGGAGGGCCCGACGAAGTCGGAGGCCGGCGAGCGGTCCGTGCCGCTCGATGACGGCCTGGTCGCCATGCTCAAGGCGCACCGGACGCAGCAGCGCAAGGACCGGCTCGCGTGGGGTGAGGCGTGGGTCGACTCCGGCCGTGTGTTCGTCCTCGAGGACGGAAGCCAGCTCAACCCGGACAGCGTGAGCGAGCGGTTCCGGGCGATCACGCGGGCCGCTGATCTGCCGCCGGTCCGGCTGCACGCGATGCGGTCCGGCGCGGCCACGATGGCGCTCGCGGCCGGCGTGCCCATGAAGACCGTGAGCGAGATGCTCGGCCACGCGAACGAGAAGATCACCAGCAACGTCTACACCGCGGTCGGCGACGAGCTGAAGCGCGAGGCCATGGTGGCGATCGGCGGCCTGATTCCCCGCCGCACCGGCACCGAACCCCGCTGAGCGGGGCCTCGTTTCCCGCGATGGCACCGAATTGGCACCGATCGGCCTGTTTCCGCCGCTGCTCGTTGGTCCCGAACTTGGCCGGACATGAAGAAACCCCCTGCTAGGAGGGGGCTTCCCGTCTGAGCCGCCAAGGGGGCTCGAACCCCTGACCTTCTGTTTACAAGTTCGGCCAGCGCTCTGCCAGGTATTACCGGCCGGAGCCGCACACTGCCGCTGAGCTGCACTCGGGCTCGGCGGCAGTGTCGCGTGTTGCCGGACGCGGATGGGGGTTTCCGACTACCGCGGCACCGAACACGGCACCGAAGTCAGTCCGTCGGCGCCTTGGGAGGCCGGCCGCCCTTACGGGCGCGGCGCTCGGCTACCTCGGCCTCGGCCTCGGCCAGCAGCTGGTGGTCGACGCGGTCGCCGTGCTTCTTGACGGTGGCCTGGATATGGGCGTTCAGGTCCTCGGCCCGCGTGGTGCCGAGGCGCCTGCAGACGTTGTCGTACGCCGCCCACAGCGGCTCCGGGACCCGGAACTGCCGCGGCTTCGTGGTGTCGGCCATGCCCTCTCCCCTGTCGTAGCTACAGGGATTCTTGCATGTTGGGCGCATTCGGCCAGCCGCTCAAGGGACGACGGGCTCAGGCGTTCGGCTCAAAAAGTGTGTAGTTACGGAGATTGGTTATTGCGTAGCTACAGTGTTTCGCTTACTGTGTAGCTACGGGGTTGAACAGGGGCCCCGCAGCCCAGATCCGGCGGAAAAGTGGCCGCCTGAACTGGGGGAACAGGGCTTCTGGTGGGTGCTGACACCAGAAGCCCAAGCACCAGAGCGGCTCCCGGCCAGGCGACCTCACCGCCGGCCGGGAGCCTTGATCAGACCGGAGATCTGACCCATGTCCAACCGTAACGCCACCGCCGCCGCGATCATGATCGACACCGAGCGGCACGCCACGTTCTGCGCCACCGACCGCCGTGCCGACCAGCACGTGTGCGCCCCGGAGTTCGCCCCCGACTACCTCGTCGACGCGCACACCCTCGGCCTCGACAGCGACGGCACCGTCTTCCTCCGCCAGGACGAGCACGGCAACGACCGCATCCCCGGCCTGTACGGCGCCATGCCGACGTTCGACCCGGCCACCGGCCGCGCCAGCGTCAACCTGCACACCATCGGCGAGGACGACAACCTGCAGGCGCTGTTCACCCCGGCGACCGCGCGGCTGCTCGCCGCGCAGCTGGTGTCTGCCGCCAACGCCGCTGAAGCCGCTCAGGCGGTGACCCGATGACCGAGCTGCCCGCCGCCGACGAGCGGCTGCTCGCGCTGAACCTGCAGGAGATGCGCCGCCGCAATCTCCGTCCGAAGACGCTGAGGATGCGCCGCGACAGCGTCGAACGGTTCCTCGCCCGCGTCGGCAAGCCGATGCTCGAGGTCACCAAGGACGACGCCGAGCGCTGGTATCGCACGATCGAGCACCTGTCCGTGGCGTCGATCGACGCCTACGTACGCCAGGTCCAGGGGTTCTACCAGTGGCTCGTCGAGCGGGGCGACCTCGGCGAGGACCCCTGCAAGGAGCTGATCCGGCCCAAGGTGCCTCAGGGCATCCCGCACCCGATCGCGGAAGACGAGCTCGAATTGGCGCTCATCACGGCACCTCAGCCGCTGCGGGCCTGGCTTGTGCTCGCCGCGTACGCGGGCTTGCGATCGGGTGAGATCGCCCGGCTCCGGCGTGAGCACATCCTCGACCGGCACCAGCCGCCCCTGATCCACGTGGTCGACGGCAAAGGCGGTCGGGAACGCGTCGTGCCCGTCGCTCGCGTCGTGATCGACGAACTGCACGCGTACCTCAACGACCGGGGGCGCCTGTGGCTTGACCACAGCGTGAGCCCGGAAACGCTCGTGACGCAGAAGGTGTCCAAGCACCTGCGCGATCTCGGCATCCCGCACACCTGCCACAGCCTCCGCCACCGGTTCGGGACTCAGCTGTATCGGACGTCCCGCGATATCCGCATGACGCAGGAGCTGATGGGGCACGCGTCGCCCGCCACGACGGCGATCTACGCGGCGTGGGACCACGAGGCGGCCGCGCCGACGGTGGACGCGCTTGGCGAGAGCCTGCAGGGCGCGGCGCCGACGATCCTCGGGAAGCGGGGGCACCGCCGATGAGTGACTACTGGATGCGGCGACTGGAGTGCGAGCGGACGCAGGTGGCAGCGCATCACGCGAAGATCGTGGACGTCTGCTACCTGACCGGCTACTACGGCGCCAAGGCCGAGCAGTCCGGCAACGCCGAGCTGCGCGCGCTCGTCGCCGAGCTGCGGAACGTCATCGACGGCACGTGGGACCGGTCGGTGATGACCGAATGACCGCGGACTCCGCTGTCCTTGAACGTGTGCGTCAGGTGGTCGCGGACGCCGCGACCACCGGCGCGCCCGTGCCCGGCCGCAAGGTCCTCGCCCGGCAGCTCGACGTCAGCGAGCACCAGGTGCGCAAGGCGCAAGCCGCGCTGCAGCAAGAGCAGCGCGCAGACCAGACGCCCGTCGAACCGCGTCCCCAGCTGGTGCCGGAGCCCACAGCACAACCGACCGCGGACCGGCCGGGCGGTGGCCTGCTCGTGGCGTGGGCCGGGTTCCTGTTCGGCTCGATCACCTCGGTGGCGGCGAACGTCCTTGCCGCCCGGATACCGCCGGCGGCCGCCGGCCCCGGCTGGGAGCCCTCGACGGTCGCGCAGCTCGGCGCCGCGGTGTGGCCGCTGGCGCTGCTGCTCGCCGTCGAGGCGCTCTCCCGCGTCCGGTGGCCGTCCGGCGCCCTCTGGCGCCTGGCGCGCTACGGCGGCGCCGGGACGGTCGCCCTCGGCTCCGGAGTGATCTCGTACGGCCACATTCACGCCGTCCTCGGCTCGTGGGGCTACGACGGGGTGGCGGCCGGCGTGGGCCCGCTGGTGATCGACGGGCTGATGGTGATCTCCGGCTTCGCCATGCTGGCGAAGTCCACACAGGGCGGACGCCGGTGAGCGACGAACCGAACGACCTCATCAAGGCGCAGACCCGCGAGCCGGTCGACGTCGGGCCGGTCCTCGACGCCGAGCTGGTCGACGACGAGCCGAGCACCGTCACCAGCACCGCCACCGTGCCGCCCGAGCCCGCCACCGACGACCTGCCCGCCATGCTTCGGGCCCGGCGCGCGACCATGCGGCCGGTGCTGCCCGTGTGGCTACGCGACCGCGACGAGGCACGCAACGTCGCACGCTGGGCAGCCGGGTACGCCGGCCACGTCGCGGCCTACCACGCCGTGCGCGTGCCGCTCTACCTGCTCAAGCTCGCCGGATGGACACCCCGCGGCCTGTGGATCACCGGAGTTGCCGGCGCGCGGTGGACGTTCGACCTCGAGGCCCGGCCGTTGCGGCTGTCCGCCGTGCAGCAGCGCGACGCAGACACCTACCTGAAGCTGGCGCGGGAGCGTCGCCAGCGTGTGCGCGCGCGGCTGCTGGTGGCCGTCCTGGCGACGATCGCCGCCGGGCTGGTCTACCTGCTCGTCTGGCCGCTGGTGCCGCCCCTGGCGGCGCTGGCGGTCGGTGTGGCGGCCCTGGTGACCTTCGGTCTGCTCGGCGCGCCACCCGACCGGCCAGTGATCACGCACGCGGTCATCCTCGACCGCTACACGCGACTCACGCCGGACATGGTGGAGCGGGCGCTGGCGGCGCTGGGGATCGCCGCGCTCCACGCGCGCAACGGGCGCGCCACCTTCGCCGCCCCGATCCAGCGCGACGGGCCGGGCTGGCGCGCCGAGCTCGACCTCCCGCACGGCGTCACGGTCACCGACGTGTCCGAACGCCGCGACCGGCTGGCGTCCGGGCTCCGCCGGCCGCTCGGCTGTGTCTGGCCGGAGCCCGCGACTGACGAGCACCCCGGACGGCTCGTGCTGTGGGTCGGCGACGTCGAGATGTCCAAGGCCAAGCCCGCGCCGTGGCCGCTGCTCAAGGGCGGTGAGGTCGACCTGTTCAAGCCCGTGCCGTTCATGGTCGACCAGCGCGGCCGGCCGATCGGGATTGACCTGGTGTTCACCAACGTCCTGATCGGCGCGATGCCGCGGATGGGCAAGACGTTCACCGTGCGCGAGCTGGTCCTCGCTGCGGCGCTCGACGTGCACGTCCGACTGCGCCTGTTCGAGCTCAAGGGCACCGGCGACCTCGGCATGTGTGAGCGCGTCGCGCACCGGTACGCGTCCGGCGCCGGGGCGGACGCGCTGGAGATGACCATGGCCAGCCTGCGCGAGGTGTACGCCGACCTCGAGACCCGCTCGAAGACCATCACCCGGATCGCCAAGGAAACGCCGGCGCGCTGCCCCGAGAACAAGGTCACCCCCGAGCTGTCCCGTGACGAGCGGCTCGGCCTCGGCCTGGAGTTCCTGGTGATCGACGAGTGCCAGGAACTGTTCTCGAACAAGGAGCACCGCGACGAGGCCGAGCGGCTCGCCGAGGGGATCATCAAGCGCGGCCCAGCGATGGGCGTGATCCTCGTGCTGGCCACCCAGCGGCCGGACGCGAAGTCGCTCCCCAAGTCCGTGTCCGACAACATGGGTGTTCGGTTCTGCCTGCGGGTGATGGGGCAGGAGCCGAACGACATGGTGCTGGGTACCTCGTCGTACAAGAACGGCATCCGGGCCTCGACGTTCACCGCGCGGGACAAGGGCATCGGGTACCTCGTCGGCGCGTTCGACGACACGCTGATCGGTCGGACGTACTACCTCGACGGCCCGACCGCGGACCGCGTCGTCGACCGGGCGCACGCGCTGCGCGAGGCGGCCGGGACGCTCACCGGGCATGCGGCCGGCGAGCCGGTTCTCGTGGTCGACGTTGCCGCCGACGTCCGCACGATCTTCGGCGCGGGCGACGAGAAGCTGTGGACGACGACCATCCTCGAGCGGCTGGCCGCGCTGCGCCCGCAGGTCTACATGGGCTGGTCTCCTGAGCAGCTGGCCGCAGCGCTCCGGCCGTTCGAGGTCCGCTCGCAACAGGTGTGGGGGACCGCCGCGGACGGCAAGGGAGCCAACCGGCAGGGCTACGTGCTCGCCGAGATCGCTAGGGGCGGCGCGTCCTAGACCTAGGGGCCCTCCTAGGCCGTGATCACTCCTCCTGACCAGGCAACTAGGCCCTAGGGCCGGTTGTGCCCGTACACCCCGAATCCCCGCTTGGAGGCGGAATGTCGACCCTCGTTCTCGTGGTCCTAGGAGGGCTGGTGCTGTACGCGCTGGCGTGCTGGTGGTGGCCGTACACCTCGTGTGGGAAGTGCCGCGGGATGGGCCGGTTCCGGTCGCCGTCGGGCCGCTCGTGGCGTCCATGCGGCCGGTGCGGCGGCAACGGCCAGAGGCTCAGGTTCGGCCGCTGGCTGTGGAACGTCTTCGGAGGCTGACCGGGTAGCCTGGTCTCACCTCTTCGCGGAGGACCGCCCCCGGGTAGCTCCCGGGGGCACGCGGAGAGGCCCCGCGAAGAGGAGTACCCGCCATATGCCCTCGGCGATCGGCGACAACCTGCGCCAGATCCGCCACGCCCGCGGCAAGTCGCTCGCCGTCGTGGCCGGCCGCGCGGGCATCTCACCGTCCTACCTGTCCCGGCTGGAATCCGGCGACCGCGCCCTGGACCGCCGGTCGCTGATCGTGAGCCTCGCCGACGCGCTCGAGGTCGCGCCGAGCGAGATCACCGGAAGCGCGCTCACCACGCCGGGAGAGCTCGAAGAGGACCGGTCGCTCAACGAGGTGCGCCTCGCCCTGCTCGCCGTGAGCATGGGACAACCACGCGGCCAAGTCCTCGCCGCTGAGGCCCTGGAACCGCGGGTGACCGCGATCCTCACCGCTCAACGGGACTGCGACTACAGCCTCGTCGGCGACCAGCTGCCGGGCCTGATCCGGGATCTGCACAGCACCCTGCAGGCACACCGCGACGAACGCGCCGTCCTCCGGCTCCTCGTGCTCACCCACGTCCAAGGCACGCAAGCGTGGCTCGGCGACATCGGCGCGAGCCTGGACCTGGCGTGGCAGGCGGCCATGCTCGCCCAGGACGCGGCGCAACGGCTCGACGAGCCGCTGTTCGCAGCCGTGAGCGGGTTCGGCACGGCCTTCGGGTTGCTGGCCGCCGGCGGGTTCGACATGGCCGAGGAGACGCTACGGGCGTCCTCGCCGGGCACTGAGACGCCGGAACAGGCTCAGCTCGCGGGCATGCTCACGCTGACGTCGTCGCTGGTCTCCGCTGCACAGCGCAACAACACCGAGCGGCTCGCCGCCCTCGATCATGCTGCCGACCTCGCCGACCACACCGGCGAGGGCAACGCGCTGTGGTTCGGGTTCGGCCCGTCGAACGTCGGTGTGTGGCGCATGTCGGTCGCGCTGGAGGCTGGCGAGCACGCCGAGGCCGCGAAGATCGCCGAGTCCGTGAACCCGGAAGCGCTGCCCTCGCCGACCCGGAAGTCTGCGTACTACCGCGAGTACGGCCGTGCCCTCGCCCGGCTGCCGAAGCGCCGGGACGAGGCCGTGCTGATGCTGCGCCGGGCCGAGCTGATCTCGCCCGCGCGGATCCACCGGCACCCGTTCATGCGCTCGATCCTCGCCGAACTGGTCGCCAGGGCGAAACGCGACTCGATCGGCCGCGAGCTCCGCGGCATGGCCTACCGCGCAGGGCTGCCCGTGTAGTCCGATCGGGTGTTTGCCTCGGTGGCAAACTCTGGGGCCCGCCAGCGCGCACGCTGGTGATCATGAGTTTCTCGGGGCTGGCAGCGCGAGCGCGTGGTGATGACGGTCGACACCAACGGAACGCCGGCCGGGCGTCGGCGGAGCCAACGGTGACCGCCGTGACGGCGCGGACGAGCGACTGGACCGCCCGCTACTACCGGGAGGACAAGCAGATCCACCGGTATCTCAAGGCCGAGTTGGCCGATCCGGGCGTCGAGTGGCTGGTTCCGGCGCACGGTGTCGACCCGCTGTATCCCGAGCGGCACGCGCGCATGGAGATCTTGCCGGAGCCGGAGCGCGGCCGCGGGCACCACCGGCTGTCGTGCCGCGGATGCTGGGCGGCCAGCTGATGGCCGTTACCGGGAAAGGCGCCGAGGGCCTCGACACCGCCGCCCGGGCGATGGCCGCCGAGCAGGCCGAGCACGCCCGGCGGCAGCAGCGCGAAGCCACCCAAAGCAGCCCGGCCGGCGCGGAGGCCCCTCCCCTCGTGTCCCGCGCCGACCGGGCCCCCAGCACCGACACCGTCTGATTGGGTATCCGCTGGCCGCCCGGTCAGAGCTGGTCAATCTGCGTTCGGGGCCGCATCGGTGCCCCTCATCGCGAGCGGTCTGGTGCGATCAGCTCGAGCAACGCCGCGAGGTTCTCGGGGTAGTCGAGCAGCCGCCCGACGACGGTCCCGAGCGCCTCGGCCGCCTGGCGCGCGGACCGCTGCGCTGCGTGCCAGATCTGCGCGGCCTCCATTTCGTTCGAGGGCACCCACACCGGCAGGACGTCCGGCACCGGCGCCATGGGCTCGCCGTAGCCGATGTCCTCGGCCCGGTATCCGAGAGCGCGCCACTGCTGCGTCAGCTCGCCGTGCTCGGCCTCGAGCGCCTGCAGCTCCGTCCGGAGTTCGCCGGCCAGCTCGGCCATGCGGGTGATCGCGTCGCGCACCAGCTGGCGCGCGGTCGGCCGGGCCGAAAGCGCCTCGACGCGTTGCGTGTAGGCCTCCAGGTCGGTCAGCAGGGTCGTGAATCCGGCTGCCTTGCGCTGCTTGGCGGCGACCTCGTCGAGCCAGCCGCCGAGCTGCTCGACGGCGGCCCGCTCGTCGGCGAGCAGCCGCTCGACGTCTGCCCGCTGGGCCGCGACAGAGGTTGTGTCTCCGCCAGCCGAGAGAGTCTCGGTCCACTCGACCTGAAGGTCTGCTTGCCGCTGCTCGAGTACATCGACCGCACCTTGTCGGTCGCTGAGCTGCTGGCGTAGGCGCGCAGCCTGGTCGGCGAGCGTGGGCTCGGTCTGCATAGTGGTCATCAGTCCTCCAGTTCCTTGGCGCGCTGCAGGTAGCCAGCGCGCAGTGCGCCAGTCGAGTTCGCGGCTGTTGCCCGCAGACGGGCGATCTCGGCCGCGTTCGCGTTGGCTGCAGGCGGGGGCCCGGGTCGCACAGACGCGCCGCTGGCCTTGCGGATCTCGCCGACGTCGCGGGCGATGCCGGCGAGGGTGTTGCCCGTGCCCTCGAGGGCACGCGTGACGGCCTTGTTGACCAGGGCTGGCACGTCGAGGGCCGAACGCGCGGTTGCGGGCTTCGGCTCCGGGTCGGCGGCCATCTTCTCTATCTCGCGGTCGAGCTCGTACGCCATGCTGCGGTAGGTCGCAGCCATGCCCGGGTAGGCGATCTTGTCGGCCGTCGCGCGGTACCGGGCGGCCCGTTCCTCAAGCTCTCGACGTGTCATCGCGAGCGTCCCTTCTTGATCACGTGTTGCCGGTGGCCAGCCCGGTCGACAGGCCGTTGTTCGGATTGCGGAGGTTGTAGCGCAGGAAACCCTGCTGCAGCAGGGAAGCGACGTCGCTCGTGGACATCCGGATGTTGAACTGCGGGTAGACGTTCACCGCCGGAGCGCCACCGCCTGTGACGGCCCCAGTGATGCCCATCGAGCCGCCGGCAGCGGCCGGACTGATCACCGCCGAGACGGAGCCGAGCATCCCCCGAGCCGCGGACACCGCAGCCGCCGCGGACCGCGCGATGCCCTCGCCGAACGCCTCGCCGACGCTGAGCCCCGAGTAGAGGACCCAGCCCTTACCGGAGAACGGGCCCTCTTTCGCCGGGGAGAACGGCATCAGGTTGCGGACCGTGCCCAGCAGGCCAGACACCCGATCCTTGATCCACTGCCCCATGGCCGAGATCCCGTCCCAGAGGCCGCGGATGATCGACTTTCCGGACTCGACCAGCCACGTCCCAGCACCGGACAGGGCATCGGTGACCGCGTGCCATGCCTTGCTGCCGAGGTCGGTGATGAAGTGCCACGCGGCCTGGATGCCGTCCCACAGGCCGGTGATGATCGCCTGGCCCTTGTCCTTGAGCCAGGTGCCCGCGGTCGAGAAGAACGCTTTGATCTTGCCCGGGATCTCGGAGATGAACGAGACGACGGCCTGGAATGCCTTCGGCACGTTCACGATCAGCCACGAGATCGCGTCGGCGAGGCTGCCCATGATCTGCGCCTGCAGGTTG
>Ga0070699_100003412_pt1 | contig 14060 bp, 10 predicted proteins | sample KBSK1503metaG_FD_65473 | JGI IMG/M metagenome (GOLD analysis project Ga0070699, IMG submission 65473) | Corn, switchgrass and miscanthus rhizosphere microbial communities from Kellogg Biological Station, Michigan, USA - KBS K1-50-3 metaG | ecosystem: Host-associated > Plants > Roots >...
CTGCCGCCGACGTCGATCGCCGGTCTGCTCGGGCCCGACTGGGACGGCGTCCGGCCCGCGGAGGACACCCGCGAGGAGCTGGAGCTGGCGCGACGCCTGAGCACTGCGCTCGAAGCGATCCTCGGCCCGCTCGTCCTGGAGCTCTACCCGCGGACGGTCGATCCGCCGGACCATCCGCGTCGCCTCAAGCGGCGCCTGACATGGCTCCTCCTCCGGCCGGGTCGGCTCGACCGCGACGACCCGTCGGAGGCTGCGGGCGCGACGGCGTCGCGGCCCGGGAAGCCGCCCGGCGCGGCGTCGTCGCCGCCGGGCTCAGCGTCCTGACGAGCGCCCGGCGGGGCTATCCTCGGCGTCATGCAGTACGCCGAGTCGATCCTCGATCTCGTCGGTCGAACGCCCCTCGTCCGCCTGAACCGGGTCACCCGCGATCTCGGCCCTGCCGAGCGCCAGCCGCTCATCCTCGCCAAGCTCGAGATGCTCAACCCGGGCGGCTCGGTCAAGGACCGGATCGGGCTGCCGATGATCGAGGCGGCCGAGCGGGCGGGCCTCCTCAAGCCCGGCGGGACGATCATCGAGCCGACCTCGGGCAACACCGGGCACGGCCTGGCGATCGCTGCGGCCCTGAAGGGCTACCGCTGCATCTTCGTCATGGCCGACAAGCAGTCGACCGAGAAGCAGGCCCTCCTCCGGGCGTACGGCGCCGAGGTCGTCCTGTGCCCGACGAACGTCGCCCCCGAGTCACCGGCGTCCTACTACTCGGTTGCCGCGCGGCTGGCCCGCGACATCCCCGGCGCGTTCAAGCCGGATCAGTACTGGAACATGGAGAACCCGATCGCCCACGAGAAGACGACCGGCCCGGAGATCTGGGACCAGACGGAGGGGCGGCTGACCCACTTCGTCGCCAGCGTCGGGACGGGCGGCACGATCTCGGGCGCGGGCCACTACCTGCGCGAACGCAAGGCCGACATCGTGATCGTCGGGGCCGATCCCGAAGGCTCCGTCCTGTCCGGGGACACCGCCCGGCCGTACCTGACCGAGGGGGTCGGCGAGGACTTCTTCCCGGGCACCTACGACCCCGCCGTGGTCGACCGCTGGGTCCGTGTCAGCGACCGGGACGCCTTCGCCGCCGCCCGTCGCCTCACTCGCGAGGAGGGCATCCTCGCCGGCGGCTCGTGTGGCACGGCGCTCGTCGCCGCGCTGACGGTGGCCCGCGAGCTGGTCGACGCCGGCGAAGGCGCCGGGAAGGTGATCGTCGTGCTCCTGGCCGACAGCGGCCGGAGCTACCTGTCGAAGGTCTACAACGACGAGTGGATGCGGGTGAACGGGCTGCTGGCGACGACGGGCGCCGTGGCCCGCGTGGCCGACCTCCTCGCCGACCGCCACCACGAGGTCTCGCGGCCCGCCGTGGTCGTCGCCCGGACCACGGAGCGGGTCGGGGCCGCGATCGAGCGCCTCGAGGAATACGGGATCTCGCAGATGCCGGTGTCCGAGGACGCCGAGGGCAACGCGGTGGCCGGGATCGTCGGCTCGATCAACGAGAAGGGCCTGCTGGAGCGGGCCTTCCGCGACCCCACCGTGGTCGAGCGCACGGTCGGGGAGGTCATGGACGTGTCGCTGCCGCTGGTCGACGCCTCGGCGACGCTGGACGAGGCGTTCGCCCTCTTGAGCGGTGGCTCGCCGGCCGTCGTCGCGGTCCGCGGCGAGGAGCCCGCGGGGGTCGTGACGAAGCTCGATCTCCTCGAGTACCTGTCGCACCGTGCGTCGCACGGCTGACTGATCACGCCCCGTCGAGGACGATGAGCCTGTGCCGACTGCCATCCAGGACGCGCGGCCGCGACCGTTTCCACGTCGTTGCGGCCAAGCGCAACCTGTGCGTCCTTTGGAATGTTGCGCGTGATCGCAACGACCCGAACGGCGCAGCGGCCAGGGGCCCTGCTCCCGAGTCTTACGGCTCGACGCCGCCCGATCTGCCGATCAGCGAGGCTCGCGACGGGTCGTTCGCGGCCTGGCGCCCAGCGGAGATGCCGGCCGCCGCGGCCGGATCGATCGTCCCACCGACATCGGTCCCGGCCAGCCACGCCGTGATCCGGCCGTGTGCCGCCGGATCGATCGTGTAAAGAATGGCGCGACGGTCGAACCGCAGTTCATGGGGCACGACCAACGCGGCTACCCGCAGCAACCGGAGCTGACGCGAGACGGTGAAGCGGCTCAGGCCCAGCGCGACGGCCAGCTTGGACGGCCGTGCGGGTCGAATAGCCAGGTAGGCGATCAGCCGCCGCCGCGTCGGATCCGCGAGCAGGGCGATCCCTTCACCGTTCCTCCTCGGCACGCCGGCATCGTGCCGGACGCTCCTTGCCTGGCGGTTACGCCCAGGGCAGCTTGATCGGCAGGATCGCGTTGAGCAGGAGCCCCAAGACGAGGAGCCCGCCGGCCCGGCGGGTGTGGACGAACGCCGCGCCCACGAACCACAGCGGCCAGCCGACGTAGCTGTGCGGCGGCGTTTCCGGCCGTGGGGCAGAGAAGGTCCGGAGCGACGAAGCGAGCCGCGGGATCCCGAGCAGGACCAGCGCGACCCACGGCCCGATCCAGCCGACGAGGGCCGCGCCGACCACGATCGGGTAGAACGCGACCATCAGGACTCTGGCGACCGAACGAGCCCGGCGCTCGCCGAGGATGACCGGCAGCGTTCGGACGCCCTTCTTCCGGTCGGCGTCGATCTTGTCGATGTGCTTCCCGAACAGGACGGTCGTCACGAGGATCGCGTACGGGAGCGAGGCGATCCACGTCCAGGTCGGGATCGTCCCGGTCGCGACGAAGAACGTCCCGACGACCATCAGCGGACCCCAGACGATGAACACGCCCGGCTCGCCCAGGCCGTGGTGCTTGAGCCGGATCGGCGGGGCAACGTAGAAGACCGAGATGAACAGCCCGGCAAGGGCGAATGCGATCACGAGCGGTCCCCGAACCGCGGTCAGGAGCAGCATGATCGCCAGGTCGATCGCGTTCACGATCAGGATCGCCGTCCCGAGCTCGCGCTTCGTAACCCAGCCGGACAGGATCGGGTGGGGGGCGTACAGGGCGCGAACGTAGTCGTCGGTGTCGACGCCGCCCTCGAGGTCGAAGTAGTCATTGATCATGTTGTTCGCCGCGTGGGCGACGACGAGCCCGACGACCGCGAGAACGAGCGGCAGCCAGTCGACGGTGACCGTTCCCGTCAGGCGAGCGGTGCCGATCGCCAGCAGCGCGCCGATCAGCCCGGACGTCGCCGTCATCGAGAAGACGGCGGCGCGGGTGATGACCAGCCACTTGCTCACGACGTCGGGATTGGTCATCCCGGTCGGCAGGTTCGCGGTGTTCATCACGTATCGCCACGTCGCGGGGCGGCCAACCGGTGGGGGCGACGTCGTCGCGGCGGCTGCGGTGGGCGTCGGTGCGACGACGGGATTACTGGACACGGCTGGAGCTCCGGTTCGACGACAGAAACGTGCAACCAAACGCTAGCACGAATCGGTTCGACCAGCCGGGCCGGCCGGATGACATCATTCGGTCGATGAGCGAGGACGCGTTCGAGACGCTGGCGGTCCACGCGGGCGCGGAGCCGGACGAGATTACCGGGGCGGTCTCGCCGCCGATCTACCAGACCTCGACCTACGCCCAGGACGGCGTCAATCGGCCGCGCCGCGGCTATGACTACGCCCGCAGCGCCAACCCGACGAGGGAGCGCCTCGAGCGGGCGGTCGCTGCCCTGGAGCGCGGGGCGCACGGCATCGCCTTCGCCAGCGGATCGGCGGCCACGGCGGCGATCGCCCACCTCGCCGCGAGCGGCGAGGAGATCGTGGTCGGCGACGACGTCTACGGCGGGACGTACCGCTACCTCGAGCGCGTCCACCGCCCGAGCGGCGCCGCCGAGGCCCGGTTCGTCGACCTGTCGGTCGATCCCGACCAGCTCTGGGAGCAGCTGACCGCGCGAACGAAGTTGGTCTGGTTCGAGAGCCCCTCGAACCCGCTGCTGAAGCTGACCGACATCGCCGCGGCGGCGGGGACGATCCGCGAGCGGGCCGCGCAGAGCGGCGTGACCAGGCCGCTCCTCGTCGTCGACAACACGTTCGCGTCGCCGGCGCTCCAGAACCCGCTCGCGCTCGGCGCGGATGTCGTCTTCCACTCCGCGACGAAGTACCTCGGCGGCCACTCCGACACGATCCTCGGGATCGCCGTGACCGGCGACGACGCGATCGCCGAACGGCTGCGCTTCCTGCAGAACGCGATGGGCGGAGTCCCCGGGCCGCTCGACTGCTTCCTCGTCCTGCGCGGGCTGCGGACCCTCCATCTCCGCGTCGAGCGGCACGTCGCGAACGCCACTGCGGTCGCGCGGTTCCTCGCCGAACGGGACGACATCGACCGCGTCTTCTACCCGGGTCTGGCCGACGGGCCGCACGCGCATCCGGGGGCCGCGCTCGTCGGCGAGGGCCGCCAGATGCGGGCCGGCGGCGGGATGGTCTCGTTCATTCCGCGGGCACGGAGCGGGGCGGGCGGCCGGTCCGCCGCGGATCGGGCGATCGCGATCGCCGAGGCAACGCGCCTCTTCACGCTTGCCGAATCACTCGGCGGCGTCGAATCGCTCGTCGAGGTCCCGGCGACGATGACCCACGCGTCGGTCGCGGGCTCGACCCTTGAGGTCGACCCAGCCGTCGTCCGGCTGTCGGTCGGCATCGAGAATGCGGACGACCTGATCGCGGACCTCCGGGGGGCACTCGACCGGACCTGACACTCAGCTGCAAGGCATGGGACTCATGGGTTGCGGACAGGTTGCGCCCGGGTTGCGGTAGCATCTGCCCCAACGCGACTGCGGAAGCCGACTTCCTTGGACGCTCGTGCCGCCTCCGGGCCCGGCGCGACCGAACGAGCCACGCGCGGCCGGTCGATCGGGTGCGATCGCCCCACGCGCAGGAGTCCGAGCCGATGACGCAGTCCACGACCCGTCCCACCACCTCCGGCAGTCGCCGGGCCGACCCGCTCGTCCCGAGCGACGGGGTCGGCCGCATCGTCCGAGCCAACCGCTCGACAGCCGAGCTGTACGAGGACGCCGTCCGCGCCGGGGAGGGTCTGATCGCCGCCGAGGGCCCGCTCGTCGTCCGGACCGGCAAGCACACCGGACGCTCTCCGCAGGACAAGTTCATCGTCAAGGAGCCGACGTCCGCCCGGAAGATCTGGTGGGGCAAGGTCAACCGGCCCATCGCCCTCGAGCACTACGACCGCCTCCGGGCCCGGCTCATGGACTACCTCGCGACCCGGCCGGTCTACGCCCAGGACTGCTTCATCGGCGCCCACCCGGCGCACCGCCGGAGCCTGCGCGTCTACACCGAGACGGCCTGGGCCAGCATCTTCGCCCGGAACCTGTTCCGCCGGCCGTCGCCCGCTGAGCTGGCCGACTTCGCCCCGAACTTCACGATCATCAACGCCCCGTCGTTCCAGGCCGATCCCGGGACGGAGGGCACCCGGACGGGCACGGCGATCCTCCTCAACCTCGCCCGGATGGAGATCCTGATCGTCGGGACCGAGTACGCCGGCGAGATCAAGAAGTCGGCCTTCACCGTGATGAACTACCTGATGCCCGACGAGGGCGTCCTGCCGATGCACAGCGCGGCGAATGTCGGTGAGGCCGGCGACACGGTCGTCTTCTTCGGCCTGAGCGGGACCGGCAAGACCACCCTGTCGGCCGATCCGCTGCGGAGCCTCGTCGGCGACGACGAGCACGGCTGGGGCGACGATGGCGTCTTCAACTTCGAGGGCGGCTGCTACGCCAAGACCATCCGGCTGTCGCCGATGTACGAGCCGGACATCTTCCAGACGACCCGCCGGTTCGGGACGATCCTCGAGAACGTCGACCTCGACCCGCGGACCCGCGAATTGGACCTCGACTCTGAACGGTTCACCGAGAACACCCGCGGCGCCTACCCCCTCCACTTCATCGGCAACGCGGACCCGACGGGCATGGCCGGCCAGCCGACGAACGTCGTCCTCCTGACGGCCGACGCGTTCGGGGTCCTCCCGCCGATCAGCCGCCTGACGTCCGACCAGGCCCAGTACCATTTCATCAGCGGCTACACCGCGAAGCTGGCGGGCACCGAGGTCGGGGTGAAGGAGCCGCAGGCGACGTTCTCCGCCTGCTTCGGCGCCCCGTTCATGCCGCGCCATCCGGGCGAGTACGCGGCGATGCTCGCCGAGCGCCTCCACCGGTACGGCGTCCGGGCCTGGCTCGTGAATACCGGCTGGACCGGCGGGCCGTACGGGACGGGCCAGCGGATGAACATCAACCACACCCGGACCATGGTCCGAGCGGCGCTCGCCGGGGCCCTCGACGACGTCCCGACCGAGGTCGATCCCGTCTTCGGCGTCGCCGTCCCGACGGCCTGCCCCGACGTCCCCTCGGAGGTGCTCCGGCCGCGTTCGACGTGGCCCGACGGCGAGGCGTACGACCGACAGGCGGCCGCCCTAGCCCGGATGTTCGCGGAGAACTTCGCGGCGTACGAGGACGGGGTCCCGGAGGCGGTTCGGGCCGCCGGGCCGCGGGTCGGCACGGCCGCGGTGCGGTTGACGGAGTCACCGCCAGGCGAGGGCTGACCTCCGGCATCCAGCCCGCCAGGGTGCCCGCGAGGGCGCGCGCTCGCGGTTCGTGCCACTTGGACGGAGCCTAAGGTCCGCCCCGCGGTCAGGGTCCCGGAAATAAGGGTCGACGGCCGTCGAAATCCAGCAGTCGGGCGATGGCGGCGAGCGATCTCAACCCTACGGTCGGGTCTGTCAACGGAACGACGGACACCACCCGGAGGAACGACCGATGGCCGCATTCACCAGCCGTCACCGCGCCAGGGCGTTCGCCTTGGCCGCAATCCTGGGCCTGAGCGCGGCTGCCTGCCAGGCCCGCGATGGGCAGACCGGCACGGGCAGCGCGTCGTACGACGCGCCGTCGGTGGCGGCATTCCCGAACCCAGTCGGAGACTCGGCCGTCCAGGCGCTGCTGGCGAACGTGGAGGCGGCGCGCAGCCGGCACGACGCAAGAGCCCTCCACCAATTCCGCGCGCAGCTGAGGAGCAAGCTCGGCGAGGCCGCCATCGAGCGCGCCGATGCGGCCTATCGGCAGGTCGTCTCGAACCTCACCGCGGCCCGCGCGGCGCATGACGCGAAGGCCCGCGCCGGGTTCCGCGCTGAGCTTCGGGCCATGTGCGAGCCGCCCAGCCTGACGAGCGCGATCGAGCCCTGCGACGGCATTGCGGAAGCGGCGGGTTGAGACGGCGGCCCGGTCAAGGCTGTGAACGAGGAGCGGTCGGTCAGACACCCGGCTCGTATGATCGGCGCCGAGATGAGCGCTCGACTGTCGAGCCCGGTTCTGATCGGCCGCCTGCCGGAGATGGCGACGCTCAGCGACGCGCTCAGCCAGGCGCTGGCTGGATCGCCGGGCGTCGTGATCGTCGGCGGCGAGGCGGGGATCGGCAAGACCCGCCTCGTCGAGGAGCTCGCCGCCCGGGCTCGGGAAGGCGGCGGCTTGGTTCTCGAGGGAGGCTGCATCAGCATCGGCTCCGACGATGGCCTGCCGTACGGCCCGATCGCCGAGGCGCTCCGGACCCTGGCTCGGACCACCGATCGGTCGGAGCTCGACGAGCTCATGGATGCGTCTACCCGGGAGCTCGGCCGCCTGGTGCCCGATCTCCTTGCCGACGGCGTTGACAGCCTCGCCGACGCGCCATCCGAGTGGGCTCAGACGCGGCTGTTCGACGGATTCCTGATCCTGCTCGAACGCCTGGGGCAGCGCCGGCCGGTGACCCTGATCGTCGAGGACCTGCACTGGGCCGACCGATCGACCCGGGACCTGCTGACGTTCGTGGCCCGTCGTCTCCGCGACGAGCGGGTGCTCGTCCTCCTGACCCATCGATCCGACGAGCTCCATCGTCGCCACCCGCTCCGACCATGGCTGGCCGAGATCGACCGCCTCCCCCGCGTCGATCGTCTCGAGCTCGAGCGTTTCGACCGAGACGAGCTGGCGGCGCAGCTGGCGGCCATCCATGGCCGGCCCGCGCCCGCGTCGCTCGTCGATCAGATCGCCCGCCGCTCGGAGGGGAACCCGTTCTTCGCCGAGGAGCTGCTGGCGGCCGGCTCCTTGACCGCGGGAGCGATCCTGCCCGCCCGCCTGCGGGACGTCCTCCTCGGGCGGATCGGGTCGTTGTCCGAGCCGGCGCGCCGGCTCCTTGCGGCGGTCGCGGTCGCCGGCGGCACGGTCGACCACGACCTGCTCCGCGGCGTCCTCGCGGTCGAGGACGAGATGCTCGCGGCGGCGCTCGAGGAGGCGATCTCGGCGCAGCTCCTCGTCCAGGCCGGTCAAACGGCCGGCGGGAGCTACGCCTTCCGGCACGCGCTGCTCGGCGAGGCGGTCCTGGATGAGCTCCTGGCGTCCGAGCAGCGTCGGCTCCACCAGGCCTACGCGGGGGCCCTCGCGGCCCGGCGTTCGCCGGACGGGGCCGCCGGCGCGAGCCATCTCGCCGCGCTTGCTCATCACGCCATCGTGGCCAACGACCTGGCCCTGGCTCTCCGGGCGTCGATCGAGTCGGCTCGAGCGAGTGCCGCGACGTCGGGCTTCCACGAGGCCGCCCGGGCCTTCGAGCGCGCCGTGGCGCTCTGGGACTCGGTACCGGAGGCGGCTCGACCGGGCGGCGAGGATTACGTCGAGCTGCTGTACGAGACCGCCGGTGCGTTGATGACCGCCGATGAGCCCGCGCGCGGTCGCGAGGCGGCTCACATGGCGGTCGCCCGGATCGATACGGCGCGCGATCCGCTCCGCGCGGCGCGTCTGGAGGAACGGCTCGCCTGGGCGGTCTACCTGACCGGTGATCTCGGGGGCGGCATCAGCCTGCTCGAGGCGGCGGTCGATCGGCTCGATGGCCGTCCACCGTCGGTGGAGGCGGCCGGGTGCCTGGCCGGCCTCGCCACGTTCGCGATGTACGCCGGGCGCTATCACGACGCGGTGCCCATCGCCGAGCGCGCAATCGCGATGAGCCAGGCAGCCGGGGCCGGGGGTCGCGAGGTCGAGGCGATGGGAGCGCTCGGTTCTGCCCTGGCCATCGTCGGCGACTGCGGGCGCGGGCTGAGCGTGCTCCGGGACGCGCTCAGGAAGGCCCATGAGGTCGCTGAGCCCGTTCCGATCGGCGTGGCCTACCTGTCGCTCGCGAGCACCCTCTGTGACTGCGATGCGCTCGAGGAGTCGGTCACGGTCGGCCTCGAAGGATCCGCGTGGGCCCGGGGCATGCGCTACCCGGGCTTCCAGGCGATGGCCGTCGAGGGGTTGTTGCCGCTTGGGCGATGGCGCGAGGCGCGGCAGATCTTCGACCAGATCCCGATGAGCTCCGACGGCGGAACCGGCTCCAGCTGGAATGGCACCTTCGCCGGCATCATCGCGGTCCGTTCCGGTCGGCTGGCCGAGGCGCAGATGCTGCTGGACATCCGCCGGGAAGGCGACTCCCTGCTGACCGACGCCGCCTTCGCCGGCAACCTGGGCGGCGGGCTCATCGAACTGGCCTTGGCCGAGGGCCGCCTCGACGACGCCCGGTCGCAGGTCGACGAGAGCCTGGCCTGGCTGGCCAGCGCGGACGACATCCGGTTCCGGTCGCGCGTCCTCCGGCTCGGAATCTCGATCGAGTCCGAGATCGCGGTCGTCGCCCGGTCGCGACGCGACCCCGACGGCGAGGCGGCGGCGCGCGTGCTCGGCGCGGCGAGGCTCGAACGGCTCGAGTCCCTCGTCGCGCCAGACGCAAGTGAGACCAGCCCGGTCTTTGCCGAGGCTCTCAGCAATCGCGCCCTCGCTCGAGCCGAGATCACCCGCCTCGTCGACCGGCCCGATCCCGGCGCGTGGGCCGTGGCGGCGGACCGGTTCCTCATTCCGCGTCGACCCTACGAGCTGGCCTGGTGCCGCTACCGGCAGGCCGAGGCGATGCTCGCCATGCGCGCACCGCGGCCCCAGGTGACGGCGGTGCTGGCGGAGGCGCGATCCCTCGCCGACGAGATCGGCGCCGAACCGCTGGCGGTCGCGACCGTGCGCCTCGCCCGGATCGCCCGTCTGGAGCTGCCAGCGAGGATCGTCGTGACGTCGGCGGACGGCCCCGAGGTGACGCCGAACACTCACGCCGTCGACGACGCCCCTGCGGACGGCGCGAGCGATCCGTTCGGCCTGACGGCCCGCGAGCGCGAAGTCCTCGTCCTGCTCGCCCAGGGGGAGACGAACCGGCGGATCGCCGACGCGCTGTTCATCAGCGAAAGCACGGCGAGCGTGCACGTCTCGAACATCATCGGCAAGCTCGGCGTCACGAACCGCGTGGAGGCTGCCGCCGCGGCGATCCGATCGGGACTCGCCCGGTAGGGTGTTTCGGCGGCTCCGCTCGGCGACCGCGACGAATGTCAGAATTGAGGCCCTTCGACCCACGACCGATCAGGAGGTGCAGACACGCCCATGGCGAGGAACAAGGTCACCGTCATCGGCGCCGGCAACGTCGGTGCGACGACCGCCCAGCGGATCGCGGAGGCTGGACTGGCCGACGTCGTCCTCGTCGACATCGTCGAGGGCCTGCCCCAAGGCAAGGGCCTCGACCTGGCCGAGGCCGCGCCGGTCGTCGGTCATGACAGCCGGGTCCTCGGCACGAACGACTACGCCGACACCGCCGGATCCGACGTCGTCGTCGTGACGTCCGGCCTCGCCCGCCAGCCGGGGATGAGCCGGGACGATCTCCTCGCCAAGAACGCCGGAATCGTCCGCTCGGTCGTCCTCGCCGCCGCGCAGCACTCCCCGGAGGCGATCCTGATCGTCGTCACCAACCCGCTCGACGCGATGTGCCACGTCGCGCTCCAGGCGTCGAAGTTCCCTCGCGAGCGCGTGCTGGGCATGGCCGGCGTCCTCGACTCCGCCCGCTTCCGGACGTTCATCGCCGAGGAGCTCGGCGTCAGCGTCGAGGACACCCACGCCTTCGTCCTCGGCGGCCACGGCGACACGATGGTGCCGCTGGCGCGCTACTCGACGGTCGCCGGCGTCCCGATCACGGAGCTCCTGTCGGGCGAGCGCGTCCGCGCCCTCGAGGAGCGGACGGCAAACGGCGGAGCGGAGGTCGTCGCCCTCCTGAAGACCGGGTCGGCCTTCTACGCACCGTCAGCTTCGACCTTCGAGATGGTCGATGCGATCCTCCGCGACCGGAAGCGCATCCTGCCTTGCGCGGTCTACCTCCAGGGCGAGTTCAAGACCCGCGACCTGTTCGTCGGCGTGCCGGCCGTCCTCGGGCGGCGTGGCCTCGAGCGGGTGTTCGAGATCCAGCTGACGCCCGCCGAGCAGGCGGCCTTCGACGCCTCGGCGGCGGCGGTCAAGGAGCTCGTCGACAAGCTCGGCTGACATCGAACGGCCCCGGGCAATGCCGGGGCCGTTCGGGTTCTGGGCCGCACGACGGGGAGGAGACCAACGTCGGGCGGCGCCGTTTCGCTAGGCGCTGGAGACGAGGACGGGCGCAAAGGCTGGACGGTCGTAGCCGAGCTCGGCGACCCGGTCGAGTGACCTGACGGTGGCCCGCGCGATGGCCGCGCGGTAGGCCGCGTCGGTTTCGGGCAACGGCGCGACGGCGAGCTCCACGCGCAGGATCGAGCACAGCCGGCGGTACTGGCGGACGACCTGGGAGCGGCTGCCGGCTCGGCCGTACACCGCGATCAGGACCGCGTGGGCCTCCTCCCGAAGCGGATCGCGAGCCAGCAGCTCGGTCGCCGCCCGGCGAGCCCCGGCGACGTCGCCGCGGTCGAGCCGCGACTCGGCGACGCGGGCGAGCAGGTCCTCGTACAGGTCGCTGAGGCGCTCCCGCTCGGCCGCGAAGCACTCGTGCCCAAGACCCTCGAGGAGGTCGCCCGCGTAGATCGCGACGGCGCGCTCGGGATCGTTGTCCCCCCCGCGGAGGGCCAGACGCTCGAAGCGATCCGTGTCCAGCTCGATCCTGACGTCGCGGCGCAGGCCGAGCCCGTCCTGGTCTGCCTCCAGCCAGTCGTCGGCCAGGAGGCCGGTCGCGGCGAAGCTCGAGCGGACGAGCCACAGGGCCTGGCGAAGCGCTCCGGCACAGGGACCGTCGGCGTCCGGCCACAGCTCGGCCGCGATCGTGTCGCGCAACCGGAGACGTGGGTGGAGGGCCAGCAGCCCGAACAGGGCCTGGGCGTGACGTCCGCCGATCCGGACCGGAACTCGACCGGCGCGGACGTCGATCCGGCCGAGAAGGCCGATCGTCAACGAGGACGTCGTGTCCATGGTGCCCCTCCCGAAGGCGACCAGCGCCCGGCCCGAGGTCCCCCCAGGAGCCGGGCGCTGCCGCCACGCGATCGCCAGTCCCCCCAGGGCCTGGCGACGCTTTCACCCCCAGGACGGGCAACCCCTCGTCCGTCCCCTTCGGCCCGTGTTCCCCCCACGGACACCGCCGAGGCCCAGATCGTCGTTGTGGGCGCGACGGCTGGGTGAGCATGACGACGACAGCGCGACTGTCGGCCAGCCGACAGGGATCGGGTGAACGATTCGGCCATGACCGCACGACTACACTGGCGGCCATCGTGCCGACCGCCGTCCTCGCGTTCGACTTCGACCCGCTGCTCCGGCTCGGTGACGGCGCCGTCCGCTGGGAGACGATCGGGATCGCGGCGGCGATCTTCGTCGCCCTCGTCGCGTTCGGCGCGACGGCACGATCGGCCGGCCGGCGCCCGGACGACCTCCTCTTCGTCGTTCTCGGGATCGTGCCCGGTGCGGTCGTCGGTGGCCGCGTCGGCTACGTCCTCCTGCATCCGTCGTTCTTCGGGGCCGACCCCGGCCGGATCATCGACCCGGGCGTCGGCAGCCTCGAGCTCACGCTCGCGATCGTCGGGGGCGCACTCACCGGGTCCCTCGTCGCGCAGCTGCTCGACGGGCAACCTGGCCGCTGGCTCCACGCCGCGGCGGCGCCGCTGCTGCTGGTCGTGTCGGTCGGGAAGCTCGCGATGGTCCTCGGCGGCTCGGGTCAGGGCCAGCCAACGTCCGGGGGGCTGGCCACCGCCTACGTCGGCCCCGGGCCGTGGGGATCCCTGGGACCGGACCTGCCATCGATCCCGTCGCAGGCCCTCGAGGGGATCGCCTCGTTCGCTGTGCTCCTCGGCCTGCTCGTCGCGCTGTCGGTGCCGGCGATGCGCCGGCCCGACGGTCGGGCGTTCTTCGCGGCCCTGGCCGCCTGGTCGGTCGTCCGCCTCGTCATTGCCTCGACCTGGCGCGATCCGGTGCTCATCGGACCCCTCCGAGCCGAGCAGGCGATCGACGTGGCGGTCATCGTCGCCGCGCTGCTCCTCGCCCTCGTCGTCTGGATCCGCTCGCGGCGTGCCCCGGACCGGGTCGACGCGCGCCCTGCCTCGGTCGACCGCGCCTCCGCCTGACGGTCGAGCCGGTCAGTCGCCGGCGGCCCTCGGCTCGATATCGATGCTCCGATCGTGCATCCGGCTGGCCTCGAGGAGCGCGGTGAGACGCCGCTCGGCGATCTCGCCGGCACGGACGACGGGCTCGTCGAGGACCGTCGCGGTCGCGACCGCCAGCCGACGCGGCGGATCGAGCTCGTCAAGCAGCGGCTCCGTCGTGGCGCGAACCCGCCGGAGATAGGCACGCGCGGCGAGCTCGCCGGTCGCCGCGAGGACCACGCGGAAGCGGCTCGATCCGAGACGCTCCACACGATCGGTCGCCCGGGCGGCGCCGCGCAGCGCGTGCTCGACGGCCGCGACCGCGGATGCATCCGGGGGGTTCGGTAGCGCCTCGTCCCAGCCGGATCCGGTCACCTCGACGAGCGCGACGGTCGTTGGTGGCGTGTCGACGTCGCGGTCGGCGGTCGACGCGGCCGTCGGATCCGCGGCCGGGTCCGAGTCGGACTCCGATCCCGGGTCAGCGCCGGAATCGCCGGCCGATTCGCCACCCGACAGGAAGCTCTCGATCGACCGGTTGACCTTCTCGTGGTCATCGTCGAGCGGGGGCAACGAGAAGCGCCGGCGTCGGG
>Ga0070699_100003413_pt1 | contig 14060 bp, 10 predicted proteins | sample KBSK1503metaG_FD_65473 | JGI IMG/M metagenome (GOLD analysis project Ga0070699, IMG submission 65473) | Corn, switchgrass and miscanthus rhizosphere microbial communities from Kellogg Biological Station, Michigan, USA - KBS K1-50-3 metaG | ecosystem: Host-associated > Plants > Roots >...
CGCCCGTGCGGGAGACGTCCGCGACGCCGCCGGGGGCGCCACTCGCCGATCGCGTCCTCGAGACGCCGGCGCCCGACGTCAGGCCAGCGACACCGATGCCGACCGTTGCACCACGGGAGGGCGTCGCCGTCCTGGACACCGGAGCGGCCTGGCCCTCGGTCGGCCCCGGCGGCGAGAGCGTCACGGTCGTGTCTCCCGACGCCGACGTCGCAGTCCGGCTCACGGAGCTGGCGCCCGGGTGTGTCGTCGTCAATCTGGCGGCACCGGGCGCACTCGAGGCGCTCGCCGCGCTCCGCGCCGGCGGGTGGACCACGCCGGTCCGGGGGTGCCTCGCCGCGACGGCCCACGCGGTGTCGCTCGGCGCCGTCGAGGCGATGGCGCGCCCGCTCGACGCCGACGCCATCCAGAGCGTGATCGGGGCTCACGCCGCGCGCGGCGCCCGGGTCCTCATCGCCGGCACCGACGTCGACTTCTTCGCCGCGCTTCGCGAGGCGCTCGGGCGAGCCGGGCTGTCGGTGTCGATGGCGTGGGACGCTCACCAGGTCGACGATCTTCTCGCCATGGTCCGGCCGGACATCGCGCTGATCGACCTGGCCCTCGGGCCGCGCGATCTCCGCCCGATCGTTGCGAAGCTCGCCTCCCTGGACCCCGTCCCGACGGTCGTGCTCGTCCTCGGCACCGACCCCGCGTCCCCCCATTTCTCCGGCGCCATGACCTACCCGACCGTGGCCACGCGGGCGAGGCCGCTCGATCAACTGCTCGCGAAGGCGCTCGAGAAGAAGGGCCCCGTCGCCGACGGACGCCGCTAGGCCGGGCGGCTCACGTCGCCACCTGCCGCGCGGGAGCCATGATGTCCCGCAGCACGGCGACCGCCTCGCTCGGCGCGCCTTCCCGGACCTGCAGGACGTAGCACGGGACGCCGGCGAGAAGCCGCTCGAGCCGCGCCGCCCGCTGGTGTGCCTGGGCCTGCGCGTCGGGCTCGACCATGCCGAGAATCGCGGACAGCACGTGATAGCGGCGGACCTCCTTCGCCACCTCGTTGATGGCCAGCACGGTACGCGTGCAGGTCTCCGAGTCGACGGATCGGAGCCGCGTCTCGCGCCCGCGGATGAGCAGGACGAACGCCGCGAGCGGGAGGCCACCCGTGCGGTGCGGCGCGTGGTAGGCGTCGCGCGCGAACACGTGCCGCCGGCCGAGCGCGCGCAGTGGTGAGCGGTGCCCGAGCCCGGCTCGGGCCTGCTCGTCGAGCAGCAGCGGCTCGAAGCAGCCGGAGACCTGCCGGCCGTCATGCAAGACGATGTTGTCGGCGAGCAGCTCGGCGCCGGGCACGGCAAGCATCGACGTCGCGAGGGTGGACTTGCCCGCCCCCGAGAGCCCGGCGATCACGAGCGCCCGCCCGTCGATGGCGACACCGGCGGCATGAAGCGGATGGCCGGCGCCGCGCGATTCGAGCTGCCACCAGGCCGGGTAATAGACGGCGTAGTACGTGAGCGTGCTCAGACGGCTCCGCCGTAGCGCCGACACGTTGCGCCGGTAGATGGTGCGCTTCAGCCACTCGCGCCAACCCTTGCTGCCGAGGGTGAAGTGGAAGAGGAGCTCGAACCGGCGCGCCCGCCCACCATGCTCGCTCGCGAGGGCGACGGAGGCGGCATCGTCCACGCGCAGCCACATCACCCGGTTGGGGCCGGCGTGGACGTAACGGTCGATCATCTTGTCGACTTCCCAGTCGGGGAAGACCGTCTCGGGCCGGGCGACGATCCGGGGCCCTTCGGTCCAGCGGACGCGGACCGAGATGTCGGGATCGTCTTCGGTCGCACCCGCATTCTGGAGATGCGGAAAATGGTCCTCGAGGTACCGCGCGAACGGCGGGTGATCCGTGGCGACGTCGACGACGACGCCGCAGACCTCTATGCGCTGGACGCCGGAACGCATCGGGGGGTCAGCGCAGGACGGATCACGGAGGAGGCCCAGTCGAAGCGCATGAGCGGAGCGACTGTACCGGCGGCTTCATTCCAGTGTCAAGAAAAGAGTGGCGAAGCCTTCGACCATTGCGGTGGTGCACGGTCGGCGCGCCGCTGGACGGTCGCGCCGGCAGGGTGTTACAGGAGCCGAGCCCGATGATCCTCCTGAATCCCCGGCAGCACCGGCGCGCGTATCCCGACGAACGCTCGCGGGAGGTGATGCTGCGGACCATCGCTTTCTTCGAGCGGAAGGGCAAGCGCCGGTTGAAGGAAGACGACCACGGGCGGGTCTGGTACGCCGATTTTCTGGAGTTCGTGAAGAACGAGGGCATCTTCGCCACGATGTGCACGCCCGCCGGGTACGGCGGACCCGAGGCGCGCTGGGACACCTGGAGGATCTGCGAGTTTGCGGAGATCCTCGCGTTCTACGGCCTCCAGTACTGGTACACCTGGCAGGTCTCGGTGCTCGGCCTCGGCCCCATCTGGATGAGCCGGAACGAGGTCCTGAAGCGTCGGGCCGCGCAGCGGCTCCGGGACGGCGGTATCTTCGCCTTCGGCCTCTCCGAGAAGGAGCACGGTGCCGACGTGTACGCGACCGAGATGACGCTCTCTCCGACCGGCGAAGGCACGTACAGCGCGCGCGGCCGGAAATACTACATCGGAAACGCCAACCAGGCGGCGATGGTGTCGACGTTCGGGAAGCTCGCCGGCACCGGCGAATACGTCTTCTTCGTGGTCGATCCCACGCACGAGAAGTACGAGTGCGTGAAGAACGTCGTCAACAGCCAGAACTTCGTGGCCGAGTTCGCCCTGCACGACTACCCGCTCACCGAGGCCGATATCCTCGCCAAGGGCGACGACGCGTGGAACGCGGCCCTCAACACCGTCAACATCGGCAAGTTCAACCTCGGCTGGGCGTCGATCGGCATCTGCACCCACGCGTTCTACGAGGCCATCAACCACGCCGCGAGCCGCCGGCTCTACGGCATGCACGTCACCGATTTCCCCCACGTGAAGCGGATGTTCGTCGACGCGTACGTCCGGCTCGTCGCCATGAAGCTCGTGGCGCTTCGGGCGGCCGACTACATGCGCGTCGCCTCCCCCGACGACCGGCGCTACCTCCTCTACAACCCGGTCGTCAAGATGAAGGTGACGACGCAGGGCGAGCAGGTGATCGACCTTCTCTGGGACGTCGTCGCCGCCAAAGGCTTCGAAAAGGACATGTACTTCGAGATGGCGGCGCGTGACATCCGCGCGCTGCCGAAGCTCGAGGGCACGGTGCACGTGAACATCGCGCTGATCGTCAAGTTCATGGCCGGCTACTTCCTGAACCACCGGCCGTATCCTCCCGTGCCACGGCGCGACGAGGCGGCGAACGACGACTTCCTCTTCGACCAGGGGCCCGCGCGGGGCCTCGGCCAGATCGCGTTCCACGACTACGCCCCGGTGTTCGCCGGCTACCATCTGCCCAACGTCGCGGTCTTCGTGGAGCAGATCGCGGCCTTCCGCGAGCTCATGACCGCCGCGACACCCGACGAGACACAGCGCAAGGACATCGATTTCCTGATGGCGCTCGGCGAGATCTTCGTGCTCGTCGTCTACGCCCAGCTGGTGCTCGAGAACACGCGCCTCTACGCCGTCGACGACGGCCTCGTGGACCAGATCTTCGACTGCCTGGTGCGCGACGTGTCTCGTTTCGCCGTCGAGCTCCACGGCAAGCCCACCACCACGCCGGCGCAGATGGACCACTGCCTGCGCATGATCCGGAAGCCCGTCGCGGACCCGGCGCGCTACGAGCGGGTCTGGCAGGAGCACGTGTACGCGCTCAAGGGCGCGTACCAAATGAACGAGTAGCGTCCTCGAGCTCGTCGACGCTCCGCGGCCAGTCGCTCTTCAGGAGGCGCGACAGCGACCGATCAGCGAGCAGCACCCCGCCCGTCTGGCAGCGCGCGCAGTAGTTGGTCTCGTTCTCCGCGTAGACGATGCGCTGCACCGGCGCCCCGCAGTCGGGGCACGGCTGGCGGTAGCGACCATGAACGGCCATGCCGTCGCGGAAGGCGGTCACGCGCTCGGGGAAGTGGGGGCCCGCCTCGCGCCGCAGGCGCTCGATCCACTCGCGCAGCGTCTCCTGCGTCGCCCGGTGGAGGCGAGCGAGCTCGTCCTCGTGGAGCTGTCGCGTGAGCCGGACCGGCGACAGCCGGGCGCGATGCAGGATCTCGTCGGAGTAGGCGTTGCCGATCCCGCTCAGGAGCCGCGGGTCGGTGAGGGCGCGCTTCAGCGTATGGCTCTCGCGCGTGAGCGCCGCCCGGAACGCGGCCAGGTCGGCGTCCAGCACCTCGAGGCCGCCGGCGTGGTGCGCCGCGAGGGCGGCCGTGCCACGCACCACGTGCAGCGACGCCCGCTTCTTCGAGCTCGCCTCGGTCAGCACGAGCGTCCCCGGCGGGAACTCGAACGCCGCGAGGCCGACCTTGCCGGGCGGGCGCGCGCGCGGCGGGCGCCAGTGAAAGCGGCCGGCGATCATCAGGTGGAAGACGAGGAAGAGCTCGCCGTCGAGCTCGAGGACGATCCGCTTGCCGAGGCGGCGGACCCCGATGACGCGGCGGCCCTCCGCCTCGCGCAGCGGCGGGTCGACGGAGCGAACGAGGAAGGGCGTGGCGAGGCGGACGCGCTCGAGCGGCTGCCCGACCACGCGGGTGGTCAGGTGCTCGATGTAGACGACGACGTCGGGAAGCTCGGGCATGCTCGACCCCGCTGGAACGCGAGGCGCGGGGGACGGTAGTCTACGCCGATCGTGAGCGCCATCCCGACCCGCGCATGAGGCTCGTCCTCGTTCAGCCGAGGCTCCGCGCCTCCCCCGGCGCCGACAACCTCGAGACCATCCACGGCCTGGTCGGCTCCTCGGGCACGCCGCTCGCGTCCGACGACGTGCTGCTCCTGCCCGAGCACGTCGTGCCGGGCGGCAGGGCCGAGGTGTACGCGCGCGCGGTCGGCGACCTCGCGCGCGCGCTCGGCTGCCACGTCGTCGGCGGATCCCATCATCAGCTCGAAGGATCCGTCAACGCCGGCGTGGCCTGCGGCCCGGACGGGGCCGTCGTCGGCCGCTACGAGAAGGTGCGGCCGTACGCGGGAGAGCGGGAGCGAGTGCGGCCCGGCCGGTGCCTCGGTGAGGTCACGATCGCGGGGCGGCGGGTCCTCGTCCTCCTCTGCGCCGACTTCTGGTTCGCGGACGTGATCCTCGGCGCGGCCGCGCTGCCCGACGTGGTCCTCGTGCCGGCGCTCTCCGTCACGCGCAAACCCACGCCCGAGTACTCGCGCGCGCTCTGGCGTCACCTCGCCGTGTCGCGCGCTTACGAGTACGGCGTCTACGTCGGCATCAGCGACTGGGCGCACGAGTCCGAGCTGCCGGCGCTTCCGGCGGCCGGCGTCGCGGGGTTCGCCGACCCCACCACGACGGATCCGGCGATGCTCTTCCAGCCGCTCGGCACGGCGCCGCTCGCCGTCCACCAGCTCGACGTCGCGCGCCTGGAGGCCTTCAGGCAGGACCGCCGCAGTCGCGGGTTTTTCTGGAAGGACCGATAGTCCCTGGTTCCTACCCGGCCGGCGTCTTTCCCGAGAACCGTCTCTCGCGGGGCCCGTTCCCGGCCCCTCGAAGTGGAGGCGTATGTCATGCCACGAGCTTCCGGTACTTGATGCGGTGCGGCCGCTCGGCCTCGGCGCCGAGCCGTCGGCGCCGGTCGGCCTCGTAGTCCTGGTAGTTGCCCTCGAACCACACCGCCCGGCTCTCGCCCTCGAAGGCGAGGATGTGGGTGGCGATGCGGTCGAGGAACCAGCGGTCATGGCTGACGATCACGGCGCACCCCGCGAAGTCGACGAGCGCGTCCTCCACGGCGCGCAGGGTGTCGACGTCGAGGTCGTTGGTCGGCTCGTCGAGGAGCAACACGTTGCCGCCGCTCCGCAGCAGCTTGGCGAGGTGCACGCGGTTCCGCTCGCCGCCGGAGAGGTCCTTCACCTTCTTCTGCTGGTCGGGACCGGTGAAGTTGAAGAGCGCGACATAGGCGCGCGAGTTCATGTCGCGCTTGCCGACCAGGATGTTCGGCTGGCCGCCGTCGGAGAGCTCCTCCCAGACGGTGCGCTCACCCGCGAGCGTCTCGCGGCTCTGGTCGACGTAGGAGATCACCGCCGTGTCGCCGATCCGGAGCATGCCGCCGTCGGGCTTCTCCTGGCCGACGATCATGCGGAAGAGCGTCGTCTTCCCGGCCCCGTTCGGGCCGATCACGCCGACGATGCCGCCGCGCGGCAGGGCGAAGTCGACGCCGTCCATGAGGAGCCGGTCGCCGTAGCCCTTGCGGAGTCCCTTTCCCTCGATCACGAGGTCGCCGAGGCGCGGGCCGGGCGGAATCGTGATGCGTGCCGGCCCGCCGCGCGCCTCCGCCGCATCGTCCTCCGCGAGTAGCTCCTCGTAGTGCGCGAGTCGTGCTTTGCCCTTCGCCTGCCGCGCGCGCGGCGACATACGCACCCATTCGAGCTCGCGGGCCAACGAACGGCGACGCGCCGAAGCCTCCTTCTCCTCGTGGGCGAGCCGCCGCTCCTTCTGCTCGAGCCACGAGGAGTAGTTGCCCTCCCACGGGATGCCGAAGCCGCGGTCGAGCTCGAGGATCCAGCCGGCGACGTTGTCGAGGAAGTAGCGGTCGTGCGTGATGGCAACCACCGTGCCGGGGTACTCCTGGAGATGGCGCTCGAGCCAGGCGACCGACTCGGCGTCGAGGTGGTTGGTGGGCTCGTCGAGCAGCAGGAGGTCGGGCTGCTGGAGCAGCACCCGGCAGAGCGCAACACGCCGCCGCTCGCCGCCCGAGAGCGTTCGCACGTCGGCGTCGCCCGGGGGCAGGCGGAGCGCGTCCATCGCCACCTCGAGGATGCGGTCGAGCTCCCAGGCGTTGGCCGCGTCGATCGCGTCCTGAACACGCGCCTGCTCGGCGAGGAGCTTCTCCATCTCCTCGGGCGGCATGTCCTCGCCGAGCCGCATCGACAGCTCCTCGAACCGCGCCAGCAGCTGGCGTGCCGGCGCCACCGCCTCCTCGACGTGCTCGAGGACGTTCTTCGCCGGATCGAGCACGGGCTCCTGCGGCAGGTAGCCGACTGTGGCGCTCTCGGCGGCCGCCGCGTCACCCGCAAAGTCGTGCTCGACGCCGGCCATGATGCGCAGCAGCGTGCTCTTGCCCGCCCCGTTCGGACCGATCACGCCGATCTTCGCCCCGCGGTAGAAGGCGAGGGAGATGCCCTTCAGGATCTCCTTCCCCTGCGCGGTGATCTTGCGCACGTTGCGCATCGTGAAGATGAATGGCGGTGGCATATCGTCCCGGGTAGCCCACCGGCGGGGAAATTTCCACTCGGAACGGGCGGTCAGCCCGGACGTCGCTCGGCACGCGCCGGCCATACGAGCCAGGCGCAGACGACGGCGTCACCCACCACGACCGGGACGTGAGCGCCGCAGCCGTAGGCGGCGTGCCGCCGCCGAGCTCTACTGCCGTCCGGACGTGAGCAACGCCTCTGGGCATGGCGGCCAGCGGCCGCGAAGGCCCCCGCCGGTTCGGCCGATCCTCGCGCCGCCGCGGCTGGGGTTGATGCCTCAGCGATTCCGCGTTGTTGGAAAGCTAGTTGACAGAGATTGGAGTTTCGTCTAATCTTCGCCTTCATGGACCTCGTCCCTTCCGAGCTCCTCGCTCCGCCGTCGCCGCAGGAACGCCGCCACCTCGATCGCACCCTCTGCGCCGAGCTCCTCGACCCGCTGCTCCGCCGCCTCGCCCGCCAGGAGGCGCTCTGCCGCCGAGTCCTCGGCCGGCTCGCCCGGCCCTTCCTCCGGCGGCGCGCACACCAGCGCCTCGGCTTCGTCCGGCTCGACGACTACGCGCGCGAGCGGCTCGGCCTCTCGGGGCGAGAGCTCCAGGACCTCGCCCGCGTCGTCGAGCGGCTCGACGCGCTCCCCGCCGTTGCGCGGGCCTTCGGCGAGGGCGCGCTCTCCTGGAGCCACCTGCGCCGCCTCGTGGCGGTCGCCACGCCCGAGACCGAGGCTGTCTGGCTCGCCCGCGCGCAGGCCGAGACGGTCCGCGGCCTCGACGCGACCATCGCCTCCGCGGGCGGCGCCCCGCCCGACCCTGACGAGGAGGCGATCGACGGCGAGCCACGCACGCGCTTCCACCTCCGCTGCCCGCGCCGTGTCCGGCGACTCTGGAAGCACGCCGCGGAGCTCGCGAGCCGGATGTCGGGCGCGCGCCTCCCGGCGTGGCGAGCGGCGGAGGCGATGGTGGCCGAGGGGCTCGCGAGTGACGCCGCCGACGCCGTCCCCGAGCCTGCGCCGGCCGAGCCCGCGCCGCGCGTGCACCCGCCACTCCCCGCCGCCGCGTGGGAAGCCGTCGCCGAGGCGGTCCCCGACGACGTGGAACGCCTCCTGTTCGACGCCGACTGCGTCAATCCGTTCCAGCTCGACGCCCGCCTGCGGGCCGCGGTGCGCGCGCTCCAGCGGATCGACTTCCAGACGGGCCGGCTCCTGCGCCTGGTCGGCAAGCTCCGGCTCCACCGCGTCTTCGGCTTCCCCTCGCTGCCCGACTACGTACGGGAGCGGCTCGGGTGCTCCCCGCGTAAGACGCGCGCCCTCGTCGCCCTCGACCGCCGCCTCGCCGAGCTGCCGATGCTCGCCGCGGCCTATCGCGACGGTCGGCTCTCGCTCGCCCGCGCCCTCGTGCTGCTGCCCGCGATACACCCCGATAACGAGGCCGCATGGGTCGCCCGGGCGCAGGAGGTGACGATTCGTCGCCTGTCCGACCTCGTCGACTGGGCACTCGAGGCCGCGGTGACTGAACCGCCACCCGCCGAGGCCACGCTCGTGCTCCCGCCGCTCGACGAAGTGCAGATGTGTGCGCGCGGTTGCGATGCGGAGGTGCGCTTCACCGGGCCGGCCTCCGTCGTAGCGCTCCTCCGGACCGCCATCCGCGCCTTCACGCCGCTCGGCGCCCCGCCCTGGGAGGGCCTCGAGCGCCTCCTCTGCCACGTAACCGCCGAGTGGGAGCGCCGGCCGCGCCATCGCGACCCCGTCTTCGAGCGCGATGGCTGGCGGTGCGCCGTCCCGGCGTGCACCGCTCGGTCGAGCCTCCACGATCATCACGTCCTCTACCGCTCGCGCGGCGGCGACAACACGCGCGACAACCGGGTCGCGATCTGTGCCGCCCATCACCTGCAGGGCATTCACCGGCTGCGCATCCGCGTGTCGGGCGTCGCGCCCGATGACCTCACGTGGGAGATCGGGTTCCGGCGCGGGCGACCGCCGCTGCTCCGCACGCACGGCGATCGCTATCTGGATGCTTGACGTCGAGACCGCACCGTCCTCGCGAGCTTCCCGAACTCGGCGGCCAGCGCGGCGAGCTGGTAATGCGCGTTGAGGCCGCTCGGGTTCGGCAGGAGCCAGACCCGCGCGCCACACATCTCCTCCGGCTGCGACCCGACCGTCGCCCGTGGCCGGCCGAACGCGGCACGAAAGGCACCCATGCCGAGGAACGCCACCACTCGAGGTCGCAGGCGTCGGACCTTCCGACGCACGCGCCCGGCGCCGACTCTGAGCTCGCGCTCCGACAGCTCGCTCGCGCGCGCCGTCGCCCGCGCGACGAGGTTCGTGATGCCGAGCCCGGACCGCAGCAGCTCGCCCTCCTCGAACGGCGACAGCCGCCGGCGCGTGAAGCCCGCGATGTGAAGCGCCTTCCAGAAGCGGTTCCCGGGACGAGCGAAGTGATGGCCGACGGCGCCGGAGTAGAGACCCGGATTGATGCCGCAGAAGAGCACCTTCAAGCCCGGGCGGACGACGTCGGGGACGGTCTTCCCGTAGGCCGCGAGGAGCTGCTGCGCCGTCGGCCGCCAGGGAGCGGTCGTTCGTGGGCCGTCGCGGTGCATGATCTATACTAGAGCGATGGTCGAGCGGATCCACGCGTCCGGCCGTCGGATCGTGCTCGCGATCAGCGGAGGCGGCAGCGCCGTGATCGCGGAGCTGCTCCGCGTGCCGGGCGGCTCGCGCACCCTGGTCGAAGCCATCGTCCCGTACGGCCCGGGCGCGCTCGTGGACTTCCTCGGCCACGAGCCGGAGCAGGCGTGCAGCGCCGAGACGGCGGTCGCCATGGCGCGCCGTGCCTTCACCCGCGCATCGCGCCACTCGGGGCCGGGCGCGCAGCCAATCGGCGTCGGCGTCACCGCCAGCCTGGTCACGGACCGTCCGAAGCGGGGCGAGCATCGCGCCCACATCGCGGCCACCGACGGCGCGCGGGTCGAGGTCGTGGCCATCGTCCTCGACAAGGGCGCGCGGGACCGCGCCGCCGAGGAGGACCTGGTCGCACGCGCGACGCTGATCACGCTCGCGCGCATCTGCGGCGTCGACGCGCCCGGCGTCGAGTCGCTCTTGACGCCACGCGACCGGCTCATCGTCGACTCGTCGGTACCCTCGGACGACCCCGTCGCCCGGCTGCTCGCCGGCGTCGTCGGCCGTCTGACCGTCCTGCCCGACGGCCAGCTTTCGATCGGCGCCCCCGTGCCGCGCGGCGTGCTCGCCGGCTCATTCAACCCGGTCCACGCGGGACATCTCGAGCTCGCGCGGGTCGCGAGCGCGATGCTCGCGGCGCCCGTGGCGTTCGAGCTGTCGGTCGTGAACGCCGACAAGCCCCCGCTCACGGCCTTCGAGCTCCGGCGCCGGCTCGAGCAGTTCGAGGGACGAGGCACCGTCGAGGTCACGCGCGCGCCGACGTTCCGCGAAAAGGCGCGCCTCCTCCCCGGTGTCGCGTTCGTCGTCGGGGTGGACACGGCGGCGCGGCTCCTCGATCCCCGTTACTACGACGGCAGCCCGGCGAGCGTAACCGCTGCCCTCGACGAGATCCGGCGGCTCGGCTGCCGGTTCCTGGTCGCCGGGCGAGCCGACGCGCACGGCCGCTTCGTGACGCTTGCCGATCTCGACGTGCTCGAGCCCATCGCCGACCTCTTCGAGCAGATCCCCGAGTCTCGCTACCGCCGCGACGTCTCGTCCACCGAGCTTCGCGGCGCGCCGCGCTGACGAGCGACCCCCGCCCGCCACGGGCGGGGGTCGAGGGCGAGCGTCTCGCGCAGCGCCTCGACGGCGGGCCGGGTCCGCCAGCCGAGCTCGGTGCGGGCGCGCGTCGTGTCGTACGACCGCCGAAACGGAAAGGGCAGCGGAAGCGCGAGCCGCGCCGACCGGCCGCCGGCCACACGCCAGGCGGTGAAGAACTGCCAGACGCTCATCGCTTCGCCCGCCAGGTTGTACGCGCGCCCGACCGCGGCCGGCTTCTCGATCGCCAGCGCCACCGCCTCCGCGACGTCCCCCGCGTAGACCATCGGCAGCCACGTGCCGGCCGGCATCACGGCGATCGGCAGCGTCGCCAGGGTGACGAAGATCGGCATGAAGTTGCTGTCGAAGGCGCCGTAGACGAGACAGGGGCGCACGGTCGTGAGTGCGAGACCGTGCTCGCGCGCGAGCTCCCATGCGCGCCGCTCGGCGAGCGCCTTGGAGAGCCCGTAGGCGGGCGTGAGCGGGCCGGCATCCGCCCCAAGGAGCGAATGATCCTCGGTCGCGCACGCGGGGGCGGGCGGCACGTAGGCTGACACCGAGGAGACGTGCACGATACGGCGGACGCCCGCGGTCACGGCGGCCCCGAGCACGTTCTCGGTCCCGCGAACGTTGGTCCGCAGATGATCGGCGCGCCGCCAGTTCCGGACCGGCAGCAGCGCGGCATTCGAGATCACGACGTCCGCGCCGGCAAACCCGAGCGCGAGCCGATCCGGCTCGGCGAGATCCGCGCGCCGGAGCTCGACGCCTTCGTCGACGAGCCCTGGGACCTTGTCGGGGTTCCGCACCACGCCGACGACACGCGCCCCGCGACCCCTCAGCGCCCGGGCGATGTGACGGCCGAGGAAACCCGTCGCACCCGTGAGCGCGATGGTCGCCACCCACGTCTACCTGTAGGCGATCGCGCTTCCGCCGCTGCTGAAGGTGCATGAGGGCGACGGCGGTGGACCGGTGAACGCGACCTCGCCGCACTGTCCCGCGGCGGCGTCCGCCTGCTCGAGGTCCGTGAACGAGCTCTGCGCGTTCTGCCGCTCGCTCGGGCAGCTCTTCACCCCGTGGACGTAGAGGAGGTTGACCTCGACGGTCGCCGCCGCCGCTCCGCTCGGGACAAGCAACGCTCCCACGGCCAGCAGCGCGAGCGAGACGGTCGCGGCCGATGCCGGCTGCCCCCGCATCATCGAGGAATGGGGCTCGATACGCCCGGGTTGGAGGACTGTCAATGTGAAAGATGGCACCCGGACGCGCCACCAAGCTTCATGCTGCGCCTGGCAGTTCCGCCCGATCCTGCATGCCTCGCAGCGCTCGGCCCAGCCAAGCCGATCTCCGTCGTGGCATGTCAGTTGCTCACGCAACGGCTGAGGAGTTTCCGCGAGCGCCGCGGTCGCGGCCACGACATGGCAGCTGCATGAGAACGTGCGAGGACCGTTTTTCGGCCGCGCGCGTCGCGTTCCGCCCGATCGTCGTCGCCCTCGTCCTCATGCGGCTCGGATCGTCTCCTGCGGCCGCGGCGAGTCTCACCCGGGGGCCCTACCTGCAGCTCCTGACCCGGCAGTCGGTCACCGTGGTGTGGGACACCGATACGCCGGCCGCATGCGCGCTCACGATCCGGCCGCTCGACGGGGTCCCGACCGTCCATGCGGGCGGGACGGGGACGGTCTGCGCGATCGCGATCGACGGGCTCACGCCGGGGACGTCGTACGCCTACACGCCGCTAGCCGACGGCGTCACGCTCGCCGGCGAGGCGGTCTTCCGGACCGACGATGCGCTGCGGCCGTTCAGCTTCCTCGCCCTCGGCGACTCCGGGTGCGGCTGCTCGGGTGAGCTCGCGGTGCGCGACGCCATGCGCGACACGCCGGCCGACTTGATCGTCCACACCGGCGACATGGTCTACGACAGTGGCGCGCCGCAGGAGTTCGACCCCACCTTCTTCGTGCCCTACCACGACCTGCTGGCGCGCCTCGTCCTCTGGCCGTGCCGCGGCAATCACGACGTCGAGACGGCGGGCGGCGTACCCTGGCGCGATGCGTTCTACACCCCCGCGAACAACCCGGCGGGGAGCGAGGACTACTACTCGTTCGATGCCGGGAACGCGCACCTCGTGATGCTCGACAGCAACGCGATCACCAATCCCGGCAGCCCGCAGTACACCTTCCTCGATCACGATCTCGCGGCCTCCACGGCCACGTGGAAGGTAGTGGCCTTTCACCACACCATCTATTCGAGCGGCACGAAGCACGGCAGCAACCTCACCATCCGCGCCAATCTCGTGCCGCTCTTCGACGCGCACGGTGTCGACCTCGTGCTCATGGCGCACGAGCACAACTACGAGCGGACGAAACCCCTGCGCAACAACCAGGTGGTATCGGCCGGTCAGGGCACGGTCTACATCACGACCGGCGGGGGCGGGCAGGAGCTGTACACGGTCGGGACGAGCAGCTTCACCGCGCATTCCGAGTCGGTCCATCACTTCACGCGCGTGGCGGTGAACGGGGGCAACCTCCTCGCGCAGATGGTGCGCGTGGACGGAACGATCGGCGACGAGTTCACGCTCGTGAAGGGAAGCGCGCTCCCGCCGCGATGCGGGGACGGTCTGGTCAACCAGCCGGGCGAGAAATGCGACGGCGCCGATCACGCCGCCTGCCCGGGACCCTGCGCCGCCGACTGCACCTGCGCACCGGTGTGCGGCGACGGACGCGTCGACCAGCCGGGCGAGGCGTGCGACGGAGCCGACGACACCGCCTGCCCCGGCCTCTGCCTGTCGACGTGCCGGTGCGGCGTGCCGGCGGACTTCGTGACCCTCACCCCGGTGGCCGACACCTTCATCGCGTCCGGCACCCAGGCGAGCTGGGACCACGGTGCCGCCTCTCACCTCGACGCCATGGCCCTCGTGGATGTGGCCTACCTGAAGTTCGACCTCTCGGCGCTGCCGGCACCCGTCGCGCGGGCCACGTTGACGCTGCGCTGTATCGACGGTTCGCCCGAAGGCG
>Ga0070699_100003414_pt1 | contig 14058 bp, 11 predicted proteins | sample KBSK1503metaG_FD_65473 | JGI IMG/M metagenome (GOLD analysis project Ga0070699, IMG submission 65473) | Corn, switchgrass and miscanthus rhizosphere microbial communities from Kellogg Biological Station, Michigan, USA - KBS K1-50-3 metaG | ecosystem: Host-associated > Plants > Roots >...
CGCCGCCACAGCCGGCGCCTACCTCGTCCGCTCGACGAATCTCCTCGCCCAGGGCATGCCGTCGCCGTGGGCCCCAGAGGGCGAGTGGGAAGCCTACCGTCAGTCGCGCTTCAAGTTCGAGCCCTACGAGACCGAACGCGAGCTGTTCTTCAAGGACGAGGCCGAGCGGGTCGCGGAGTAGCTGGGGGGTGTTAGAAGGCCGGGTTCGCGGCGCCAACGGCCTGGTTCCCCGCGCTCTCCTCGAGACGCATCGCGAACGAACGCGACGCCGAGGGCCAGGCCTTGGTCGTCCGCAACGGCAAGGGGCGCACCCGGAAGGTGCCGGTCGGAGCCGGGACGATCCCGGTGAGCGCCCCCCGGGTGAATGACCGGCGGATCGACGCCAATCGCGAGCGACGACGGTTCACCAGTCGCATCCTGCCACCGTACATGCGGCGTTCCCCGAAGGTGGCCGAGGTCTTGCCCGTGCTCTACCTCCGGGGCCTGTCCACGGGGGACTTCCGCGAGGCGCTGGAGGCGTTGCTCGGAGACGATGCCGCCGGGTTGTCCGCCACGAACATCGCGCGGCTCACCAACGAGTGGGGGACCGAGTACCGCGCCTTCCAGCAGCGCAACCTCGCGGACCGCGACTACGTCTACGTATGGGTCGATGGCGTCCACTTCAACGTCCGGTTGGAGGACGACCGCCTCTGCACGCTCGTGATGATCGGCGTGCAGCCCGACGGGACGAAGGAACTGATCACGGTCGAGGACGGCTACCGCGAGAGCGCCGAGAGCTGGAAGACCGTGCTGCGCGACGTGAAACGCCGAGGCATGCGCCCACCCGTCGTTGCCGTGGGCGACGGCGCCCTCGGCTTCTGGGCGGCCGTGCGGGACGTATGGCCGAAGACCCGCGCGCAGCGCGACTGGTTCCACAAGCTCGGCAACATCCTCGACAAGCTGCCGAAGCGCCTTCAGCCCCGCGCGAAGGCCGCGCTGCACGAGGTGATGTACGCCGAGACCCGCGCGCAGGCCCGCGAGGCGGTCACACGGTTCGCGACCGAGTACGGCGCCAGGTACCCGAAGGCGGTCACGGCCCTGGAGAAGGACGCCGACGTGCTGCTCACCTTCTTCGACTTCCCGGCCGAGCACTGGAAGCATCTACGGACCTCGAACGTGATCGAGTTCCCCTTCGCGACGGTGCGGCTGCGCCAGCGCGTCACGAAGGGTGCGGGGTCGAGGACCAAGGGGCTCCTGATGGCCTACAAGCTCCTCGACATGGCGCAGGCGCGGTGGCGACGGCTCCGTGTGGCACCCGCAATCTGGAAAATCGCGGATCAGACGGTCAGAACTGAAACTCGTCCGCGCCGATGTCGCACGTGGCGCCACTCGGCCGCGGGTCGCCCTCGAAATCGGTCGACGGTGCGCCCGTGCACGTGCCCGCGTCGATGACTGGCGAGCCTGTCTGGAGTTCATATCCCCGATCCAGCAACGGGTCAGTCGACACGTTGCCCCCGAGGTCGTTGAACGTGCCGCCTTGGAGGGCGATGTCCCCGATGTCGTCGTGGTCCGCGTCAAGGGTGAGGCTCCCGCCGCCCTCGTTGAAGAAGTCGCGCCCCGTGCCGATACCGCGGATGAGGTTCCCGTAGAGGATCGTATCGGTCAGGGCGAGGTGGAGCGAGCCGTTCGTGTAGATGCCGCCCCCGCCGAGGCGGATGCAGGTGGTTGAGCACCGACCGCCGGTTTTCGCCGTGTTGCGTGTGATCGTCGAGCTCACGACGGTCGCATCGAGCGTCGAGCCCTGGGCGCCTTGGAAATTGCTCGTGAGGAGTCCACCGCCAGCGCCCACCGTGGAGTTGTTGGCGACGACGCCGTTCGTGAGGCGGAAGGTCAGACTACTGGGCTCCGTCCCTATGTACGGCGCGTCGAACGCGAGGATGCCGCCGCCGGCTCCGGTGCTTTTGTTCCCGGTGACCTGCACGGTGTCGAGCGTCACGTTGAGCGCCGAGTTGTCCAGCACCCAGAAGCTCATTCCCGCGCCGCCATAGGCGTCGTGATTCTTCGTCACGATCGTATTCGACATCCGGAATGTGAGCGTACTGTCCGAGGCGGCAACCGCCGCGAGACCGCCGCCGGCATGCGCCTGGGCCGCCGCGTTGCCGATGAGGTTGTCAGGGACGACCGGCGTCGCGGCGCGTCCACCGAGCAGGACGAAGCCGTCGATCGTGACGTGGATGACGGTGCCGTTCCAAGCGAAGATGCCCCACACGCGCTCGCGTCCCCTGAAGCTCGGGAGCTGAACCCGTCCGGCCTTCACGATCGAGGGAGCGGTGCGCGGATCGCGGCTCGTGAAATCGGCGTTCCAGCCGCCGAGGAATGCGAGGGTCGCCGAATCTTGCATTCGAATGTTGTCCCGGTAGCTTCCGCTCGCCACGTTGATCGTGTCGTCGCTGGACGCCTGGCTCGTCGCGTGGCTCACCGTGGCGCAGGGGCTGGTGGCCGTCAGGCAGTCATTACCGCTATCGGTTCCGGTGGAAGCGACGAAGCGATCCGCTCCCAGGCTGAGGGTCGCTGTTGGTAGGAGGAGCGAGACTGCGGCCAGCAGCGCTCTCATGGGCTCCCCTCCTTGTCGTCGAACTCGCCGACGACGAACACTCTCGCACCCGTGTTGTCCGTGCGCAACTGAAAAGTCGGGGGACGGGCGGAGACGGCGCGGTTGGCGTCCTTTGGTATCCTTTGGGATAGAGACGGGCCTGCGTCCATGGCGCGGCGCATCAGGTCGCGAGCCGGACCTCACGCGAACCCTTCCCCGCCCCGATCCACAACTATTGCCAATAGCTCCGCTGCGCAGGCTGTGATGACAACGTGTGAGGGCGACCAAGGCGATCTCTAGGCGGCAATCGACCGGATGTCGTCAGGTCGCGCAAACATGGCGGAGGGATCGATCCAGCTGGAGCTGCGCCCTCGAGCCTGGGGCGGCAAGCGCCTGGGCGCCGGCCGGAAGCCATCGGGTCGCAAAGTCGGCGTCCCGCACCGCACCCGCTCAGCGCATCACGCGCGTCACCCGTTGCATGTGACATTGCGTGCGCGCCACGGGCTCCCGTCGCTGCGGGCGGACACCATGTTCCCCGTCATCCAGCGGGGCATCGCGAAGGGATCGCGTGGCGGCATCCGGATCCTCGAGTTCTCGGTCCAGCATGATCACGTCCATCTCCTCGTCGAGGCGGTGGACGCGCCCACCCTCTCGCGCGGACTGCAGGGCCTCGCCATCCGGATCGCGAAGGGCGTCAACCGCATCTTGGGCCGCCGGGGACGCGTGTGGAGCGACCGATTTCACGCTCGGGCGCTCCGGACGCCGCGGGAGGTCCGGAATGCGCTGGTTTACGTGTTGCAGAACTGGCGCAAGCACGTTCCGGGCGCGCGGGGCGTGGATTCGCGATCGTCGGGCGGGTGGTTCACTGGCTGGCGGACACGGGTTCCGCGACTCTTGGCGAGCTCGCCCGTGGTTCTCCCACGAACCTGGCTCGCAGCAATCGGCTGGCGGCGCCTCGGGCTGATCCACCCCGATGAAGGGCCGGCGCTCCACCGACGACCCTGAAGCGACGGAGACTCTTCGCGAGCGACGTAGCAAGTTTCGGCGGCGCCGCATCCCTCGCCGCTGCATGCGACGACGGAAGCCGGGCGCGCGGTCCCGCTCCTGCGAACGTCCCCGCCCTTAGAATCCCTTCACGCGCGGTGTGTTCTGGTACAGCAGATAGACCGCCCCCCAGCCGACCACGATCATGAGGAACAGGTAGACCGGGCTCGACGCGAACGGGACGGTCGTGTGCGAGTTGATCATCATCCACACGAGCGGCACCGAGAGGTACGTGTTGTGTCGCGAGCGCGCGGCGGCGAGCGGGGCCCAGGCCGGGTCGGGTGGCGTGCCGTCGCGCACGGCGGCGATGATCTTCTTCTGCAGGGGCCAGATGCGCATCCAGACGTTGGCCGCCATGATGGTGCCGAACATCGCGCCCGTGTGGATGACGTAGTCGCGGTAGCCGAAGCCGGCCCAGGAGATGTAGCCGGCCACGATCACGATCACGAGTGCGAGCCCCACGGCGCCGCCCACGCGCAGGTCCTTGGCGAAGTCCATCTTGAAGAGCGCGTCGTAGACCACGAAGGCGAGGAGCGTGACCAGGATCATCACGATGCCCGGCCCCGTGGAGAACTTGGGGTCGGACCACCAGAAGACCAGGAAGAGCAGCAGGATGCCCGTCACCCACGTCCAGGCCGCGCCCCATCGGAACCAGTAGAGCGCGCGTGGCATGAGTTGCGGCACGACCTTCTTCCTGGTGTCGGCGTCGAGCGTCGCCGCGAACGGCCCGTTCACGAAGTTGAAGAAATAGAGGTGCCCGATCCACATGATACCGGCGACGATGTGCACCCAGCGGAAGAACGCTTCGTGAGCGAATCGCACGTCCATCATTAGCTCCTTTGCTTGCGGGGGTGCGCCGCACCTACCAAGCGAGCCTCCCGCTCGTCAATTCCCGGCCTCGCCGGCCGGGTGCCGTCGCTGGCGGCCCTCGGGCGGTGCGCCCGCGAACCTCGCCCGGCTCCGAAGGGGCCTGGAACGGGCGACGCCTCCCCGCACGCCGGGGCCGAGCGTGAGACGGAGGGCCGGAAAGACGCGAGATCGCCGGACGATAGAAAAGCGCCGCATGTCGTCAATTTAACTTTCGGGGAGGCCGGAGGCGGCGCGGCCTTGCTCGCGCCCGACGCGACCGCTATATGGCGCCCACGCGCTGCGCGTCGGGGGATGGATGGCTGAGCTGACAGTCGGCTCCGAAGAGCACAAGTCGCTCTTCTGCCGGCAGTTCATCGAGACGCATCACCGCTACGAGGTGCGCGACGTCAGCTGGCCGGATCTCGACGAGGCCGACGTCCAGCGGCTGCGCGCCATGCCGTTCTGGGACGAGGCGGTCCAGAGCGAGGCCACCGCCGCGGCGCGCGTGCGCGCGATGGCCGACGTCGAGCCCGATACGCTGCTGCGCGAGGCGATCGCGATGCAGGCGTACGAAGAAGAGCGCCACGCGGCGCTCCTCGAGAGCCTCACACAGCGGTACGGCATCAGCGTCGGCGAAGGACGGCCACCGGCGCCGCGCGACGCGGAGTGGGCGTTTCTCCGCATGGGCTACGGCGAGTGCTTCGACTCGTTCTTTGCCTTCGGGCTGTTCCGCCTCTCGGCCGACACCGGACTCTTTCCCGAGCCTCTGGTGCGCGTGTTCGACGGCGTCATGGACGAGGAGGCGCGGCACATCCTCTTCTTCACCAACTGGGTCGCCTACCGGCGGCTCGGCTTGCCGTTCGAGCGGCGTGCCTGGTTTCTCGTACGGCGCGGGCTCGGCCTCTCGCTCCAGGCATTCGGCCGCGTACGCACCGCGCTCCACCTCCGCTCGGCGGACGCGGGTGACGACTTCACGATGCAGGTGCCGGACGCCGTCGGCGACGTGACGCTCAAGACGCTCGCCACGACGTGCCTCGACGAGAACGAGCGCCGGCTCGCGAGCTACGATCCGCGCTTGCTGCGGCCCACCCTCGTGCCGTACCTCGTGCGCCTCGCGCTCCGCGCCCTGCCGGTCGGCAGGAACGGCCGTCCCACGGCCTGACGCCCGTGGCGGGCCTCGCCGACTTCCGCGAAACGGTCGGCATCGTCACCGGCGCCTCGAGCGGGATCGGGGCCCAGCTCGCCCGCGACCTCGCGGCGCGCGGCATGCGCGTTGCCCTCCTCGCACGACGCGGCGAGCGGCTCGAGGCCGTGGCCGCCGAGATCCGCGGTGCCGGCGGCGAGGCGGCCGTCGAGGTGTGTGACGTGGCCGACCGCTCGAGCGTGGAGCGGGCCGTCGGAACCGTCCTCGACCGCTGGGGTCGGGTGGACCTGCTCGTCAACAACGCGGGCTATGGCCGCCACGTCCTCTTCAAGGACCACGACGTGGCGGACATCGAGCGGATGATGCGGACGAACTACCTGGGCACCGTCTACGCCACCAAGGCGGTGCTGCCCGACATGCGCGGCCGGGGACGGGGCTGGATCGTCAACGTCTCCTCGGTGGCCGGCAAGCTCGGCCAGCCCGACGAGGCCGCCTACTCGGCCAGCAAGTTCGCCGTCGCGGGTCTCTCGGAGGGACTCTCCTACGAGCTCGCGCCGCTCGGCATCCACGTGATGACGGTCTACCCGGCTCTCATCCGCACCGAGATGTTCACCCCGGCGGTGCTGGCGCGGATGCCGGAGCGGTCGATCTCCTTCCTGGAGCCGGCCGTCCTGTCGCGCGACGTCTTGCGGGCGCTGGCGCGTGGTCGCCACGAGGTGACGGTGCCGCGCTGGGTGGCGGTTGCCTACGTGCTGCGCGTGCTCCTGCCCCGCGTCCACCGCCGCATGACGGCCCGCATCCGCCTTCCCGTCCTGCGCGACCTCACCACTTAACGCGCGCGGTCGACGCGTTACGGGGCGGGCTGCCGCCCGCTCTCACGAATCACGGGCGGCCAGGTGAACTCCTCGTCGGGCGCTTTCAGGTTGACCTTGCCGCTCACCTCGAGCCGCTCGCCGGTCGCAGGCGCCGATCGGCCGCTCACCACGGTGATGCGGCGGTCGTCGGCCGCGATCGTGTAGACGCTCTCGCCGAGGTAGCCGAGCGGGGGCGGGATCACGGTGCCGACCACGCTGACCTGCGTGTTGGCGTAGGCATCGGGGTGGTCGACGATGTCGGCGATCGACGTCGCGCCGGCCACCGCCGGGAGAGCTACGATCAGCACGGCAGCGAACAGCGAAGCTCTGCGCGGCATGGATGTCACCTCGGTGCGGACGATACCGCCGCGGCAGCTCGGGCTGCAAGCGAAAAACCGCGGCCCGTCAGGCGTCGAAACGGACCGGAACGCTGCGGGGCGAGCGGAAGGCGAGACCCGTGATGGCGGGGACCGGCGCGCCGGGGTCGAAGCGCAGGTTTCTGAGACCGTCCAGGATCGCCGTGAGACCGATTCGCGCCTCGAGCTTGGCGAGCTGGTAGCCGAGGCAGAAGTGACGTCCGAAGGCGAAGGACAGGTGGTCCTCTGCCCGGCGGTCGAGGTCGAATCGATCGGGGTCGTCGAAGTGGGTCTCGTCGCGGTTGGCCGAACCGATGATCGTCGAGACCATCATGTCCGACGGGATCGCCACGCCGGCGATCTCGACCGGGCGCGTGGTCTGCCGCGCGACGAACACGACCGGCGTCTCCCAGCGGAGCGTCTCCTCGATGACCCAGGGCACGAGCGTGCGGTCGGCGTCGACGCGCCCCAGGCGCTCCCGGTCGACCAGCAACGCGTACAGCATGCTCCCGAGCAGCCGCGACGTCGTCTCGGCTCCCGCGGGAAGCAGAAGACGCAAGAAGCTCACGACCTCGTCGTCGGTCAACCCGACGCCGCCCACCGTCCCGGTCACGAGCCGGCTGATGACGTCCGCGCGCGGTTCGCGACGGCGGAGGGCGATGAGCGGCAGGAAGTACTCTCGCAGCCGCTCCGCGGCGCCACGTGCCCCGGCTGGATCCTTGCTGAACGCGATCAGGTCGAGCGACCAACGCTGGAATTGCGCATGGTCCGAGCGGGGCAGGCCGAGGATCCGGGCGATCACGTCGAGCGGGAAGAGCAGCGTGAATTGCGCCACCAGGTCGGCGCGCCCGTCGCCGGCGAGACGGTCGACGAGCTCGTGCGCCAGCCCGTCGATGGCCGGGGTCAGCGCTTCGAGCGTGCGTCCCCCGAAGGCGCCCTGCACGAGCGCGCGCATGCGGCCGTGCTCGCCCCCGTCCATCTCGATCACGGTGCGTCCCATGTAGCGGCCGACCTCGGCATTGGCCCGAGAAGAGTAGGTCTCTCCGTCCTGCAGCACCGCGCGGACGTCGTCGTAGCGAGTGACGACGTAGCTCATCCGGTTGAGGAACTGGAACGACGTGACGGGGTTCGTGCGGCGCAGCTCGGCGAACAGCGGATAGGGGTCCGGGAAGTCGAACATCCCCTGCGGGTCGAACACCATGGCCAGGTCTTCCATGGGCCCGGATTCTAGGCGGGGCCGCGCCCTCCGGCCAGACTCGGGCCCGGTTTTTTTGGTTGACGGTCACGGTGTTCAATTGTTAGGCACCGGCTCGGTACCGGAGGACCCTTTATGGACCAGAAGACGCCGAGTTTGGCCGGGATCGCACTTGTGCTCATGGTCGTCGGCCTGACGCCCGTGTTCGGGGCACCGGTGAACAGCGACCTCGCAGCCGCCAAGCTCGGTGGTGGCTGCTATCCCACGGGCATCCACCCCGCGCTGCTCGACATGCTCGTGCTCGTCAACCCGGAGTGGGCCCCCATCGTCAACGGGCCGGTCGTCAGCTCCGACCCCGTGCTCGTCCACGGCGTGGTCCAGGGCATGCACGGCGACACCAGCGGGGACTTCCCGTCGACGCACCTCCGCGCCGACGTGAACCACTTCGTCTTGCTCGATGCCGCGGACGCCAACCGGCTGGCGACCGGGAACGACGACGGGCTCATCCATTTCGAGTGGGAGGCGGGCGTCTACCCGGCGTGGGCGTGGACGGGCACCGGCGATCGGATCGTCGGTCTCGGACGCTGGATCTTCGACTGCGGCCATCCCGGCACCGTGCCGGGGAACTGCTCGGCGACCACGTCGCAGCAGTGCGACATCGACGGCGACTGCCCATCCGGCGAGAGCTGCGTCGGCGTTCACTACAACTACAGCGCGGAGATGCATCCCCCGCAGGCGACGGCCGCGATCCGTCTCGGCCGCGGCGCCGTCCTCTTGAAGCGGGCGGGCGCTCCGGCGGTGCCGGCCACCCGCGCCGACATCTACGTGAGTCCCGACGCCGGCGGCGCTGGCGACAGCTGCATTCTCACGCACCATGCGAACCCCGTGGATCTCCTCAGCGTGGAGTGCTTCCCCCTGGCGCAACCTGTGGCGATGCAGGGACCGGTGATTGCCTTCAACTCGCAGGACTTCCACTTCGACGTCCCGCTTCCTCCCAAACCTCCTGGCGGCGCGCCCAAGGCTCGCCTGATCACGTACCCCGCGCCGGGCGGGGTCCCGGCGAGGATCAGGGTGCGGGCCCGCATCGCCGATCCGTCTCCACACATGGAGGTGACGGTCAGGATGACGCGCCGGGTCAGAGGCCAACGTCCGACGGGGTTTGCCGGTACGGTCTTCGCGGGATGGGTACGCGACAAGACTCCGCTCACGCACGTGCGCGTGACCGTCAACACGCTCGAGGTCAACAACGCGCTCCAGCTGGCGACCCCGGTCGCGCCGAAGACGTGCTCGCCCGAGCACAACCCTCCGCTCGCCTGCGACACCACGGCGGACTGCCGCCCGCCCGCCTGTCCGAGCTGTGCGAACGACGAGACCTGTCTCGGCGTGGGCCCCGTGAAGGCGTGGCAGATGCAGGCGGCGGTCAACGGCGAATGGCAGGAGCTCGGCGGACTGTCCACCGTCAACACCGGCGACATGATTCCCGAGGCGCTGGTGTACGATCAGTACCTGCCCGCGAGCGGCGCCGTGCATCTCGAGATCACCGGCGTTGCGCGAGAGTGTGTCGACACGCTCTACGGCAAGTCGCTCGCGACCAACGTGGGTCAGTTGGGTTTCGTCAAGGGCCTCCAGTGCCTCGCCTCGAACGCCCACTCCGCCGGCACGATCGACCTCACGTACCCGGGGCCGGATTTCGGCGCGGGAAGCGGCTCGATGACCTACGCCACCACGAGCACGGGCGGTCAGGGCGGCCACTGCTCCGTCGACACGGGGATGCTCTGCGTCGTCGACGAGGACTGTCCGTCGGGAGAGACGTGCGTGACGACGGGCGGCGCCATCACGCTCCACTACACGGTGGAGCGCCTCCCCTAGCCCTCACACGACGATTTTTCGTTGACGCCTGAGGCCGCAGCCTGTTAGGCAGAGGCTCTCCCGGGAGGAATGCAAATGGCCCAAAGGCTCCTGAAGAAGGTCGTGATGGGGATTCTTCTCTCGGCGCTCGCCGCGCTGCCCGCCGGTGCCACGCCGCCAGACGCCGACACGGGCGCCGCCCCCAACGGCGGCGGCTGCTACCCGATTGGCATCAACCCGAACCTGTTCGACTTCCTCAACCTGGTGAACCCCGAGTGGGCGCCGGTCATCAACGGCATGACGGTGGATTCGACGCCGGTCACCATCCACGGCACCGTCGACACCTTCCACGGCGACACGGGCGGCGACTTCCCGGCCACACACGTCACCAGCGACGCCGTCTGGGAGATCACGCTCGATCCCGCCGATGTCGACCGCGCAGGCACCGGCAACCCGGCTGGCCACATGGGCTTCGAGTGGGAGCACGGATCGCTCCAGTCGTTCGCGTGGCCGGGCCAAGGGGACAAGATCGTCGGGCTCGGACGCTGGATCTTCGACTGCGGCCACCCCGGCTCGACACCGGGCAATTGCTCGACGACCACCACCCAGGCGTGCATCCTGGACAGCGACTGCAAGCCGCCGACGTGCGGGAGCTGCGTCAGCGGCGAGACCTGCGTCGGCGAGCACTTCAACTACGAGACCGAGATGCACCCGCCACAGGCACTCGCCACGATCCGCGCGGGGCGCGGCGGCGTGATCCGGCGCGGGGTGAACCCCAGTCCCGTCCTGGCGACCCGAACCGATATCTTCGTGAGCGCCGACGGCGGCGCCGTCGGCGACCGCTGTATCCTGACCCACCGCGCACAGGGCACGGACCTGATCGGCATCAACTGCTTCCCGCTCTCTCAGCCGGTGGCGCCCATCAACTCTCAGGACTTCGTCTTCGACATTCCCCTTCCACCGAAGCCGGCTAGCGGCAGCCCCATCGGGGTCGGCCTGATCGTCCGTCCGGCTCCGGGCGGTATCGCAGCGAAGATCCGGGCGCGCAGACGGGCTCTCGATCCCGTGCCGCACGTCGCGGTGACCGTGCGGATGACGAAGAAGGTGCACGGCGTGCTGCCCACGGGTTTCGCCGGGACGATCTTCGCCGGGTGGCGGCACGACACGACGCCGCTCACGCATGTGCGTGTGACCCTGCAATCGATCGAGATCAACAATCGCTTGAAGCCCATCATCCCCGTGTCCCCCAAGACCTGCTCGGCGACCGGGCCCTCGTGCTCGACCGACGCAGACTGCACCAACCCCGAGCGGCCTTCGTGCCTGTTCCTCGGTGGCACGAGCAAGAGCTGCCAGCGGCCGTGTGCCACCAACACGGACTGCCGCCCGCCGACGTGCCTCACGTGCGGCATGAACGACACCTGCCTGGGCGCCGGTCCGGTCGACGAGTGGGCGATGCAGATGGCGATGAACGGCGAGTGGCAGCGCCTCACGGGACTCGGGAGCGTCACCACGCCGACCAGTGCCGGCGGCGCGTTCATCGTCCCGCAGACGCTCGTCTACGACCAGTTCCTGCCCGCCAGCGGTGCCGTCCGCATCCAGGCGCACGGCATCAGCAAGGAGTGCGTGGACCACATGCTCGACAAGGGGCTCGGGGCAGATCTCGCGGAGCAGGGACTCACGAAGGGGATCGACTGTCTGACTTCCCGCGGTCACACCGCCTTCGGCGGTTCACAGAGCCACTCACCGGGCAAGATCGACCAGACGTACCCGGGGCCGGACTTCGGCGCCGGAATCTCCGGCTCGATGGACTACGTCGTACCGAGCGCCGGCAGCGACCCAGGCCAGTGCTCGATCACCTCGACTATCCTCTGCGTCTTCGACGAGGACTGCCCGTCGGGCGAGTCGTGCAGCATCGTGAACCCCGCATACCAGCTGCACTACCGGATCGAGCGCGTGCCCTAGCCGCACCGTGCCCGCGTCGCGCACCCCACCCGCCGCCGACGTCATGCCGTTCCGCGCGGGCGAGGAGCTCGACGCGACGACGCTCGGCCGCTACCTGGCCGGGAAGCTCCCCGGGGCGGAGGGGCTGCCGGAGATCTGGCAGTTCGGCGGCGGCAACGCCAACCTGACCTACCTCCTGCGCTACCCCGGCGACGTCGAGTACGTGCTTCGCCGCCCGCCGCACGGGCCGGTGGCGCCCACGTCCCACGACATGGCGCGCGAGCACCGCGTGCTGTCCGTCCTCTACCAGGTATTTCCGCCCGCGCCGCGCGCCTACCTCTACTGCGACGACGCCGCGGTCATCGGGGCGCCCTTCTTCATCATGGAGCGGCGCCGGGGCGTGGTCGTGCGCGGCTTCGTCCCGCCGGAGTTCGGCGGCGGCGGCGACCCGGTCGCCAACCGCAAGCTCTCCGAGGTGCTGATCGACACGCTCGTCGAGTTCCAGGCCGTCGACCCGAAGCGGGTGGGTCTCGAGGCGCTCGGCAAGCCCGCAGGCTTCCTCGCGCGCCAGGTGCGCGGCTGGACCGAGCGCTGGGAGCGGGCGCGGACGCAGGATGTCCCCGCGGCGACGGAGCTCGCCGCCTGGCTCGCCGACCGCCTGCCGCTCTCGACGGCGCCGACGCTCATCCACAACGACTGGCGGCTCGACAACATGGCGGTCGCCTTCGACGACCCGGGACGCTGCGTCGCGGTCTACGACTGGGACATGTGCACGCTCGGCGACCCGCTCGCCGACCTCGGCACGCTCCTCTCGCAGTGGATCGAGGAGGGCGAGGACCAGCCGCCCGTGTCGCCCATGCCGTCGCGCGAGCCGGGATTCATGACACGGGCCGAAGCCGCCCGCCGTTACGCCAAGCGGAGCGGGCGCGACGTCTCCCGGCTCCCCTGGTACTACGTCTTCGGGATGTTCAAGATCGCGGTCATCGTGCAGCAGATCTATTTCCGCTATCACCGCGGCCAGACGCAGGACGCGCGCTTCGGGCCGATGGGCGAGATCGCCGAGCGGTTGATGCTCCTCGCCCGGAGGCACGCGGCGGCGCTCGGCTGAGCCCGGCGAGGAGGCCCAGGATGGCGATCGACTTCACGCTGCCGCCCGACGTGCTGCGGGTGCGCGAGCGGGTCCGGGATTTCATGCGGAACGAGGTGGCGCCGGCCGAGGCGCGCTTCGCGCGCGACGGCGGCTGGCGGAAGGGCCTCGCCGCGCTCCGCGAGCAGGCACGCGCGGCGGGGCTCTGGGCGCCGCACATGCCCCCCGACTACGGCGGCATGGGGCTCGGTCCGCTCGCGATGGCGTTCGTCTCCGCCGAGTGCGGCCGGACGCTGATGGGGGCCTACGTGCTCAACTGCCACGCGCCCGACGAGGGCAACATGCACACGCTCCTCCACCACGCCACCGAGGAGCAGAAGGCGCGCTATCTCCGCCCCCTGGTCGACGGCCGGGTCCGCTCCTGCTTCGCGATGACCGAGCCCGAGGTCGCGGGGTCGGATCCCACCGGCATCCGCACGACGGCCGTCCGGGACGGCGAGCACTGGATCATCGACGGACACAAGTGGTTCATCTCGGGGGCGCGCGGCGCCGCTTTCGCGATCGTGATCGCCAAGACGGACCCCGACGCGCAGCCACCGCAGGCGCGGAACACGGCATTCCTCGTCGACGTCGACACGCCGGGCTTCACGATCGTGCGCGACGTCGAGACCATGGCGGGACACGGCAACCACTGCGAGATCCGGTTCGAAGGGGTGCGTGTGCCGGACGCGGCCATCCTCGGCGGGCGGGGCCAGGGACATCGCCTCGGGCAGGCGCGGCTCGGGCCCGCGCGGCTCGCGCACTGCATGCGCTGGATCGGGAGCGCGGAGACGGCGCTCGAGCTGCTCGTCGGCCGCGCCGTCACGCGCCCGCTGCACGGCGGCGTCCTCGCCGACAAGCAGCTCATCCAGGCGATGATGGCGGAGTCGGCGATGGAGCTCTACGCGGCCAAGCTCATGGTGCTCCACGCCGCATACCTGATCGAGAAGGGCCTGCCCTTCCGGCAGGAGGTCTCGATCGCGAAGCACCACGTCGCCAACATGCTCTGGCGCATCACCGACCGCGCCGTCCAGGTGCACGGCGCCCTAGGTTATTCGACCGACACCCCGCTCGAGAGCATGCTGCGCCATGCCCGCTCGGCGCGGCTGGTCGACGGCGCCGACGAGGT
>Ga0070699_100003417_pt1 | contig 14053 bp, 12 predicted proteins | sample KBSK1503metaG_FD_65473 | JGI IMG/M metagenome (GOLD analysis project Ga0070699, IMG submission 65473) | Corn, switchgrass and miscanthus rhizosphere microbial communities from Kellogg Biological Station, Michigan, USA - KBS K1-50-3 metaG | ecosystem: Host-associated > Plants > Roots >...
GGAGAATGAACGCGGACGTGGCTTGTAATTGTGCCAATTCTGTGCCCTGAAATGGGGGAGTAGCGCCATACAGCGCCCGGATGGCATTGAACGTCGCCAGCAAAAATATCACCAAAACCAAAATTGCGAGCATGGCCTGCTGAGGTTTGTATTCTGTCAATTTGGGCGCAACGGCCTCAATGACTTGCCCAACTGCCCAGCCTGTAAAAAGAATCATGGGCCAGGCCATGTGATACGTTAGCCAGGGCATACGTTCCCCTGCAACGGACAACGACACGATGCTGATAAGCGACCACCAGGTCATCAACATAAAGAAAAATTCAAACATGGGATTACGCGAATCGGACTGTGGCTCCGCATCAGACTCGGGGTCGGCCTGATACTGTCCAAGGAGCTTTTTCAAACCCAGAACGATTCCAAGAATTGTCCCTAGGGCTGGCAGGTACTCATACATGGGAATCTGTAAAAGTACATAATAATACTCAGGTTGACTTCCACGCTCCACGCCTTGCTGCACTAGCCAATAACCAAGTGAACCAATCAAGCCTGTGAAGAAGCCAGATGCGTTGGTGAATATGGTGGTATAGAAAATGGTGAACGCGCCCCAAAACAGCGTGGCATATTTCCACCAGTTTCGATTCCAAGCCATACCGATTGCAATCGAGATCCCAAAAAATATCGCAATAAATATACCAATGACCAGGAAGTCTCTTTGCGTAAGTGAAGCAACGGAGGCACTATCTGTTGGAATGGCCACTTGCAATCTGTCCTTCAGCCAGTCAATGGGAAAAGGAATCAGCATGGGTAAAACAAATGTGCCTATTAGAATGGCCAAATCAAATGCACGTTCTTTAAGCAGGTTGTCCCAGCCATAGCCTCTTATGATTAAGATGATTGCGCCAACCAGTGCAACTCCTCCCGCGATTAGCAAAATCAGATACAGCGACATTCCGCTGCTTTCTGGTGTAAGGGGAGCTGTAGTCTCGTCAGTTGGGTTGGCAGGCGCGGCAGTTTCGGTTCCGCTGATGGTTTGAGCGTGGTGGTTTGTGTACCATAACCCGCCGCCTACAGCTACCAATATGAGACCAGCTGACAGCGCAATTATGAAGCCTCGATACAGACTTTCCCTATCTGGCCATGGTTGACGCGCGACACGTATTATTAAATACAAAGCCAGGAAGATGAGCATCTGGGCGGCGTAGATAAATGATGTTTCCTTATCCAGAAAATGGATAATGAGACCAGCCGTTACCCAATATAAGTATTTGTGTTCGCCGCTTTCAAAATAGCGTAGAACGGAATATAGAAGTAACACCCCCGATAAACCTGCATAAACATCCTCGCGGACGTATCTTCCATAGAAAAGCATATAAGGTGAGATGACCATTAATAGGCCTGCAATGATCGCCCCCCAATTTCCCAGATAGCGTCTCCAATACCATGCCATCGACACGGTGATAATACTAAACGTAGCTGCAGGGATGCGCGCAGTAAAATCGCTTACTCCAAAGAGAAAATAACTCAGTGCAATAAAGTGAAACTGCCAGGGACCATGCATCATGGGTGTATGCTGATAACCCTGTCCCTTATAAAGAAGCCATGAGAAATAAGTGTGCAGACTCTCATCATGGCTCATCACGCGGGCTCCAAGGTTGTAAAAGCGTGTGATGATCGCCAGCAAAATAATTCCTGCAAACAAGGCAGTCTCGTTTGTAATCGCAGGCAGGGAAGGGTGAATGGGTCTTTGAAGCCAGGAGGTTTTTTCGTTGTTCATAATTCTCTTATATAGTCTTGGGATGAGAAACTTATACTTCAATCTTAATGTTCTGACAAGTTGAAGTGCTTAAGTTTCTATTAAATTCCTCTTACAAATGTAATTATCCGGGTGTATAGGCAATGATGTCAAGGGAAGGGGTGTTCGTAAAAGTAGGTGGCAGGAGCGTATCTGTAGGAGTCAGATTACAAACAGGAATCAATAAAATCATTGAAGGTCTTATATCTTCTGATGGTAAATTATTGAGATCAATCAAACCCTGCTCTGAAGTGGAAAACTGGCGGGCAAGATTTTCAAGCGTGTCATTATTACGAACTTCATATTGGATTTTTTTGCAGTTATTGGCGTCTTGTTGTGTGCTTGTCCCTGTTAGCGAAGGCGTTGGAATGGGAGCTGTCCCAAGCATTGGACTGGTAAAGATTTTTCCGGGAGCATTGAATTGCCAGGCTGCAAAAATAAAGGTCATAACCGCAATGCCAATTAATGCCCTGCGCGTAGTCAGGAAATTATTTGCCGTGCTTTTTGACCTCAACTTTCCTTCAAGGATGTCCATTGAGAGGGGCAGAGGTTGAACAGACCAATGTTTCTGCATGGTTGCATTGAGTGTCTTTTCCATCTCCTGGAACGTGAAGTTATATTGTGCACACTCAATGCAATCCGTGAGATGTGCGTTGAGCAAATTCAGGCTGTCAGAGTTCAAAGCTTGATCCGCTTTGAACTGAATCAGTTTGTGTGCTTCGTCGTGCGTGATGGGCATTTATTCTCCGTCTAAATTTTGGAGCGTATTTCTCAAACGCTCACGGGCCGTATACAGTCGGGAGTGAATTGTTCCTTCGTTGACAGAGAGCATTTCTGAAATCTCCGAAATGGATAATTCGTGGAAATATCGCAATATGACAACAATTCGATGGCGCTCATCCAATTTGTTCAACTCTCTCCAGATAACGGCTTCTCTTTCACTTTGGATAATAGTCTCTTCTGGTAAAAGTTGCTTCTGGTTTTCGACTCGGAAAAGTGCAGTGGCAGTTTCTCGTAATTTCTCAAGGAATTTTCTTTTCCGTAAATGACTCCGGCTCAAATTTAATGCAATCGTAAAAAGCCAGGCCTTGAAAGACTTTCTTTCCTGATACGTATTCAAGGAGCGCAACGCGGCGATAAAAGTCTCCTGTGTGATTTCAGTTGCTTCAAGCTGATCACCAACGATGGCGAAGGCCAGTCTGAATGTGGCAGCCTCATATTGACGGACGAGCGCCTCAATCGCGGCTTCGTTTCCCGCAATACATTCGGCAACAAGCCACGCTGGGTCGGTGGGGATCATGTGCTCCGTATACTTAACGAGTGCTGGACTTAAAATCTTCACCATGAGTTAATAAGAATGATTTATTTAAACCTGCGCGTAGTCATATAATCAACACACCAGATAAATAACATAAATAAAAAGGAAGATAAACTATATAACAGACTCACCCGCCAATTGACCGCATCCTGCTGCGATATCAATTCCTCGCCGCATGCGGATCGTGCATGGAATCCCAGCCTGCTCCAGCGTTTCTTTGAACTTTTCCGCCCTTTCGCGTGACGTGGCATGACCTTGATAGCCAGCAGTGGGGTTGAGGGGAATGGCATTCACATGACAAAGCAAGCCCTTCAGCCGAGCCGCGAGTTTTTGTGCAACTTCAGGAGAGTCGTTGACTCCATTGATCAGTGCCCATTCAAAGGTCACGCGGCGACCTGTCTTTTCAACATAGTATTTGCAGGCCGCAATTACATCGTCAATCTTGTAGCGTTTGTTGACGGGCAACATCTTTACACGTTCAATATCGTCTGCGGCGTGGAGGGAGATAGCCAGGTTGACCTGGCGCTTTTCGTCAGCAAACCGCTTGATTTGTGGAACCAATCCAACGGTCGAGATAGTGAAGCGGCGCGCGCCGAATTTGTAACCATCCGAGTCGTTAAGTCGGTCAATTGCAGCCATGGTGTTGTCATAGTTATGGAACGGTTCGCCCATCCCCATTAAGACGATATTGGTGACAACCTGGTTCTCTGTTTTCAACATGCGCGCGTAGTATAGGACTTGAGCAATGATCTCGCCACTCGACAGGTTGCGTTTGAAACCCATTTGGCCCGTTGCACAAAAGACACAGCCCATTGCACAACCTGCCTGTGTGGAAATGCAAAGAGTACGACGATTCTTCGCGCCGCGCAAATTTTTGCTGTTTGGAGCAGATGCAGTAATCTGCGGATTATCCGCCGGGTCGCCATAACGCATGAGAACTGCTTCGATCAAATTACCATCGGGCAATTCGAACAAGGTCTTACGCGTGAAACCATCCGACGAATCGAGATAGGTTTTTACGTTGAACGGATGAAAGGTAACCTGTCGGGCAAGCTTCTCGCGCAACGATTTGGGAATGTTACTAAATTGCTCAGGTGAATTGTATAGATGCTGGTACAAACCCTGCCAGATTTGCTTGGCGCGGTAGGCAGGTTCGTTCCATTCTTTGAGTAAATTTTCCAATGACGAAAAATCAAGGTCGTAAATTAGTTGAGTCACATTTATCCTATAAGGGTTGATAAGTCATCAGCAATGATGTCAATTTTGGGCGACCATAAGTCTGCTTGTTTTTGAGTTGAAACGCCACTTAGCACCAATGCGGTTGGACAGCCTATTACCTGACCAGCAGCGATATCTGTTTCCAGCCTATCGCCAACGACGAGAGTCTCTTCTTTTTTTGTGCCGAGTCTTTCTAAAGAAAGTTCCATCATAAATGGAAACGGTTTGCCTGCCACAATAGGTTCAACATCTGTTGCCGTTGTAATGATCGAAACCCACGCACCAGAACCGGGAATTTCTCCGCGCGGGGTGGGAAAGGTTTTATCTGTGTTGGTGACATAAAATGGGATGCCACTCCTCACCAGCAACGCCGCTTCAGATATTTTTTGAAAGTTAATCTCGCGATCAATACCCATGACGACGACTTGCGCTTCGGTTGCGTTTTGCACCGAAACAATCTCGAAGCCTTTCTCCTCCAATGGCTCACGGACGCCATCTTCACCAATCACAAAGACCTTTGTCCCAGGCGGATATTTTTGAGCGACTACGTGTGAGGCTCCCTGCGAAGAAGTGACTACCTGCCACGGCTCGGCATTCACGCCAAACTGTTTTAGCCGTTCCACATATTGTTCGGAGGTCTTTGTGCTGTTATTGGTAGCAAAGACATATTTCAAGCCACGTTCTTCGATGCGTTTGAATATGGCAGGTAAATCACCAATAGGGGTATCTGCTCTCCAGATGACGCCATCCATATCCAGGATGAGGGCTTTAATGTGTGATGGAAGCATTATTTTCATTTCTGGTGGTCGAGTAAGGCTTCGCTAACGCTCAGCCTTACTCGACCACCAATAATATGTAAGCAATTAAATATACGATGTGGTCTCGACACCTGCACTTGCGTCAGGTGCAAGTGTACGTCCCACTAAAAGCGTGTGGGACTACTCGACCACCATAGGTTATCTGAATTTCTTCACTAAATACTTCAACACAGGCTTATCCATCCACTTGGCTTCTGGGTCGACGCGTTCTTCAAAGTTCTCGTTGCCAATAAATTCATTGAAGGCGCTGGAGAAACTTCGCCCTTTTTTCAAATAACCTTCTTGTGCCAGAATATCCGTAATTTGCCGCAACGCTTTTCCTTTAAGTTGTACCCGTTCACTTTCAGGGCTTTTACCAAAGTATAAATCTTGCATTTCGAGCAATTCGCCCAGGCGTACAACGGGATCTTTGTGATCATCCACGCGGTAATCAATCCAACGGTCAACAAAGCCGCCGTAACCGCCGTTTGGCTTGGCTACATAAATCGCTGCGGATTGACGTCCGCGTTTATCGCCTCCGGCACGGTCACCCGCCAGTAAGGCTGCAAGTAAGCGTTTAGGCAGACTCCCTTTTTCTTTAAGAAAAGCCTTCTCCATTGCAGGAACGACTTTTCCATTCTTGAGGATATTGCCTTGAATAGCATACCCTTTACCTGAAATTCCACCTGCCCACGGAAAACAGCCTGCCCCTGTATAAGTTATTGCACCACCTTTGGCATCCACAAGACCAACCTGGCGTAATTCCCGGTCCTTGTCATCTTGTAATAACTTGGCAAGCGTTTCCTCTGCGGATATACCTTTGCTCATTAACTCAAGTCCGCGTGGGCCGTAGGATGTATTCGCAAAAGATTGAGTCGCCACCGCGCCAACGTCCGCTTGAGCCCAGGGGACCACTGCGCCTACTGCCGGGAACTTCGAAGCCACTGCCACGCCCCAGGCTTGTTCATCCAAATCACAGGCGACAATTGAAAAAGTCATGCTCGATTCCTTTCACGGTGGGAGATTATATCGTACCTCACAGAAGCAAAACAAAAAGAAAGTCCGCTGACTAATCAGCGGACTTCAATGATCTAAACTAGTAAACTATCGAACTACTTAACTTTCTCCGGCACTTCCAATACATGATCCACCAGGCCATAATCAACGGCCTGCTTGGCTTCCAGATAATAGTCACGGTCGCTATCGCGCTCGATCACTTCGAGCGGCTGACCCGTATGCTTCGACATAATATTCAGCAACAAACTCTTCAAGCGCAGGATTTGCTTCGCCTGGATTTCGATATCCGTTGCCTGACCCTGTGCGCCGCCGAGAGGCTGGTGCATATGGATCGTGGCATTTGGCAGGGCGTAGCGATGGCCCTTTGTTCCGGCAGCCAACAAAACGGTCCCGAAAGAGGCGGTCACGCCCACTGCGAAGGTGCTGATTGGGTTCGAGATCATCTGCATCGTGTCATAAATCGCCAGCCCGGCATAGATCACGCCGCCAGGTGAATTAATATACATCTGAATTTCACGCTCGGGGTCTTCATGGTTCAAATGCAATAATTGCGCCACCACCACATTGGCCACCTGATCATCAATTCCTGTACCAAGAAAGATAATACGTTCTTTCATCAGGCGGGTAAAGACGTCAATGGAACGCTCGCCGTAACTCGTCGATTCGATCACATAAGGTGTAACACTTTTGAAGTTAGGGATCATCTTTTGCTCCTTGCCGCTTTCTTATGAATACATAAACTATTCGAATTACCTTGTAAGTTGCAATGTAAGCCTGAAGTTTATCTGATTATGCGGCACTGTGTAATTTCGGGCAATCATAGCTGACCAGTGTTGGAATTCCGTTAATTCTTTATCAAGATTTCTATAGGAAGCTTCGCCCGACTCGGACTCAGAGCGGGCGGCTTCTGCTTAAGCAGCCTGATCTTCGCTTTGAGCAGACCCTTCCTCTTCGGGAGCCCGATCTGCTCCAACAGCTTGTGTATCACTTGCGTTAGCAACCTCATCTGTGGGCTGAGCGGACCCTTCCTCCTCAGGAGCACGATCTGCATCAACCGGATTTGCTTCGCTCGTTACAACGGCTTGAGCTTCCAGTTGAGCAGAGCCTTCCTCTTCAGGGGCGCGATCCGCCTCCGCCCGTGCAGCAGCCGCTGCTTCTGCCTGGCGTTCTTCCGGTGACTTATACGCGCCGGTCGCAATGGACTTTAACGTTTCCAGCGCCTGACGGGTCAACACGCGATTGGCCGATTCCATGGCTACTGCCTGCGCCAATTGTTGCTGACCCTTCTTCCCACCCCGGACTTTGGACAAATCCAAGCCCTGCGTGGTCAATGCGGATAGAGTCTGGTTGAACTCAGCATCGAGAGAGGCGTTGTCTACTTCCAGCTTTTCAGTGCGGACGAGCTCATCGAGAATCAAGGAACGTTCGAAGCGTTTCTTTGCCACCGGTTTTACTTCGTCTTCAATAAATTGCTCACGGGTGGTATTGCGCATCTTGAAATAAGTATCAAGATCCATACCTTGCTGACTAAGCCGCTGACCTAATTCCTCGAGCACATGTTCACCTTCATGTTCCAGCGAGTGCTGGTGATATTTGAAGGTCGCGCCTTCCTTGAGCTTCTCGATCAAGTCCACAAAATACTTGTCGTCGTAATCGGCTTTGGAACGATTTTCCACATCCTTGGCGACATTCTCACGCAGGGTATCCAGTGTTTCACCGGCACCGACTGTTTTGGCAAATTCATCGTTGAGCTCAGGCAACGTCACCGCGCGGACGGTTTTGACTGTCACTTCCATTTCGACGTCTTTGCCCTTTAACTCTTCCACTTCCCAATCTTCGGGGAAGGTATGCTTGACTATCTTTGTATCACCGGGCTTCAAACCGATCAGTTCATTGGCAAAGCCATTGTAAGGCCATTCAGTATCGCGTGGTTCCGGGCGAATGAGCGCAGCAAACCCCGTGCGGTTTAATTCGGTCGTTTCAGATTTCAAATCTGCCAAAACATAATCATCGACCTGGGCCTCGCGTTCAACATTCTCTGTTGTCGCGTACATCTGACGCAGGTCCTCTATCGCTTTATCCACGGCACTTTGATCAGGAGCAGACCATTCATAGGGCATCCGCAGCGAATGGATGTCGCCCAGGTCCACTTCGGGGGCAAGAGGCACGCGGAAGGTCAGTTTAGGCGGCTCGAGAGCGTCGATCGATTCCAAAGACCCTGCAGCCCCGGGGTTGACATCTGCCTCTTTGAGAATGTTCGAGTATTCGCCGTCGACAAAATAATCAATGGCCTGCTCAAGGATGGCCTGTTCGCCATAATTCTGCACGACCATATGGTAGGGCGCCTTGCCCGGGCGGAAACCGGGAATTTTGCCCCGCTCTGAAATTTTGCGTGCAGCGCGTTGCTTGTAGGTCTGCATCTTTTCCGGTTCAACTTCGACAATGAGTTTGGCCTCATGTCCTTCTTCAATGGTTTTTTCGATTTTCAAATTCTTTCTCCATATTTGTCCTCCTCTCCTGATAAGGAGAGGGCAGGGGTGAGGTCAGTGGGGATGGAGGGAGTCGAACCCTCACGCCTTGCGGCACATGATCCTAAGTCATGCTCGTCTGCCAGTTCCGACACATCCCCGTGTGGGGTTTGCTAGGCCGCAAATTATACTGTGATTGACGCTTTAGATGGTATGGTTTTTGAAAGTTATGTGCCTGTTGCGCGCGAAGTATAGCCGCATGTTTTAGAGCTGATAGATTAATTTAAGGTTTGAACCAATGTTCTCAGGCTGCGATCGACGCCAGGCACGCTCTAACCACGTGCACCACTACCACTATCACGAAGAACCAGAACAGGTAGCCCATATCGGGTGGCGCGGATTACGTTCGGAGTGTTTCCGTCTGCTGAACATGCTTGAATTGTACCCGCCATGCAACGCCGTTAAAGCACAACCCCCAGCGCGTCACTGGGGGAGGGCTATAAAAAAACCAAATTCACAAGGAGGAGTATGCTTAGTATATAGCGACTTTTGGGTTATAGCTGTTTGCAAATGTTGGTAAATGTTGGCTAATGTTAGCCCTTAACTCAATTTACCTAAGTTCAACAACTTTGGTATATGTGCTCATAAGGCTACTCGTGAATTGTGCCGTCTGGCATGATTGTGCCTTTGAGGGATTTAGCGTCCGAAAGCTGTATGTTGAAGACATTATCGGCCTTATCCACGATGGCCCCAGATAACAGGGCATCTGCTAAATAAGCGCCGAGCAAGTTGGCATTGCTCAGGATAGCCCCAATTAGATGAACCCGCTCCAAGATAGCATAGCCAAAGTTGGCATTATTTAGTATGGCGCCTTTTAGGTTTGTGTCTGCCAGGTTCTCATGAAACAGATCAGCGCCGCGCAGGTCAGCGTCTTTTAGGCTAATAATTGTCTTCAAGTTTTCAATAAGCTCAGCCTCACTAAGGAATTGTATTACAAAGCCTTTTCTTCTCGCATCCAATCCCCGTAATACGGTTAGCGTACGTATTCTTGCTACGTTTCGCACTTCTTCGTCCTCAGTAGTCGCCAATTTTTTCTCAAGCAACAATTCTGTCATTCGGTCGAGATATGCTTGTAGTGCGGCCTCTTGTTGGCGGTCGGTTGCAATCTCGTGCTCGAGTTTTGTGCGTTCCTCTAAGCGGTGGCGCTCGATCTCTTTTTCATTACGGTTCACAGTAGTAGCGCCAGCCCACAAAAACAGCGGAATAATTAACAACTGCATCCAGTCCCATAAAGTTTTCCCGCGTACAATGTCACCGGTCGCAGTTGTGTAATCCCCAAAACCTGTCCATGGCACTGTATAGCCATTCACTATGACAACAAGAGTAATAATTCCCAGTGCCCACCAACCCAATATGCCAATTATGTTACGCGCTGCAAGAAATAAGCTTTTCCATGTTGGCTTCATATAACCTCACTTGTTGGATGGATTTTAGCCGCCCTGTGGTATGCGTCAAGACTGTAAAGTATCGTTAAAGCACAACCCCCAGAACGCACCTGCAGCGTGCAATCTGGGGGAAGGCCCAAAAAATTTTATAAGGGTGCGCTTAGTATATAGCAGTTTCTTCACTGCGCACCTTTCAGACGGTTTACGATCCGCGTCCGTGTCAGGCGTTAAGGCAACAAATGTTCGTCCCTGTCATGAACACTGGGAAAGCAAGGCAATAAAAAGCATTACGATTATTATTGTCCATATCCACGTGGATGCCTCTGCGTCTTGTTTGGCTAACCATTTTGCGGTGGATTTCTTTACCTTTGGGCCGTGGTAGAGCCTGACATATTCCGGTGTTTTGCGAATGCTCTTCTTGCTTGGTTGAAACTATGACGGCCACTTTTTGAACTCTTCACTCGGAGATGGAGGTAGTCCGTTTGGATGTTCGCTACCCATATAGCTCCCGCAGTTTTCGCAGAAGTACTTTTCCTTATGGTTTTCTTTGAGGCAAAACGGACACTTTCTCATCTCGAGATCCTCAGCTACTCACTTTTCAATATCCTTCTATGTGGTCAACGTGGCGATTTATACGGCGCATGCAGCGGCCTCGTGGCTTTGCGCTTGGCTTCTTCTGGATGCCGGTCATCGTTGCATGGATTTTAGCCATGAGCGGGAATGCGTCAAGGGTGTTTTTTATATCCAGCCCGCCGCGTGGCACAACGGCCACAGGCACAACGCCGCCCGCGTGACGTATGATGTGGCCGTTTATGCTTCTGCCTTTCCTGTGGCCTCATACCTTCATAAAGTGTTATTTCCGTAGGTTTTAGCGGTATCCTTACAATTCCTTTCTACTCCCGACAATCTCGCGGCGAAGCTCTTGCAAGGCCGGCATGATGCGTTCTCTCAGAGCTCTGACCTGAGGATAATAGCAACCAAACTTTAACAAATCAATAACCGCTAATCGAGTATCCTTGTGGCGAACTGAGGAGGAATAAAGCAAGCGAATAAAATTGTAGCATGAACAAGAAACAAATTCAGGAGCTTTGCCATGGCGATAACTTTATTTCTTCCACCTGGCGCGAAAGTGAAGTTAATAAAAACTGAACGATTGATTTGCCACAAAAAATCACATATGCATAATTCACCCGTTCAGAACATGGCCACCTTTGATATCAATGGACACTTTGTAGAGGTTACCCAGGATGGCACTAGTTTTGCCGTTCAAATCGATAGGCAAATTACCCGATTCAACCTCACAATTGAACAAGTGAATCAAATCGTGGAGGCTAACATATGAACGCAAACTTTCTTGAAAAAATATTCCATTACGTCTCTGACGCCATCAACAGCGCGGCTAAATACACGCTGCAAAGAGAACCAGGAACAAAACGCTTTATTCGTAGAGTAAAGCGTTTTCCCATGCGTCTGATGCCAGTGGTGACAATGGTTCGATACCTTCGGTCACCACAAGTTTTAGATTGATGAGTATAATCCGGCACTTGATACTTGACATCTGAAACTGGAGTATATACTTGAGCCGCCTCATTAATCCTGATTCTGCTGGTAAAGACCGAACCCGTTTATCGAAAGCCATTGTCCTATGCGTGCGTGAACTCGCCAAACAAAAGGATATCACGAACGAAACCAAAGACCTGGCCGCATTTATCGCCCTGGCATTACAAACCATCTCCGAAGGCATTGACGCTTCAGTGGCCGCCTGGGAAAAGCGTGATTACTGGGTCAAAGCGGATCGCTTCCGCATGGAGTGGATGTGGAGTAGTCAATATGCTGAGAAGATGAAGAACGCCGTGTTGAAAGACGATTGGGGGACAATCGCCATGCTCATGCCACAAATTGCGCAGAAGTTCAGCAAGGTCATGGTTTCAGATAGTCATCGTCTCGGTAAGCCGTGGGTGGGGGCACATAGACAGTTGTTAAGTAATCAGTAATCCGAGTAATCTGTAATCAGTGCAGTGAAATAAAAATCTCCGGTGTAACCGGAGATTTTTATTTCACTTATTTTTCAACTTCCTGCAACTTCGTCAAATTCTGTTCGGTGTTTTCCAGCAGTTCAATCATCAACTCGCGGATGTGGCGGTTGAGGAAATGGTGCTCCAGCGTGGAGAGGGGCAGAAAGCGTGCACCCGCAACAACGTGAATGCAGTTGGATGACCCACATAGACAAATGAACGGCGCGTCCATTTCCCATTCGGTGGCGGGATAGAAGAAGGAAAGTTCCTCGCCTTTCTCGATATCTTTACACGCGTACATGAGCAAATGTTCGGTATCGAGAATCACATTCGGATCGCACGAATGATTCAATGCAGCTAGTTTGCCGACATTGGTATGTGTATCGCGCCCGATTTGAACTGTATAACGATTGGGTTTGCTTTCCACTTTTTCTGTGGGGATTTCACAAATGACCTCACCCTTTTTATAAACCTGCTTGGTGATCAAGCTTCTAAATTTATTTTCTGTTTTGATTGTAAGTGTATCCATTGTGGATGACATTTCATTTTCCTTTCACTGTAAATGAATTTGTATCAGTATAACGGGAATAAAATTAAATTCAAGAGGTTGAAAGGATGTTTTAGAAAATATTAAGGTTGAAAATTGTTTATGTTATTGCGAAGCAGAGGATGTAGCACGCCGAAACAGTTTCAAGTTTAATAATTTATTTAGTTTAATTGAAGTAATGCGTGCAACCCATAATCGCCAGCGGATCTTGGTCCATGCGCGCCAGGCAAGCAGAAATTCTTTTCGTTGAGTATGTATATCGCGGAACAATACGGAATGATAGATAGAAGTTAATGTATTGATCTCGTTTGGTGAGTCGGCATACAACTTCTTAATGCGTGTTACTGTTTGCTTATCATTCAGGGTGTTGATCAATTTCTTTGTAAACTCGCTTGATGTTTCTGCGTGAGTCCACTCGCCTGCCAATGAGCGACCTGCACGATAAAACTTTTTATAGATTTTTTCGATGGCGTTTGCGGGTGCAAGCCTCATATATAGCCACTTCTCAATGAAACTGAAATACAGGACCAATACACCAAGAAAAACGAAGATGGGAAGAATAAGGAAGCTAAGACGTTCCAGTCGAAAACGCGTCAGCAGGTTTGAGGCAGCCGTATCGTTTTCGGGTGTAGGTGTTAGCTCTTCCTGTTTTTCCTGGCGCACAATTTCAGGAATCGAACCCGTTGGCTCAAATTCAATCCAACCGATATCAGCAAAATAAACTTCAACCCATGAATGGGCATTCAATTCACGGATGATATATTGAGCATTAGGCGCATCGTATGTGCCAGGGGAATAGCCAGAGACAAACCGCGCAGGGATCCCGCTGGCGCGCGCCAGCACAACCATGGCTGTGGCATAGTAATCACAATAGCCTTTTTTCAAATCGAACAGGAAGTAATCAGCCACATCCTGATCTTCTGGTGGAGCAGGGACCTCGAGGTCATATGGGTAGTTGGTCCGCAGATAGGTTTCGATGGCTTTGGCTTTGTCGTAGGAATTGAATTTCCCGGCTGTGATTTGGTTGGCCAGTTTGCTGACACGTTCAGGCAGGTCACGGGGGAGTTGCAGGTAGCGAGCATGAATTTCATCTGAATAATCAGCAGGTGCCGCGCGCAATTCGTCAATGGTCACATTCGGGAGATAGGCCTCTGCTGAATAGGCAGTGGCACTGGTCGCCGCAGCGAACATATCTGCTCGGATCAAAGAGGATTGATCAGCGAACAGGTTTGAGGTGGGTCTGATGCGCCAGTCCACGGTTATAGGAATATCGGCGCTGAACAAAGTTCCGCTCCAGAATAATTTTCCTTCAGGCTCCACAAGTTGCACATCCAAATGAATTGGTTTGTAGTCTTTGAGCAGGCCGGGGATGAGGGGTGTATTGGCATTGTATTTTTGGGGTGGTGCACTGGTCGTGACCCAGCCCGAACCAACAT
>Ga0070699_100003419_pt1 | contig 14049 bp, 12 predicted proteins | sample KBSK1503metaG_FD_65473 | JGI IMG/M metagenome (GOLD analysis project Ga0070699, IMG submission 65473) | Corn, switchgrass and miscanthus rhizosphere microbial communities from Kellogg Biological Station, Michigan, USA - KBS K1-50-3 metaG | ecosystem: Host-associated > Plants > Roots >...
GTGCGCAAGGTCGAGAGCGAGATCGAGAGCCCGGACCGGCTCGCGGACGAGGAGATCCGCAGGCAGGGCGAGGCGTCCCGGACCGGCTCCCGGACCGAGAGCAAGCGCGGCATGGGCACCGCCGCCAAGGACATGTCGATCACTGCCGACGCCAAGATGCGCCTGCTCGCGGATCCCGACGTTCCCGCCCTCGACGTCAACGTCGACACGTACAACGGCGCCGTCACGTTGTGGGGCGCAGTTCCGACGCCGCGGGCCAAGACGGCGGCGGAGGCGGATGTCCGGAAGATCTCCGGCGTCACCCGCGTGGTGAACGAGCTTCAGGTCGTACCCGTCGCCCGCAAGGAAGAGGTCAAGGCACGGGACCAGGACTTGAAGGATCAGGTGACGAAGGCGATCCGGGCGCGTGACGATCTGAAGGGCGCGAGCATCGACGTCGACGTGAAGAACGGCGTTGCCCGACTCACGGGCACGGTCGACGGCGAGCAGCAGCGCCTGGTGGCCGCGATCGTGGCACGATCGACGCCCGGCGTGCGTGCCGTCCAGAACGACACGCGCGTGAACGTCGCTGCGCGCTAGGCGAGGAGGGCCGGAGGGCTCTCGCCCTCCGGCCCTCGTCCGAAGCCCTACGACGGGTTGCCGAAGTACTCCTTCGCACTCCGCTCCGCCTCTTCGCGGCTCCATCCGTAGCGCTCCCGCAGCTTGCCGATGAACTTGTCCTTGTCGCCCGCGACGACTTGCCAGTCGTCGTCCGTGAGCTTTCCCCAGCGCTTGCGGGCTTCGCCCTTCAGCTGATCCCACCGGCCTTTCACGACGTCCCAGTTCATGACCCCTCCTTGGTTGTTCGGAATCGAGCCGCCTCCGGGGCGGCGCATGGGGTGAAGGGGGTGCCATGACCCTGCAGCTCTCGGGTTCGGCGCGGTTTTGCTACGGTGCTTCTAGCTTGGTTTCCGTCACAATGGATCTCGCATCGCCGATCTCGCATGCGGATCTGGCATCGCGCTCAGCGTAGGGAAATTCGACACAATCGCGTTCCATCGAGCCGCCGGGCTCCCCCGTTTCGGCCGCTATGAATGGACGCGAAGGGGTATTGAGGATCGCGCGCGGGGGGCGATACGTCCGACCTCATGGGCGGCCGGGGGCCAGGGATTTTCCTACCCTACGGGTTGGCCGTCTGCGTGGCCACTGCGGCCGCGGCATTGGCGATCTCCGGCTGGTCCGCGGTGGCGGTGCTTGCCGCCGGGCTCGCCGCCGCCCTGCTGGTGGGCGAGCTCATGGTGGCGCGGGTGCCGGCCGGGAAAGCACGCAGACTGTTCGTCGAGCGCAGGCGAGCGGAGGAGGCGCTGCGCGCGAGCGAGGATCGTCTACGCCTGGCCCTCGACGCCGGCGGGATGGGCGCGTACGACTGGAACGTCGGGACCGGCGAGCTGCTGTGGTCGGAGCAGCTCGAGCGGCTCCATGGCCTCGCGCCGGGAACCTTCGGACGGACGTTCGAGGCCGCGCTGTCGCGGGTCCACCCCGACGACCGCGAGCTCTTCCGCCTGGCGGTCGCCGATGCGCTCGAGGCGGGAACGGAGAATCAGATCGAGTACCGGACCGTGTGGCCCGACGGCAGCATCCACTGGCTTGTCAGCAAGGGCGAGGTGCTGCGCGACGCCATGGGACGGGCGCTGCGGCTGACCGGCGTCGTCATGGACGTCGACGGGCGAAAGCGCCTAGAGGCGTCGCGGGCCGAGCTGCTCGCCCGGGAGACCGTGGCGCGGGCGGCCGCCGAGGACGCCGGGCGCCGGGCAGCGTTCTTCGCCGAGGCGACCGCGATTCTCTCCTCCTCTCTCGACCACGAGACGACGCTCGGCCGCCTCGTTCGGCTGGCGGTGCCGTCGATCGCGGATGGGTGCGTCGTCCATGTGGCGGAGACCGACGGCACGCTCCGCGGTGTCGCCGTCGCCTACGCCGACCCGGCGCGGGAGAAGACGGCCCGGGAGCTCGCGCGGCGCTATCCGCCCCGGCCCGACGACCCGAGCGGAGCCTCCCGCGTCGTGCGCACCGGCCACGTGGAGCTCGTCCCCGAGATCACGGACGAGATGCTGCAGGACAGCGCGCGAGACGCCGAGCACCTCGCCATTCTCCGCGGCCTCGGCATGCGCTCCTGGGCGTGCGTCCCGTTGCAGGCGCGCGGCGAGACGCTGGGCGCCATCACGTTCGTCTCGACGACGCCGGCGCGCCGCCTCGGACCCGCCGACGTGGCATTCACCGAGGAGCTCGGCAGGCGCGCGGCCCTCGCGGTCGACAACGCGCAGCTCTACCACGCGGCCCAGGCGGCCAACCGGGTGAAGGACGAGTTCCTGGCAACCCTCTCGGACGAGCTGCGGACGCCGCTCAACGCCATCCTCGGCTGGACACAGTTGCTGCGCGGCGGCAAGCTCGACCAGGCGAGGGTTGCCCGCGCGCTCGGCGCGATCGAGCGCAACGCGAAGCTGCAGGTCCAGCTCATCGAGGACCTCCTCGACGTCTCGCGCCTGATCACGGGGAAGCTCTGCCTCGAGTCCACGCCGGTCGACCTGGTCACGGTCGTCGATGCGGCCGTCGACAGCGTGCGCGAATCGGCGGCCGCGAAGGGAGTCGCGCTCGAGACGCAGCTCGACGCGCCCGGTCCGCTCGCGGGTGACGGTGCCCGCCTGCAACAGGTGGTCTGGAACCTCCTCTCCAACGCGATCAAGTTCACGCCGCGCAACGGACGCGTCACGATCCGCCTCGAGCGTACCGGCGCCGAGGCGGAGCTCCGCGTGAGCGACACCGGCCGCGGCATCGCATCCGAATTTCTGCCGCACATCTTCGATTGCTTCCGGCAGGCCGACAGCTCGAGCACGCGTATCCACGGCGGCCTGGGACTCGGGCTCGCGATCGTTCGTCATCTGGTCGAGCTGCACGGCGGCAACGTGCAGGCCGAGAGCGCCGGGGTGAACGAGGGCGCGACCTTCACCGTGCGGCTACCGCTGTCGGCCCTCGCGGCCGGCGACGGAGCGTCGGCGGGCTCCCGGCCCGAGGACCTCCCGTCGCTCCGGGGCTTCTCGATACTCGTGGTGGACGATGCGCTCGACGCCCGCGAGTCGCTCGCGATGTTGCTCGAGGAATGCGGGGCCCGCGTCACCGCCGTCGCCTCCGCGCCGGAAGCGCTCGAGGCGTTCGCGTCCGCCCGACCCGACGTGCTGGTGAGCGATCTCGCGATGCCGGGTCTGGACGGCTACGCCCTCGTCGCCCGCCTGCGCGCTCTCGAGGCGGATGATGCGAGGCCCGTGCCGGCGCTGGCGCTGAGCGCTTACGCCCGGACCGAGGATCGCGAGCGGGCGCTCGCCGCCGGGTTCCAGGCCCACGTCGCGAAGCCGGTGGAGCCCATCGAGATCGCCTCGGCGGTTGCGCGTCTCGCCGGCGCGAGCGACCCGGCTCGCCCGCGTATCTGACGTTCTCCGAGTCGAGTGGAGCGCTGGTGGGCCGGACCTCGAGACTCGCCGATCAGTACTCGTCTTCAGTACTTGTCTATGGCGGCGAGCCGCTCGCGATGGTGGTCCGGGTCGCCGAACGCCACCCGGTTCCAGCGCGCCCGCTTGAACCACAGGTGGAGGTCGTGCTCCCAGGTGAAGCCGATCCCGCCGTGCATCTCGACCGCGCGGCGGACGGTGCGCGCGTAGACGTCGCCGAGGCGCGCCTTGGCGATGGCGGCCGCGCGCGCCGCCTCGCGCGGGCGGTGGTCGAAGGCGTACGCCGCGTACCAGACCAGCGAGCGCGCCGGCTCGACCTCGGCGACGACCTCGGCCGCCATGTGCTTGAGCGCCTGGAACGAGCCGATCTTCCGGCCGAACTGCTCCCGCGTCTTCGAGTAGTCGACCGCCATCTCGAGCGCGCGCTCCGCGCCCCCGAGGCTGTCGGCTGCGATGCCGACGGCGCCGAGGTCGAGGAGGCGTTCGAGGAGCGGCCAAGCCTTCCCGTCGCTGCCGACCAACGCGGCGCGCGGCACCGTGACGTCGCTCAAGGCGAGCTCGCCCACCCGGCGCGTCAGGTCGATCGTCTCCTCGGGCCGCACGCGCACGCCCGCCGTCTCGCGCGGCACCAGGAAGAGCGACACGCCCGCCGGGCCGGCGCCGGCTCGCGTGCGCGCCGCCACCAGGAAGAGGTCGGCGCTCGGCGCGTCGAGCACGAAGAGCTTCGCGCCCGCGAGCGAGTAGCCCTCGCGCGTGCGCCGTGCGCGCAACGCGATTCCGGCAGGCTCGTGACGGTCGCTCTCCTCGAGGTAGGCGAGGCTCGCGAACGCGTGCCCGGACACCAGGCGAGGCAGCCACGCGCGCCGCTGGGCCGCGCTGCCCGCGCGGACGAGGGCCGCGATGACGAGCTGGGTGGAGAGGAACGGACCGGGCGCCGCGACGCGACCGAGCTCCTCGAGGACCACGGCGAGCTCGAGCGTCCCGAGCCCGAGCCCCCCCTGCGACTCCGGCACGACGAGCCCCATCCACCCGAGCTCCGCCATCTTGCCGTAGAGCCCGCGCGGCATCCCGGCGGGCTCCTTGGCGGTGTCGCGCACCAGCGAGGGCGGGCATTCCGCGGCGAGGAACTCGCGGGCCGCGCGCTGGAGCGCCTCCTGCTCTTCGGAGAGCCCGAAGTCGATCACGCGCGCAGCTCGCGCGGCATCGCGAGCCCGCGCTCGGCGATGATGTTCTTCTGGATCTGCGACGTGCCGCCGCCGATGATGAGGCCGAGCGTAAACATGAAGTCGAGCGGCCAGGCGCCGCCGTCGCGCGCGCGCCGGTTGCCGCGCGCCAGCGGACCGTAGGAGCCGAGGATGTCGAGCGCCGCCTCGGCGAGGTCGTGGTTCAGCTCGGTGGTGACGAGCTTGCTCACGGAGGCGGAGATGCCGTGCGGTCTGCCGCGCAGGGTGTCGGTCAGCTGCCGGTAGGCCTCGAGCTTCATGGTCTCGACCCGGATCGCGAGGTCGGCGAGCCGGCGGCGGACGGCCGGGTCGGCGCTCGCCGGGCGCCCGCCCCGCCCCTGCGTGCGCGCGAGGCGGAGGAGGCCCTGGAAGACCTGCTGGGTCCGCGTCGTCGAGCCGAGCATGTTCCGCTCGTGGAAGAGCGTCGCGTTGGCGATCGTCCAGCCGTCGTTCAGGCCACCGACGACGTTCGCGCGCGGCACCCGGACGTCCTCGAAGAAGACCTCGTTGAACCCGGCGTCGCCGGTCATCTGGACGAGCGGCCGCACGGTGATGCCCGGCGTCTTCATGTCGATCAGGAGGTAGGAGATGCCCCGGTGTTTCGGCGCCTCCGGGTCGGTGCGCACGAGGCAGAACATCCAGTCGGCGAACTGGGCGTTCGACGTCCACACCTTCTGCCCGTTCACGACGAACTCGTCGCTGCGCAGCTCGGCCCGCGTGCGCAGCGACGCCAGATCGGAGCCCGACCCGGGCTCCGAGTACCCCTGACACCAGATATCCTCGGCGGTGAGGATCTTCGGCAAATGGCGCCGGCGCTGCTCCTCGGTGCCGTGCGTGATGAGCGTGGGTCCCACCATCTGGATGCCCATCATGCCGATCAGGCCGGGCGCCCGGGCGCGGACCATCTCCTCGTTGACGATGGTCTGCCGCATGACGTCGGCGCCGCGGCCGCCGTACTCGCGCGGCCAGCCCAGGGCGACGTACCCTGCCTCGAAGAGCTTCCGCTGCCAGACCTTGGCGCGCGCGACACGCGCGGGGTCGTGGAAATCGAGCGGCCGCTCGGCCGGGTCGCGCTTCGGCATGTTGCGCTTGAGCCAGGTCCGCACCTCGCGCTGGAAGGCGCGCTCTTCGGGCGTGTAGCTCAGGTCCATCGGCTGCTCGCTACCACGGGCGGCGGAAGGTGGCTAGCGGAACAGGACCTTGGCGAGCTCGCTGCGATAGCGGTCGGTGAGCGGGTGCTCGGGGCCGAGGACGGCGAAGACGTCGACCATGGCTTTGCGGGCGGCGCCGTCAGCGAAGCCCGGGTCGCGACGCACCATCTCGAGGAGCTCGGCCAGGGCCTCCTCCCACCGTTGCCGGGCGGCGAGGACGCGCCCGAGCGCCAGACGCGCGTCGAGATCCGCCGGCTCCGCCGCGACGCGTGCCCGGAGCGCGGGCTCGTCGCCGTCGACGCCGCCACGCGTGCGCAGCTCGGCGGCGAGCCGCTCGGCCGTGGCGGCGAGGGGCGCGCCCGGCGAGATCCGCTCGAGGAGCTGGAGCGCCTCGTCGTTCGCGCCTCGCTCCGCGAGCCGGCGCGCCAGGCCGACAAGGGCCGGCGGATGGCGGGCGTCGTGCGCGAGCGCCTCACGGAAGGCGGCCTCGGCGGCCGCCGCCTCGCCGGCCTCGGCGCGTCCGGCCCCCTCTCGCGCCAGGCGGTCGGCCGCGGTGGGAAGGACGGAAGCGAGGAACCGGCGGACGACCGGTTCCGGCTGCGCGCCGACGAACTCCGCGACCACCACCCCGCCGCGGAAGCCCTTCACCGCCGGAATGCTCTGCACGCGGAACCGCTCGGCCGCCCCGGGGACCTCGTCGACGTTGACCTTGGCGAGCACGAAGGCGCCGCCGTGCTGCGCGGCCAGCCGCTCGAGCACCGGCCCGAGCGCCCGGCACGGCCCACACCACGGAGCCCAGAAGTCGGCGACGACCGGGACCTCCGCCGACCGCGCGAGCACGTCGCGGTCGAAGTCCTCGACGTCCACGATCCACGTTCCCGCCGCCATAGCCCGAGTGACGAGCGCGCCGCCGGCAGCCGTTCAGCGCCGGGCGCGGCGCCGCCGCTCCACCGCCCGCCGCATCGCAACGGCCCCCTGGCCGTTCGGATAGAAGCCTCGCCGGCTCGCCTCGGCGAGGAACCCCTCGCCCGCAAAGAGCCGCTGTGCCACCAGGTTCGTGTCCGCGGTGTGCAGCCGGACGCCGCGCACGCGCCAGCGCTCGGCGATCGCGATCACCTCGCGCACGAGCGCCCGCCCGATCCCACGCCGCCGGGCACGCGCCGCGACCGCGACCGCGAGCAGCTCCGCATCGGCGCGGCCGAGGTGCAGCCCCGGCCGCATCCCGAGCATCGCAAACCCCGCCGGAGCGCCGTCCTCCTCCGCCACCACGGTCGCCACACCACGCGTCCCGAGCCAGCGCGGCAGCACGCGGTCGTACTCGCCGTAGTCTCTGAACGCCGTCCGCGCGAGATCCGCGACGAACGCCGCATCCGCCGGCCCCCCCGCACGCAGGACGGCCGTCGCCCGCTCGGCAGATTCCACGCAACGAGTATATCGGATCCGGGGCCGTATCGGACCCGGGAGCCCGTCCGGTGCTCGCCCGCGTCGCACGCTGCGTTCAGCCGCAGGGGACGATGCGATATGAAGCCCACGATGGCGCAGCATCTATTCGTGTACGGCACTCTCCAGCCGGATCATGCGCCCGCAGAGATCGCGCCCGCGATCCGCTGCTTGCAAGAAGTCGGTCGAGCGCAAGTACGCGGCCGTCTCTACGATTTCGGCGATTACCCGGGCGCGATCCTCGACCCCTCCTCCGAAACGCCGGTCCACGGCCGAGTCTTCACGCTCCCCGACGACCCCGCCCTCATGTCGACCCTGGACGCCTACGAAGGCTTCGACCCCGCCGATCCAGCAAACAGCCTCTTCTCGAGGACACGAACCCGCGTTCAGCTCACCGACGGCCAAGAGATCGAGGCCTGGATATACGTCTACAACAGAAACCCACGCGCCGCCCCACAAATACCCGACGGTCACTACGCCCGACCCACACGCACGCCGCGACAACGTTGAGCCAACATCGCAAGCGCAGCCAGCGAGCAGCGGAGCCGGGCGCGCTTCGCCGCGCCCGAGCGAGGGGTCCGAGAGCATCGGAGGCGCGCAGCGCGCGAGCAAGTCCGCCGGGAGCCGGGCGCGGCTTCGCCGCGCCCGAGCGACGGGGTCCGGGGGCATCGGAGGAGCGCAGCGCGGCGCCAGCCGCGCGAGCACCGCACGGGCCCCCGGAATCAATTGACAGGACCAATCCCGCCCTCTTATAGTGAAATCCCGTAGCCGGTCCCGGTGGTTCGATCGAGCCGCATCGCTTCGCGCGTAGCGGCCAGCTTCGTACTCCGGCCTCGGCTGCGGTTTTTCATTTCATGGACGTGCGCGCCGTGGCGGTCATCCCAGCTCGGTATCAGTCGAGCCGCCTCCCGGGAAAGGCGCTCGCGCTGATCGCCGGACGACCCATGATCTGCCACGTCGCCGAGCGCACCCGGCGCGCGCGCGGCCTCGGACGGGTGATCGTCGCGACGGACGACCCGCGCATCCGGGACGCCGTGCTGCCCGTGGGCGTGGAGGTGGCAATGACGCGGCCCGACCACCCGACCGGGACGGACCGCCTGGCCGAGGTCGCCGCGGGTCTCGAGGCCGACGTCGTGGTGAACGTGCAGGGCGACCTGCCCTTCGTCGAGCCCGCCATGGTGGAGCGTCTGGTGGCGCGCCTCGCCACCGATGCCACGCTTCCCATGGCGACGCTCGCCACGCCGATCCGCGACGAGGCCGAATGGCGCTCGCCGCACGTGGTGAAGGTGGTGGCGAGCCGCGACGAGCGGGCGCTCTACTTCTCGCGGAGCCCGATCCCGCACGATCGCGACGGCGCGCGGCCCGCCGGGCAGCCGTTCGGGCTCCGCCACATCGGCATCTATGGGTTCCGGCGCGACGCCCTGCTGCGGGTTGCGGCGCTGCCGCCGTCGCCGCTCGAGCGCCGCGAGCAGCTCGAGCAGCTGCGGGCCCTCGAGCACGGGATCGCGATCGGCGTGGTCGCGTGGGAGCAAACCGAGCCGCTCGTCGAGGTCGACACCCAGGCCGACCTCGACCGGGCGCGAGCCATGGTGGACGGGGGCGGTCGATGACCAAGCAGAACGGCTCGAAGACCAAGTTCATCTTCGTGACGGGCGGGGTGGTATCCTCGCTCGGCAAGGGCGTGGCCTCGGCGTCGATGGGTGCGCTCCTCGAGGCGCGCGGCCTCAAGGTGACGCTGGTCAAGATGGACCCCTACATCAACGTCGACCCGGGGACGATGAGCCCCTTCCAGCACGGCGAGGTGTTCGTCACCGACGACGGCGCCGAGACCGACCTCGATCTCGGTCACTACGAGCGCTACGTCTCGACGCGGATGGGCCGGCAGAACAACCTCACGACGGGCCAGGTCTACGACACGGTGATCTCGAAGGAGCGCCGCGGCGACTACCTGGGCGGGACGGTGCAGGTGATCCCGCACATCACCGACGAGATCAAGCGGCGCATCCGCGAGGCGGCCGAGGGGGCCAACGTCTGCATCTGCGAGGTGGGCGGGACCGTCGGCGACATCGAGAGCCTGCCCTTCATCGAGGCGATCCGGCAGTTCGGCTGGGAGGTGGGCCGGCAGAACGCCCTCTACGTCCACCTGACGCTGGTGCCCTTCATCTCCACCGCGGGCGAGCTCAAGACCAAGCCCACCCAGCACAGCGTGAAGGAGCTGACCGGGCTCGGCATCCAGCCCGACCTTCTCCTCTGCCGCGCCGCGCAGCCGCTCGAGAAGAAGGTGAAGGCCAAGATCGCGCTCTTCTGCAACGTCGACGAGACGAGCGTCATCAGCGCGCCCGACGCGCAGACCATCTACGAGCTGCCGCTGCTCTTCCACGCCGACGGTCTGGACGAGCGGATCGTCGAGAAGCTCAACATCTTCACCGGCTCGCCCAACCTGGCGCGCTGGCGGCGCATCGTGGCGGCGATCAAGAACCCCAAGGACACGGTGCGCATCGCGATGGTCGGCAAGTACGTCGACCTGACCGACTCATACAAGAGCCTGAACGAGGCGGTCACCCACGGCGGCATCGCCAACGAGTGCCGGGTGGAGGTCACCTACGTCGACTCGGAGAAGATCGAGCAGGACGGCCTCCCCGAGAGCGTGCGCGACGCCGACGCGATCCTCGTCCCGATGGGGTTCGGCCCGCGCGGCACCGAGGGCAAGATCACCGCCGTCCGCTGGGCCCGCGAGCAGCGCATCCCCTTCCTCGGCATCTGCTTCGGGATGCAGATGGCGGTCATCGAGTTCGCCCGCCACGTATGCGGCCTCGAGCGCGCCAACTCGACCGAGGTCGACCCGACCACGCCGCACCCGGTGATCGACCTCATGACGACGCAGCGCGGTCTCACCCAGAAGGGCGGCACGATGCGTCTCGGCGCCTATCCCTGCGACCTCCTCGAGGGATCGCTGGCGCGCAAGGTCTACAGCCGCAAGAAGGTCTCCGAACGCCACCGTCACCGCTACGAGTTCAACAACGCCTATCGGGAGCAGCTCGAGACGGGCGGGCTCGTGCTCTCCGGCGTTTCTCCCGACGGGACGCTGGTCGAGATGATCGAGCTCCGCGACCACCCCTGGTTCATCGCGAGCCAGTTCCATCCCGAGCTCCGGTCCCGCCCGATGGACTGCCATCCGCTCTTCAAGGGGTTCATCCGCGCCGCGCTCCAGCACCGGGCGCAGCGCCGCGAGGCACCGCTGCTCGGCGGCCTCAAGGTGGTCAAGCGTTAGTGGCGACGCGGCGGGTCCGCGCCGGGACAGTCGAGGTCGGGGGCGGCGCGCCGCTCGTGCTGATCGCCGGCCCCTGTGTCATCGAGTCGCGGGACGCGGCGCTGCGCCACGCCGAGCGCCTCGCCGAGCTCGCCGCGCGCGCCGGCGTGCCGCTCATCTACAAGTCGTCCTTCGACAAGGCCAACCGGACGGCGCTCGCTTCGTTCCGCGGTATCGGTCTCGACGAGGGCTTAGCCATCCTCGCCGAGGTGCGCCGCACGACCGGGCTCCCGGTGCTCACCGACGTCCACGAGAAAGAGCAGATCGCCGCGGTCGCGGAAGTCGTGGACGTGCTCCAGACACCCGCCTTCCTCTGCCGGCAGACGGACTTCATCGTCGCGGTCGCGGCCGCCGGCAGGCCCGTCAACCTGAAGAAGGGCCAGTTCCTGTCGCCCTGGGAGATGGAGCAGGTCGTCACCAAGGCCCGCTCGACCGGCAACCAGGACCTGCTCGTCTGCGAGCGCGGCTTCGCTTTCGGCTACAACAACCTGGTGGCGGACTTCCGCGCACTCCCCGTGCTCGCCGCGACCGGCTGTCCGGTCGTGTTCGACGCCACGCACAGCGTGCAGCAACCCGGCGGGCAGGGCACGGCCTCGGGCGGCGACCGGCGCTTCGTCGCACCGCTCGCGCGAGCGGCGGTCGCGGCCGGCGTCGACGCGGTCTTCATGGAGGTGCACGAGGACCCGAGCCGCGCGCGCTCCGACGGCGCGACGAGCGTGCCGCTCGCCGAGCTGCCCGCGCTGCTCGCCCAGCTGGTGGCGATCGACCGCGCGGTGCGGACGCGAGAAGGACGATGACGGGCGCGCGGCTCGACCGGGCCCGGCGGGTCCTCGACGTCGAGGCACACGCCCTCACGGCCATCCGCGACCGCCTCGACGCGCGCTTCACGCGCGCCCTCGACCTCCTCCTCGCCTGCCGCGGCAAGGTCGTCGTCACGGGTGTCGGCAAGTCGGGCATCGTCGGCCGCAAGATCGCCGCGACGCTCGCCTCCACCGGCACCCCGGCCTTCTTCCTGCACGCCGGCGAGGGCAGCCACGGCGACATCGGCACGCTCGCCCGTGGCGACGTCCTCCTCGCCGTCTCGAACAGCGGCGAGAGCGAGGAGGTGCTGCGGCTCCTCCCGGTCGCCCGCCGGTTCGGGATTCCGCTGGTAGCGATCTCGGGCGACCCCGATTCGACGCTCGCGCGCCAGGCCGACGCGGCGCTCGACGTGAGCGTCGCGGTCGAGGCGTGCCCGCTCGGCCTCGCCCCCACCACCAGCACGACCGCGGCCATGGCGGTCGGCGACGCGCTCGCGCTCACCCTGCTCGAGGAGCGCGGCTTCTCGGCCGAGGACTTCGCGTTGCTCCACCCGGCTGGCGCGCTCGGGCGGCGCCTCACGCGCGTCGAGGACCTGATGCACCGGGGCGACGCCATGCCGCTCGTCGCCGAGGACACGTCCTTCAAGGAGACGCTCGTCGAGATCACCTCGAAGCGCCTCGGCGTGACCGGCGTGCTGAGCGCCACGGGAGCGCTCGCGGGCATCGTCACGGACGGCGACCTGCGCCGCATCCTCGAGCGCACGGACGACCCCCGCCGGTTGAGAGCGCGTGACCTGATGACGACCTCTCCCAAGACGATCGCCGGCGACGCCCTCGCAGCCGAGGCGGTGGCGCTCATGGAGCGGCACGCGATCACCTCGCTCTTCATCCTCGCCGACGGCTCGCGGCGGCCGGCGGGCGTGATCCACCTCCACGACCTGCTGCGCGCCGGCATCGTGTGAATGGCCGCCCGTTCGTGGTGGCGCCGGCTTCGTCGCGCGACGCGGGGCCCGCGCAATGCGCTCCTCGCCCGTTCGATTCACGGCGCCGGCCGCACGCTCGGCGCGCTGCCGCCGTTCCTGGGGCTCGGGATCGGGCGCGCGCTCGGCAGCGCCGCGTATCTGGTCCTCGCCCGGCCGCGGCGGCTCGCCGTCCGGCACCTCGCCGTCGCGTTCCCGGAGCTGGACGTCCGCGGCCGTCACCGTCTCGCCCGGGCGACGTTCCGGCACGCCGGCGAGTCCTTCGCGGAGCTGGCGCTCTGGCCGCGGCTCGCCGAGCAACCCGAGTACGTGATCGTCGAGGGCGTGGCGGCGCTCGACGCGGCCGTCGCCGAGGGCAGAGGTTGCATCGCCGTCGCGGCCCACGTCGGCAACTGGGAGCTCCTGGCGGCGGCGGTGGCGCGTCGCGGCTATCCGCTCACGGTGGTCGCCAGGCGCGTGCACGAGGAGCGGTTCCATCATCTGATCGCGCGGTTCCGGACCGGGGCGGGCATCGAGATCCTGCTGCGCGAGGATCCGCGCTTCTGGCACGCGGTCCGCGACGCGCTCCGGCGCGGCCGCGTCGTCGCGCTGCTGATCGACCAGGACACGCACGGCGCCGGCGTGTTCGTGCCGTTCTTCGGCCGGCCCGCGCACACGCCCCCCGGGGCGGCGCTCCTCGCGCTGCGTGGCCGGGTGCCCGTGATCACGGCCTTCATCCAGCGCCGGCCGGGAGGCGGTCACCTGATCCGCATGGCGGCGGTGCCGCTCGGGGAGAGAAACGGGCGCGGGCGCGTGACCGAGCTCACCGCGCGCTTCACCGCCGCCATCGAGGGGCAGATCCGGAGGGCCCCGGCGGAGTGGGTGTGGTGGCACGAGCGGTGGCGGCGCCAGCCAATCCGACCCGAGACTGCGTCTCGGGTCGGGGACGGACAGTAAGAGTGCGTGTCGGTGCACAGCACGCAACGGCGTGCCGCCGCCGGCGAAGCCGGCGCGGCAATCGAGCCTAGCCGCCACACTGGGCCGCATCGCCGCGGCAGCTTCGTCTCAGCTGCGACGCGCTACGACGAAGTCCACTGCCCCGTCGGCGAGCGTCTCGACGACCTCGAGGCCCGCGCCCGCCAGCGCGCGGCCGAGGCCCCGGTGCCGGCCTGTGGACGCTCGGCATCGGGCTCAATCTCGTCACGCCGAGCTGGTTCTCGTGGGGCTCGTTCTTCGCGCTCCACATGATCGGCGTGGCGACGCTCCTGACGCCGGCGCTCCGCCGCCTGTCGCGCGGCCGGCTGCTCACCGTCATCGGCGCCGTGCTGGCGATCACGCCCGTCGCCCAGCACTGGCTCGGGACACCGATGCCGCTGGACAACGCGCGCATGCGCGACCTGACGCTTGCCGGCGGGCCGTTGCGGCTCGCGATGGTGGAAGGGCAGTACCCGGTGCTGCCGTGGCTCGCGGTCTACGTGGGGGGGTTCGTCGCCGGCGGCGACCTGCGCAAGGGACGAGTGCGTTCACTCGCGCAGCTCGCGCTCGCGATGGTGGCCGTCGGCAGCGTCGCGTGCAGCTTCGAGCTTTCGGGGGCCGTCCACCCCGTGCTCGCCCGGGCGTTCCGGCTGCCGGTCCCGTTCTTCCCCGCATCGGTGACGATCATCCTGCTCCTTCTCGGCACCACGCT
>Ga0070699_100003420_pt1 | contig 14049 bp, 10 predicted proteins | sample KBSK1503metaG_FD_65473 | JGI IMG/M metagenome (GOLD analysis project Ga0070699, IMG submission 65473) | Corn, switchgrass and miscanthus rhizosphere microbial communities from Kellogg Biological Station, Michigan, USA - KBS K1-50-3 metaG | ecosystem: Host-associated > Plants > Roots >...
TGAGCTGCGTGTAGAGCGACTTGAGAAAGTCGAGACGGTCGGGATCGTCCCCCTGACTGATCCAGAAGATCGCCTTCTCCCGCAGATCCTCCGAGACAGTGGTCTTGAGCGCGAAGTCACGGAGCGCCTGGCGCGCCTTGGGTGAATCCTGTTGCGAGAGGGCGAAGATCGCCTTGTCCTGGAGCGCCGGGTCGTTCGACGTGCGCAGAATCGAGTCGAGCGCCGCGGTGGCCCGGGGAGAATCCACCTGCGACAGCCACCACACCGCCTGCTCCCGCACTTCCTGGTCGGGATCGGTTCGGGCGGCGTTCAGCAGGGTCTCCTCGGTGTTGGCATCCTCGTGCTGACTGATCATGAAGACGGCTTTGCGGCGCAGGCAGACCGAGCCGGGATCGCGCCGAGCCAGGACCTTCTTGAGGATCGGCACGGCCCGCTCTGCGTCCATGGACAGCAGCGCGTTGAGCGCGGCCATCTGCATCTCGTCCTCGTCGTCACACCGTTCTTTCCGGCCGGATTGAGACGGCGGCCTGGGCGGCGTGGCTGCCACCGCCGGCGTCGGAGGTGTCGCTGGGGTCGCCGCCTGGCCGGCAATGATGGCGATATCGGCGGCAGACTCGGCATCGCCTCCCTGCGCCAGGTCGCCGCGGATCCGGGTGGCGAGCTGGTCGGCGTCCCGTCGAGTGCTCGCGTTGGGAGCTTTCTCTTTCTGCAGGGCTAGCACGTCCAGCGCTTTCTTGAGCGACTCCTGCCCGCCCCGCCGCCGCAGGGCGTACGCCTGGTAGTAATAGGAGTCGGCGGCGTAGGTGGACTTGGGATACTTGGTGTACACCTCACTGAACAGACGCGCGGCTTCCTCGTACCGCCCCCGGTTGAGCGCGGTGCGGGCGTTGGTGTAGACGCCGTTCGCCGGATCCTGCTGGGCCCACGGCGTGGGAGGCGTGTCATCGAAGTCCCTGTCCTGGAAGTCGAATCGACCGTAGCTGCGGAACCCCTGGAACCGCATATCGGTCCGCGCCAGCGCTGCCTGTGCGTGGGCCATACCGGCCTGGGCCTGCGCGAGGGCGGGACCCACGTGCGCCATCGCAGGACCGACCTGCGCGAGGGCGGGACCCACGAACGCCATGGCAGGACCCACCGCCGCCAGTGCCGCGTTCGCGCGGGCCTGGGCGGGACCCGCCGCCGACAGGGCGATGTCCGCGCGTGCCATAGCCTCCGCGACGACCGGACCAATCCAGCCGAGATCGGGCACCCGAACCACGACGGGTGGGCGAGCGCGTTGGGCGGTCAGCTGGCCCGCGGGCAGCAGCGTAAGGGCAACGAGCAACGAACGAGCGATCGACATGGTGGGGCTCCTCACAGGCGAATGGCCGGGCCCGCGGGAATTGCATTCCGCAAGCGGGTCCGCAGTTGATTCTGGGCGAGACCGTCGGCGATGAAATTGAGATCTTCGCGGCGGTCCTTGGAATCGAGCGTGGCGATCTGGGCCAGGATCAGCTCCAGATCTTCGAGCAGGGTGCGGGTCCGGGCATCGACCACCCGCTTGGAGTCGAGCAGCATGCGGGTGGTGCCAAGGAGATCCTTCGCCTGGTCGGTGAAATCGGGAGTGCCGGGCGAAGTCCCGAACTCGGTCAGAAAGGTCTCGACCTGGCTCAGGTGGTTCGACGTGGCGACCTGCGTGGCGACATTGGGGCGCTCGGCGGTCTCGGTCGTGGCGTCGGCAATCGGGCCAATGGTCGTCGGCGTGGGGTTCGAGGCGCTGTCGGGCGCGGTAAAGCGACCGATCGCGACACCGAGCACCAGCACGGCGGCGACGGCCATGGCAAGGCGGACAGTCGGACGGGCGGACAGTCGGACGGTGGGGCGGAACGGCAGGATACCGTCCGCCTGACCGTCTGACCGCCTGACCGCCTGTATTCGCTCCCACATTTCCGCCCTGGGTGTGGCCGGCGGAGCGTTGTAGTCCCGAGCGGCTTCCCGCAGTATCTCGTCGAATCGATCTTCCCGTTCATCCATCATGACGCCACGTCTCCTGCAAAGGCTGCGAGTTCGGTGCGAAGCTTGGCCCGGGCCCGGCTCAACTGCGCCTTGGAAGTACCCTCCTGGATTCCCAGGGCCGAGCCGATCTGTTCGTGCGTGTAACCCTCCACGTCGTGCAGCAAGAACACCGTTCGGTATCCCTCGGGCAGCTCGCCGATCGCCTGGTTCAGCCGCGCCTTCAAGTCCGGGTCCGCGCGGCGGATCGTTGCTGCCACCGGTTCGGCGTGCTCCAGCTCGACTTCCCTGGTCCTGAGCCGGCGCACCTTCCGCTGCCCGTTGTAGACCACCGAGATCGCGATCGCGGTGATCCAGGTCGAGAGCGCGGATTCGCCGCGGAAGGTGGCGAGGCGCTCGAAGGTCCGAATGAACGTGTCCTGGGTGTAATCCGCGGCGAGCTCACTGTCACCCACCATGCGGTAGGCGAGCCGATACACCCGATCCACGTGCGCGTCGTACAATTCGCGCTCGGCACCCGGGTCACCCTGCAGGACGCGGGTGACGAGATCTCGTTGTTCCACCCGGCTCCGGACTCAAAGGGTCGACCCTATTCTGTGGCATGGGACAGCTTGGCGCTAGAAAGGGTTGCTTGGTCGCAGGGAGCTTGGGGCTAGAGAGGTAGGGAGCTAGGGGTTTTCCCGCCCCACAATCCATAGCCAATAGCCCATAGCTATTATTGAATATCCGATTCAGTTATTATTAATCCATGCCACGGACAAGGCCCCACGATCGGATCGACAAGATTGCCGACGCGGCGACCGAGACCTTCATCCTCCAGGGCTACGGCCCGGCCAAGATCGCCCAAATCGCCCAACGGGCGAAGGTTGGTCCTGGAACGATCTACCTCTACGCCGCTAGCAAGGAAGCCCTGTACGATCTGGCCCTCCGTCGTGCCCTGGAGGACCCAACGGTCTGGTCCATTGCGCTGCCCCATCCTACTCCGGCCCCGGGGGCGGTGGCGGACGCGGTCTGGCGATGCCTGCAGAATGCCGCCCACTTCCCTCAGCTCTGGCTGGCAGCCGAATCTCCTCCGGCCGAAGACATCACCACCGAGGTGAAAGGGATAGTCCTCGAGCTATATCGATGGCTCAGCCGATACCGCCGGGCCATCGAGCTCATCCAGAGGACTGCTGGGGACTGGCCGGAAGTGGCTCAGATCTTTTACCGGCGGTTCTGGCGAGGCGGGATCAATCGGGTCGCAGACTACCTGGGGCGGCGTAGGGAGGAGGGAACCCTTACCACGCCCAAAGAGAGCCTTCCGGCGGCCCACCTGGTGGTGGAGTCGCTCACCTGGATGGCGGTGCATCGCGAATGGGCCCCCGGAGGGTCCCCGGTGACGGAGAAGGTGGCGGAGGAGATTGCCGTGGCAATGCTGGTCGCGGCGATCTGCGGCCGGACGTCCTGATGCACCGGGTTCGTCCCGAAAGGGGCGGCCGCCGTGGCCGCCCCTGGCATCCCGGCGGTTCGGGGAGCTGCGGATCCTACTAGATCAGCTTGGCCTTCAGCGTCTCGAGAGTGGGCTTCCGGGCGCCGTCGATGTATACGCTGACATCGACCTTGCCGAACCCCAGCACCTCGAGCGGCAGCTTGTGAACATCCGGATCGCCGACGCCATCGCCGCCGTATTGCCACAGTGCGATGTCGTCGAGCGACCAGGCCTCCAGGCCGTTGCGCACCATTCGTTCGGTATAGCTGGGATTCCAAACCACATCGCAGTGCATCTTGTCCCGAATCTGGAGATCGCGCATCGCACCCCGGCCATACAGACAGATCCGCCGCCCCAGGTTCTCGCGGACGGTGTCGGCCCAGGCGCTGGTACACGCGATCCACTGCGCTGCCGTCGCGAGCCTGTTGCTGTTGCGCTCGCTGCCGAGCTCGACGTCGACGATGGGAAGGATGTCCCCCTCGCCCCATCCGCCGGCGCCGTCGATGGTCTTCAGGTAGAACTCGGCCTGCTTCTTTCCGTCCAGCAGCGGCTTGAGGAAATGGTACGCCCCCCGGAACCATGATTCGCCGTACCGATCACCACCAGCGGTTCGCACGGCGGGCCAATTCTTCTTGAACCATCCACGGTCCGCGTAGGCCGTGCCCTCCGTCGCCTTGAGAATTGCCCCGTTGAAGTGGGGGGTCCCGGCGAGGACATCCCATTTTGGCTTCCCCCCGATGTCGAGGGGGTACAGATCGACGAAAAGAAACGGATTGGTTGTGACACTCCCCGGTGAAAACGCGAGTCCCGTTCCGTCCAGCACGCGTTCGCGCTCGAGCGTCGCTTGCTCGTCAGCCATGGTGGCCTCCAGATTGGTTGGGTTTGGGCATCGACAGAGACGACACAACGGCATGTAGTCAGCACAGGAAATGATTTCCGGCCCAGCTACCGACCAAAAGTTTTACAGGAGACCTCCGCGATGGATATCGGCGCCGCCTTCCTTGCCCAATCGCGCGAGTACCTGACCGCGCACTACTTGCCGAAGATCCGCTCGGCGGTGGCCCCGCTGGCCGAGCCGGACCTCTGGTGGCGTCCCAACGACGCGTCCAACAGCATCGCGAATCTGATGTTGCATCTGGCGGGAAACATCCGGCAGTGGATTGTCAGCGGGGTTGGTGGTGCGCCCGACCGCCGGGAGCGCGCCGGGGAGTTCGCCCGGCGGGATGGGCTCCTCAAGGACGAGCTGCTGACTGTTTTGTCCGGGGCGGTTCATGACGCCGACGCGGCCCTCGCACGCACCAGCCGTGCCGCCCTGGCTGAACCGCGGACCATCCAGGGGCGTGAGGTGACGGTCCTCGCGGCGATCTATCACGTGGTCGAGCACTTCGGGATGCACACCGGACAAATCGCGTACATCAGCAAGCTACGGACCGGCAAGGATCTCGGCTTCTATCGGATGGAGGGTGGAGTCCCTCGGGCGGCATGGCCCGGCCATCCGAATAGTGGAAGTGCGTGACGAAAGACGGGACGACGGTAGGTCGGTAAACTCCGCTACCGACTTACCGACTTACCGACTTACCGACCTTACGGCACCTGTCCCCACATTGGTCCGAGATACGCCAGGAGTCCGGCGTAGAGCGCTATCCCGTCCCATAGATTCTTGATCCGAAGATTCTCGTTCTCTGCGTGCTGATTGTTGTCGTGATTCACGATTGGCACCATGATGAGCGTCGCGCCGAGCACTTCCTTGAACTGGTAGAGCGGGAGGCTTCCTCCCAGGGGCGGCTCCACGACGACGGGCTCGCCGAGGGCCGCTTCCGCGGCGCGAATGACGGCGCGGGACACCGGCAGACCGAGCGACGTGCTCGTGGAGGGATATCCGCCATCTCCCGTCACTTTGATGACGCGGGCATGGGCGCGGCGGGTCGCGGAGTCGGGATCCTCGTGCACCACGTGATAGCCCCGTTTTGCCAGGTGCGCCTCGAGCAGGCTGCGCACGCGCTCCGGCCGCTGGTCTGCCACCAGGCGGAAATCGAGATACGCGGTTGCTTCGGGGACGATCACGTTGGCTGCCCCCGCGCCGGTTCTCCCACCGGATATCCCGCTCACATTGAGCGCCGGCCTCGAAACCTGTTCCGCCAGCCCTGCGCCCGACCCTTCGGTACGGCCGAGCCGGAGATCAGCCGCGATCTGCTCGTCCATCTTGGGCATCGAGGCGAGAGCCGCGCGCTGCTCCGCCGAGAAGGGCAGCACGTCGTCGTAGAATCGGTCGATCAGGATCCTGCCTTCCTCGTCGCGCATCGAGGCGATGAGGTGGGCCAGCATGACATTGGGATTTGGCGCCCAGTTCCCGTAATGGCCGCTATGGAGGGGGCGCGCTGGACCATACACCGTGAGCTGAATCCCCATTACGCCGCGCACCCCGAACGACACCTTGGGTCGCCGGCTCTGGTGCACGGGTCCGTCGCCAAACAGCCAGAGGTCTGCCTTGAGCAGCTCGGCGTGGCGCGCGAGCATCTGCCCGAGATGGTCGGAACCCGCCTCTTCCTCTCCTTCGAAGAAGAACTTGAGATTGACGGAGGGCCGCTGTCCCAGGGCTTTCAGGGCGTCGATCGCCGTGAGCATCGCGACGATGGGTGACTTGTCGTCGCTGGCCGAGCGGGCATAGATCCTCCACTCCGGATCGAAGCGCCCGCCGACGGCGGGGAAGGGGATCTCCTTGGCGCCGGCTGTGAGCGCGCCGTCCCGGAGCACCACGGTCCATGGCGGAGTGGTCCACCGGGCCGGATCGACCGGCTGTCCGTCATAGTGGGAGTAGAAGACGACGGTCCGCTGGGCGCCGGGAGTGAGCAATTCGCCATAGACCGCGGGGGGCGACCCCGGCGATTCGAGAATCCGGGCGGTGGCACCGCGGCGCTCGAGCATCGCCACGATCAGCGCCGCATTGCGCCGAATGTTGACCGAGTCGCTGGCGAGGTTGGGAATGGCCAGCAGCCGGGTCAGCTCGCCCACGATCTCGGTTTCTCGCGGCCCGCGCCACGCGGCAATGCGCGCGCGAAGCGAGGTGTCCTGAGGTGACTGGGGCTTGGCGGCTGGGGACTGGGGGATCGCAAGAACCAGCAACAGGGGGAGCAGCATTGTTTGTCCAGATAGCGGTGGTGAGTTCCGAAGCCGCGGGTATCTTCCCCCTTCTCGCACCTCGCCGCAAGAGGATGACCAATGACCGACCCACGAGAAGAGTCCCTCGACCCCGCATCCTGGGACGAGTTCCGCGCGCATGGACACGCCGTTCTCGACGAGCTGGTGGACTGGGTGAGCACGCTGCGGGAGCGGCCGGCCTGGCAGCCGGTCCCCCAGGAGGTGCGCGCCGCGCTCCATCTCCCGTTGCCGCAGGACGGGATCGGGCTCGAGGGCAGCTGGCAGGACTTCCGCCACTCGGTCCTTCCGTACCCCTGGGGCAACGTCCACCCTCGCTTCTGGGGTTGGGTCAATGGGACCGGGAGTCCGAGCGGCGCCCTGGCGGAGCTTGCGACAGCGATCATCAACACCAACGCAGGAGGCGGGCACCAGGCTGCGCCGTACGTCGAGGAGCAGGTCATCGAGTGGTGCAAGGCGATGGTTGGCTTTCCAGCGGATGCGAGCGGGGTGCTGGTGACCGGAGGGTCGGTGGCCAACCTCGTCGCGCTCGCTGCGGCCCGGGATGCCGGGGACCCGCGGATCAGCGAAGAAGGAGTGGGGGTGGTCGCGGGGGGCGCAACATTCTACGCGTCCAACCAGACCCACAACTCGGTGGACAAGGCGGTCCGGCTGCTCGGGCTCGGTCAGCGCGGACTGCGATCCATTCCGGTGGACGACGAATTCAGGATCGACCTCGCGGCGCTCCGTCAGGCCATCGGGGAGGATCGGGCGGCGGGGCGGAAGCCTCGTTGCGTGATCGGGAACGCCGGCACCGTCAACACCGGAGCGATCGACGACCTGACCGCGCTCGCCGATCTGTGCCGGAGCGAGGGGCTTTGGTTCCACGTGGACGGGGCCTTCGGCGCCCTGGCCGCGATCTCGGATCGCCTGAAGCCCCTGGTGCGGGGCATGGACCGCGCCGACTCGATCGCATTCGACCTGCACAAGTGGCTCTATATGCCCTACGACGTGGGCTGCGTCCTGGTTCGCGATCGGGAAGCGCATCGGCGCCCCTTCGCTTCCAAGGCGAGCTATCTGGCCCGGGAGGCCCGCGGCGCGGCGCCCAATGACCATGACCCCGGCTCACTGGGGCCGGAGCTTTCCCGGGAGTTCCGCGGGCTCAAAGTCTGGATGCTCCTCAAGGAGCACGGGCTGGCCAAGTACGCCCGGCTGATCGAGCAAAATGTGGATCAGGCCAAATACCTGGCGGCGCTTGCGCACCGGCACTCCGAGCTCGAGCTCATGGCTCCGGTCCCGCTCAATATCGTCTGTTTGCGTTACGTGGGATCACAGGAGGGGGAACGGCTCGACGCCGTGAACCGCGAGGTGCTGATTCGCATTCAGGAACGGGGGATTGCGGTGCCTTCCGCCACGACGCTGAACGGCCAGTTCGCCATCCGGGTGGCCATCACCAATCATCGCAGCCGGCGGGAAGACTTCGATGTACTGGTCGGCGCGATTGCCGAGATCGGACGCGAGGTCGCGGCAGGCGGGTGACCCGGCTCAGCGGGTGAGTCGCCCGATCCGCCCCTCGATTCCCCCGGCCCAGCACAGTTTGCCGGCGCAGCTCACGGTATTGAATCCCGGGCCATCGAGGCGGGTCCAGGTGCGGCCCTCGTCGGGGGACCACGCGCTCCCGCCGGGGCCGGCGGCCAGGTAACTCCCGCCGCGCATATGAACCACGCCGTACTGGACGCCCACTAAGCCGGGACTCGATCCAAGCCGCCAGCTTTTCCCGCCATCATCGGTCAGCAACAGGTTGTCGCTGGAACCCGTCGCCTGCTGATAGTCGCCGCCCACCGCCACGCCATGCTTCCGATCCTCGAACGCGATCCCGAACAAACCCTTGGCCGTGCCACCGGGGGCCGGCGTATCGAAGACCTCCCAGGTGACCCCGCGGTCGTTGGAGTGGAAGACCCGGGCGCGCGGGCCACCGCCGGTTGCGATCCAGACCTCCCCGTTGCCGTGGACCGTAATGGCGGTTCCACTCGCGGCAAAAGCCGCTTCACCCGACGCTACGGGTGGAAGACGCTCGGCGGGAACCGGGTTCCAGTGCGCACCGCCGTCCTCGGTGGTGATCACCAGGAACTTGCCTTCGAGGGGATCACTGAACGCGATACCGCTCCTGGAATCCCAGAACGCCATGCCGTCGAAGAACACTCCCGGGGTGGTGTTCTCGTACTGGAGGCGCCAGCTCCGGCCGCCATCCTCGGTGAAGTAGATGCGCGCAGCGGACGGCGCCGAGAACGCTGTGCCGAGGGTCCAGGCTTTTCGGTCGTCGAGAGCTCGTACGGCCACGAGGAAGAGACCGGATGCTCCAGGAATGCTGTCGGCGCGCCAGGTGGTGCCGCCGTCGGAAGTGTGAGATACGACCCCACCCTTGCCCGCCGCCCACACCACCCGCTCGTTCACCGCGTGGAGCCCGCGGAATTCGCTGGTGGTGCCGCTCTGCTGGAGAGTCCACTGGCCAGCGAGCGGCGAGACCAAGCCGAGGAGCGACATCATCATGCAGATCAGGCGCATGGGGCGAGAAGCTAGTGCCGCGCCGGAACCGGCGCCATTCGATCTGAAGCTGTTCCCGGCCCTCCACGCCGCTCTGGACTTCCCCGCGTGGGGTGGTATCGTCGTATCATGGCAAATGCTCCCTCGGACAAGTCCAGGGCCGTCGCCCTGGCCCTCTGCATCCCGCTGGGGGTCTTCGGCGCGCATCGCTTCTATGTCGGCAAGATCGGCACCGGGCTGCTCCAGCTCTGCACGCTGGGCGGGTTCGGCCTCTGGTACCTCTACGATCTGATCACCATCGCGAGCGGCGAATTTCGCGACAGCAACGACCGGCGGGTCAGGCTCTGGGATCCGGAGGACTCCAACGCCCTCACCCACGGCGTCCCCCAGGAGCTGATGGACGAAATCGAATCTCTGAGGCAGGAAGTCGGCGAGTTGGCCGAACGTCTGGATTTCACGGAGCGGCTCCTGGCCGATCCGGCGCGCAGGGGCGCCCCGCCCGGCGGTTCCGCGGCTTGATTTGTTACTGATCGAGCGGCTCCGAGCGGCCCTCGCGCCCGACTACGACGTCGAGCGCGAGCTGGCCGGGGGCGGCATGGGCATCGTATTCTCCGGGCGCCACTGCCGGCTCAATCATCCGGTCGCGATCAAGGTACTCCGGCCCGAGCTCGCCACGGCGACGGCGGCCGAGCGGTTTTTGATCGAAGGCCGCGTCCTCGCCAAGCTCTCCCATCCCAACATCGTGCGGGTCTACGACGCCGGCGAGGCCGATGGACTCCTGTACTACGTGATGGAGCTCATCGAGGGGGAGACCCTGGCGGATCGCCTGAGCCGCGGTCCGCTTTCCGCCGATGAAGCGCTTGACTTTACCCGCGACCTGCTGGCCGCGCTGGGTACGGCGCATGCCCAGGGAGTAGTGCACCGCGACATCAAGCCGGCCAACATCTTCCTCCGCCAGGGGCAAACACTCCTGGCTGACTTTGGCGTCGCGAGCTGGCGGTCGGACAGCGACGGGCTCACCACGCCGGGCCAGATGATCGGTACGCTCCGCTACATGCCCCCCGAAGCGCGTGACGGCAGCGAGGTTACCGGGTCGGCCGACGTGTACGCGGCGGGAATGGTGATCTACGAGGCGTGCGCCGGTGTGCACTGGCCGGCCTACCAGGTTCCCGGCGAGGCAGACTGGCGCATGGTCCCCCGGGTGCTGGTAGCGCCGCTCAAGCGGGCGCTCGCGATCGCGCCGGAAGAGCGCTGGCCGGATGGGAACGCGTTCCGGCAGGTCGTGACGCCCAGGCAGCGAAGCGTGGCAGGGCCGCTGCTGGCGGCAGGTGTAGTGCTCGCGGCTATCGCTGCGGCGATCTGGCTGGTTCCCCGGGGACAACCCGCCGCTCCCGTTGTAGCCCGCACCGGGGTGACGCTGGCGCTGGCCCGGATCGCGGTGCAGGGCCAGCCCGGCCGCAGCGGCCTGGGCGACTCGGTGCGGACCGCCCTTGTCGATGCGCTCTCGGGCTTTCCCGATTTTTCCGTGCTGCCGGGGAGCTCAGGGGGTGACTCGCTCGCTTTCGTCATTACGGGCACGGGAAACAGCGACGGATCAGCGCTCTCGCTGCAGTTGACGATGAGAGCTCCCCATGCCCAATCGATTCAGTTCCCCATAAAGGGAAGAGAGGAGGACTGGCACGGCCTGACTGATACGCTCGTCAACCGCTTGGCGCGTGCGATCTGGCAGCGAGTGGAGGGAGGCAACCGAGACCTTCCGCTCGCGGCGATTCCTCGGAGCGACAACGGCTTCTCGCTCTGGCTCAAGGCGGAGCAGTACCTGTCCCAGGCCAGGTGGGACGAAGCCGACACCGCGTACACCACGGCTGAGCATGAGGACTCCACCTGTTATCTCTGCTGGTTTCGGCGCCTGGACATCGATCGCTGGGTGGGGCCCCCCCAGGACTCGGCTGGTCTTGCCCTGCTAGGCCGGGTCCGCGATTCGTTCCCGGCTCGATACCAGTCGCTGATCAATGCCGCGTTAACCCCGCTCCCCTGGCGCCTCGATACTCTCCGAGTAGCGGCGGAGACCTATCCCACCTTTTTCCTGGCCTCGTTCGAGTACGGGGACGAGCTGTTCCACCGCGGCCCGCTGTATGGCCATCCTCGCCATGAGGCTATCGAGCCGCTCCATAAGACCGTGCAACTTCGCCCGCGCTTCGGCCCCGGCTGGGAGCACCTCACCTGGGCACTCCTGAGCGAGGGCGACTCCGCTTCCACGGTCGCTGCTCTCGACAGCCTCGAGGCAACCAAAGTTGGTTCGGGACTATCCGCCGGGCTGCGTATGCTCCTGACGCTTGGCGTGCATTGGAGGTTCTTCTCTCCCGACAGCGCCGCGCGGTTCTCCAGCGCGGTGCTCCACAATCTGGGAGTTCTCCGCAACCCGGATGCGGTCGCCGGGGCCCGCCTCCTGATGACGACCGACGCGCCCAATGGCGCCGTCGCGTTTGGCAGCTTGCTAACCACCATGCGGGCCTGGCGGACCGAGGCAGTGGGTGAGGGACTGCTCGGACAGATGTACGGCTACGCGGCCTTGGGGAAGCTCGACTCGCTGCGCGCGGTTGGCCTGCGACTCAGCCGGGAGACCACTGATCCTAGCCTGCCGCTCCTTGCGCTCGAGCTGGAAGCGATCCTGCGTCGCTTCGATCCCGAGCCCAGCGTCCGCACAGCCCCAGGTCTGGTGGAGGCGCTGCGAGTATACCTGCCCCGGGGCGCCTATGATCGGCCTTTGCGGTGGCGGGCGGGCTGGGCGCTCGGATTACTCGCGAGCGGAACCGGCGACTCGGCTCTCCTGGCGACGGCGCTGGGGGCTGTGTTCGACGAACCGGCCTTGAGTCGAATGCGGCGAACGCTCGAGGCGTCGGACCTCGCGGCCCGCAACAAACTCCGCGATGCGCTTCGCGCCCTGCCCGACACAATCGGCTACGACGTTCTTCCAGGCGACCACGAAAGCCCCCTCGACGATACGGCCGCCCGGCTTCTGGCCGCCGAATGGGCAGAGCGCCAGATAGGCCGCGACTCGGCCCGCAAGGCACTGCTCTGGCAGGAGCACCTTCACCATCACGGCCATCTGACTGGACCGCCGCAACGCGCCGAGGGCTCCTGGGCAGTAAGTACGCTGGCGCGATGGCGACTGGCGCAACTCTTCAGGAAAGGGGAAGCCGCCCGCTGCGCCGCGCTGGCCTCGGTGGAGCGGCGCTGGAAACAGGGTGATTCGGTCTTCGCCGCACGCGCAGACAGTGCGCGCACCCTCATCGCGCAGGAGTGCAAACCGTCGTGATCAGCTGCCGAGTGCTCGGTCCGGTGGAAGTGACCGTGGACGGCGCCGCCGCGCCGGCCGAGCTGCTCTGGCGCAAGCATCTCGCCTTGCTGCTCTATCTCGCCCGCTCCCCCAAGCGCGCTCGTACCCGCGAGCACCTCACCGGCCTGCTCTGGCCTGAGGCGACCGACACCGCGGCGCGTCATTCCCTTAACGAAGCCCTGCGGGTGCTCCGCCGCTCCGCCGGCGAGGAAGCGTTCGACACCTCCGGCGGCCAGGTCCGCCTTTCCGCCGACACGGTGCGGCTCGATGCCGATCAGCTCGAGGGTTGGATCGCCTCGGAAAACTGGGACGCCCTGGGAGTTGCTATCACAGGCGAGTTTCTCGAAGGATTCTCGGTGGTCGGCTCGGACGGTCTCGATGACTGGCTCATGAACGAGCGGCGCTACTGGAATGGGCGCGCCGCCACGGCGCTCCTGGGCTGGACCAACGCATTGCTCTCGGAGGGCCGCGCCGATGAAGCGCTGGCGGTCGCGCGCCGCGCGCAGGCACTCGAACCCCGGTCGGAGAGTGCGGTCCGCGCGGCGATGACCTGCCATGCGGTTCAGGGAGACCCCGGAGCCGCGCTCGCAGAGGGTGATCGCTTCGCGAAGTCTTTGGCCGATGAGGTGGGCGGCGCGCCGAGCGAGGAAACCCGCGCGCTCATCGCGAGAATCCTGGGTGGTCGCGGCCCACGGCCGGACACCGCACCGCCGCGCGGCGAGGAGACCGGGCGACGTCGCGCACCGCTGGTCGGTCGTGGAGCGGAGCTGGGCCGGCTGCTGACGGTGTGGGAACGCTGCTGCGACGGCGGTGGTGCGGCCGCCGTCGTGCTCACCGGTGACGGGGGTACCGGAAAAACCCGGCTGCTCGCGGAGTTCTCGACCCGCGCCGCCCTGACGGGTGCGACGGTCGCGCTGGTGCGGGCGGTGCCCGGAGATCTCGAGAATTCGTCCAGCGCACTGGTTGGGCTGGCCCGCGGAGGATTGCTGAACGCCCCGGGGCTTGCCGCGGCTCCGCCGGAAGCTCTTGCCGCGTTCGCGACGCTGCTCCCGGAATGGGCCGACCGCTTTCATCCGCGAGCGGCGGCTGTACCGCTACGCCAGGCGCTGGCGCCGGTGCTCGCCGCGGCGCTGGGCGAAGGCCCCCTCCTGCTGGTGGTGGACGACGCGCACTGGGCCGACGGCGAGTCGCTCCTGGCCCTCGCAGCCGCGCTGCGCGACCTGGCGCCGCTCTGCGTCTGTCTCGTTCTGGCCGCCCTGCCGGCACCACCGCGCGCCGAGATCGACGAGTTGGTGCGTCGCCTGGGGGGCGACGTGCCGGGAGAGGCAATCGCCGTGTCTCCGCTCGACGGCACAGCACTCCGACAGCTCGCCGCGTGGGCGCTCCCGACGTACGACATGGTGGCCCTGGAGCGAGTGTGCCGGCGAGTCTCCAGCGACTCTGCCGGTCTGCCGTTTCTAGCGGTCGAGCTGCTCTCTGCGGTGGCAAGCGGTCTCGATCTCAAGGAGGGCGGCGCGGCGTGGCCCGCGCCGATGCACACGCTCACCCAGTCTCTGCCGGGTGATCTGCC
>Ga0070699_100003421_pt1 | contig 14045 bp, 7 predicted proteins | sample KBSK1503metaG_FD_65473 | JGI IMG/M metagenome (GOLD analysis project Ga0070699, IMG submission 65473) | Corn, switchgrass and miscanthus rhizosphere microbial communities from Kellogg Biological Station, Michigan, USA - KBS K1-50-3 metaG | ecosystem: Host-associated > Plants > Roots >...
CTTCGAGTACCTCCGGGACAACAACCGGGAGTATCAGCCCAAAGAGTTCGGCCTGGGCCCCGAAATAGACTTTCGGGGACGATTCCATTCGACCGCAGAACAGATATTCCTCGGGCTGGGCGTCAACGACTGGCTCGCGCTCGAGTTCGAGATGGCCCATGTCAGCGCCGAGCTGACCAAGTCACCCAGCGACGGGTTCCTCCCCCCGGGCAAGATCAGGCAATCCGGCCTCACCGATATCGAAGGGCAGGTCCGGGCCCGGGTGACCAGAGAGAGCGCTCGGTGGCCCGAGTTCTTCGTCTATTCCGAGTTCGTGGCCCGCACCCAACGGGCCAGGTTCCTGATCTCCGAGAACTACTGGGACATCAAGCCGGGGGTCGGCTTCATCAAGGGATTCGGCTTCGGTACCCTGAGCGCCCGCATCAACCTGGAATACAACCACGAGGAAAAGAAGCTGGACCTGGGCGAATTGAGTGTCGAATATCTGAAGCGGCTGTCCCCAAACTTCCGGCTCTTCGTCGATTTCGAGGGCGGCGAGACCGGGTCACTGGACGAGTGGACGACGGTGCAGGGGTTTGAGCTCCGGCTCAGCCATTCTCTCTTCCTCAAGTTCGACAATACTCTCGGTATCTCGTCCAAGGCCGACGATTGGGTCCCCCAGGTGGGGTTGATGTGGGCGCCGAAATGGTAGCTAACTTGGAGGCATGAACCTACAGAGATACCCCTCCGCCGCCGCCTTCCTCGAAGTCGCCGGGCCCTTCTTGCTGAGGGCAGAAGCCGAGAACAGCCTCATCCTGGGAATCGCGGGCGACCTCGCCCGCGGGGCCGGGCCGGGCGCCACAACAGCGTACTTCGCGACGGTCCGGGACGGCGAAGAGATCTGCCTCTGCGCTTTCTCCAGCGTCCCCAGCAAAGTGGGTCTCACCCAGGCGAGCGACCGGGCAGCACTCCCGCTTCTTGCCACCGATGTCATCGAGGCCTGCCCCGGAATGCAGGTTGTGCTTGGCCCGGAGCCCACGGCCTTGAGCTTTGCCGGCCTGGTGGCGAAACAGCTGGGAACCATCCCCCGTCCCTGGATGAGCCAGCGCATTCATGAACTCCGCGCGGTGGAGCCGTTGCCGGATCTTCCGGCGGGGCGGCTGCGTCCAGCGGACATTGGTGACATGGGCCTGCTGACTCAATGGGTGGCCGAATTCATGGTCCACGCGGGAGAACAGGGTGACGCCGCCGAAGTGGCGCGCGACCGGATCTCCCGGGGCTTGTTGCACGTATGGGAGGACGGAGAGGTGGTGTCCATGGCGGCCTGGACCGGACAGACGCCCAACGGCGTGCGCATCAGCCTGGTGTACACGCCCGAGTCGCTCCGGGGCCGGGGATATGCCACCGCCTGCGTGGCCGCCTTGAGTCGAAAAATGCTCCAGGTCAATCGCTATTGCTGCCTGTACACCGATCTCGCGAACCCGACCTCCAACGCGATCTACTATCGCATCGGATACCGCCCGGTGTGCGACGCGGCCGTGTATTCCGTCAGAGACACCTAGCCAAAACCAAGCCCGCGCAGTATTTCACCTCCGAACCCACAGGATCAGGTATGCGCCGCTCCCGCGTTCTCGCCCTGGTTGTCCTGTCTGTCATGCTCCTGGCTCGAACCGGCCGGGCGCAATCCGACTCCGATTCATTCGCCTGGCTCTCCGACATCCAGGGCGACAGTGTTCTCGCCTGGGTTCGGGCCCAGAACCAGGCCACGCTCGGTGCGCTCCGGACCTACCCCGGCTTTGACACGCTTTACACCCGGATCCTGGCCGTTCTGAACTCCAAGGATCGTCTCGCCTACCCCACTCAGCGGGGCCGGTACATCTACAACTTCTGGCAGGACAGTGCCCATCCCCGCGGCATCTACCGGCGTACCACCACCGAATCCTACGCCACAGCCTCGCCCGCGTGGGAGCTGGTGCTGGACATCGATTCGCTGGCGGCCCGGGAAGGGGTGACCTGGGCGTACGCGGGGACCGACTGCCTGCCCCCTGAGTACCGGCATTGTCTCGTCTCGCTCTCGAAAGGGGGAGGCGATGCGGCCGAGGTCCGGGAGTATGATGCCGTGGACAAACGGTTCGTCGAGGGGGGCTTCCTGGTACCGGAGGCCAAGAGCTCGATCGGGTGGGTCGATGAAAATACCCTGCTTATCAGCAGCGACTTCGGTCCGGGAAGCCTGACGACCTCGGGTTACCCCAGGATCGTCAAACTGTGGCGCCGGGGCACTCCACTCGCCGGCGCGACCACCGTGTACGAAGGAAAGGAGTCAGATGTCGCGGCGTGGGCCGGTTCTACGTACATGCAGGGCCGGATGCTGCCGATGATCTGGAATGGCGTCACCTTCTTCCAGACCAAGATCTTCCTGGTCGAGGACGGCAAGGCGGTGTTGCTCGAGATCCCCATGGACGCCGACCCCTCCTTCGTGGGGGATCAACTGGTCGTCTACCTCCGGTCGAGCTGGACGGTGGGCGGGCACACTTATCCCGAAGGCGCCCTGCTGGGTACCGGGTATCGGGCATTCCGCGCCGGCGGCCGCACCTTTCAGACGATCTTCGCGCCCAACGATCGCATCGTCATCAACTCCGTGACCAGCACCCGGAGCAACCTGCTGGTCTCGCTGCTGGACAACGTGCACAGCGAACTGCACCGCTTCCATTTCCAGAACGGTCGCTGGTCCGGCAGCCGGGTACCAGCGCCCGAACTGGGCGACGTGGGCGTCTCGGGGCTGGATCCGACCAGCGACAGGTACTTCGTCACCTACCAGAGCTTCCTCCAACCCACCAGCCTGTTCCAGGTCGCCGAGGATGGAAGCCTCCGACAGATCAGGCAGCTGCCACCGATGTTCGATGCAAGGGGCCTCGAAGTCCACCAGTTTGAAGCCCGTTCGAAGGACGGCACTCGCATCCCGTACTTCATCGTGCATCGAACCGGAATGGCCATGGATGGGAACAATCCGACGTTGCTCAATGCCTACGGCGGGTTCCAGATCTCCAGCCTTCCATGGTACAGTGGCATGATGGGGACGTCCTGGCTGGAGCGAGGGGGAGTGTTCGTCCTCGCCAACATCCGGGGCGGCGGCGAGTTCGGGCCTTCGTGGCACCGGGCCGCGCAGAAGGAACACCGGCAGCGCGCCTATGACGATTTCCTCGCGGTGGCCGAGGATCTGATTGCCCGGAAAGTGACCAGTCCGGCCCGCCTGGGTATAGAGGGCGGCAGCAATGGCGGCCTGCTGATCGGCGTCGCGTTTACCCAGCGCCCCGACCTGTTCGGCGCGGCGGTCTCCGCAGTCCCGTTGCTCGACATGCGCGGGTATACCAGGCTCCAGGCCGGTGCCAGCTGGATCGACGAATACGGGGATCCCGACAAGCCGGAGGACTGGGCTTACATCTCGCACTATTCGCCCTACCAGAACGTTTTCCCCGGCCGGCGCTATCCGCCGGTGCTGTTCACCACCACCACCCACGATGACCGGGTCGGACCGGTGCACGCCAGGAAGATGCAGGCTCGAATGCAGTCGATGGGCTACCGCACCTACCTGTTCGAGAACACCGAAGGCGGCCATGGCGCCGGGGTAACGCCGGAACAGGAAGCGCTGATGTACACCTCGGTCTACGCGTTCCTGTGGAAGGAACTGGGACCCGCGACGACGTCCAGCGCGCATCCGTAGCGCGCTGGAGTTTTCACAATGTGAAACGTCGGCGCACGATCTTTGACAAGGCTCGGGGAGTTCCGCAGATTGGAAAAGGCGTGCTTCACCAGTGCCTGCTCCTCGATGAAAAAACCTCGTTGTTCCCCTCGACCTCGCCGGGTTACCGGCGTCATCCATCATCCAAATCGGTGAGGGACTCCGTATGCCGCAAGGCTTCCTTCGTCGGACCGGCGCACTCAGTCTGCTTCTCGGCCTCGCGGGATTGAGCAGCGCCGCCGCGCAGGCCGGACGGATCAGCGGCCAGGTATCCGACCAGACCGGCACCCCGATCGCCGCGGCTCGACTGCTGATCGTCGGGACCTCCTATGTCGAAGCCGCCAACGGCGAGGGACGCTACACCTTCCGCAACGTCACACCAGCGCACTACGAGATCCGGGTATTCGCGATCGGCTACCAATCGAAGACCGATACGGTCACGGTGGGTCCCAACGAGACCGCCGGGCTCGACTTCAGGCTGGTCGGCGCGCCGATTACCCTGGACGAGATCGTGGTCACCGCGACCGGCGAACAGCGCAAGCTCGAAGTCGCCAACGCGGTATCCACGATCGATGCAGCGACGGTCGCGCAGGAATCCCCGATCACCGAGTTCGGCAACCTGATCTCGGGCCGCGCGCCCGGCGTCCAGGTGCTCAAGAGCGCCGGCACCACCGGGGAGGGCACCCGGATCCGGATTCGCGGCTCCAACAGCATCTCGCTGTCGAACGAGCCGCTGTTCTACGTGGACGGGATTCGGATGGAGAGCAGCGCGACCTCAAGCACCCTCGACGTCGGCGGCTTCGGCTCCGGCAACGGCAACAATCCCTCGCGGATCAACGACCTGAACTCGGACGACATCGAGTCAATCGAAATCGTGAAGGGGCCGGCGGCCGCTACCCTGTACGGGATCCAGGCCTCCAACGGTGTCGTGCGGATCACCACCAAGCGGGGCCGCTCCGGCCGGACCCATTTCAACCTCTTCACCGAGCTCGGGGCGGTTACCGACAACAATACCTACCCGCTCAACTACAACGGCCGAGATACCACCGCGACCGGCGTGGACTACGACGGGTTCTGTATTCTGCAGTTCGAGCTGGACGGCCTCTGCACCCAGACTTCGATCAGCGTGTACAGCCCGCTGGAGGATCCGGCCACCCGGCCGCTCAAGGCCGGGCTCCGCCAGGTCTACGGAGGCAACCTCTCCGGCGGCAACGAGTTCATGAACTACTACGTTTCGGGCCAGTACGAGAGCGAAGACGGCGTCTTCCGGCTTCCCAAGTTCGAGGAAGACTCGGTTCGCAACCTGCTCGGCAGCGTGCCGGAGAACCAGATTCGCCCCAACGCACTTACCCGGGTGAGCGTCCGAGCCAACGTCGGCGCCAACCTGACATCGAACTCGGACATTGCGGTGTCGGCGGGATACATCTCCAGCGATGCCCGCTTTGTAGAGAACGACAACAGCTTCCTCACCATAACCGGCAGCGGCGAGGCCAGCGGGTTCCCGCCCGATATCAATCGCGGCTGGTATTTCATCCCGGCCGAGCTGTTTGCCGAGCTGGCGACCCAGGGCACCGAACGGTTTACCGGCGGCATCACCCACAACTGGCGGCCCAACAACTGGCTCAGCACCCGTGCCACCGTCGGCTACGACGTGGTGAACCGGAACGACGTGCAATTCTTCCCGACCGGCCAGGTGGCGGATTACCTCGACAAACGGTTGGGGGAGCGCCATGACAACCGCTTCCAGATTTCCCAGACCAGCGTCGACCTCGGCGCGACCGCCCGCTTTGCGCTGAGTCCCCACATAGGATCCAAGACGTCGGTCGGGGCCCAGTTCTACCGTGATCGCTCCACCGGCACCTTCGCCACCGGTATTGGCCTGGTTGCGGGGTCCACGACCATCACCAACGCCAGTACTACCGAGAGCAGCGAGCAGACACTGGAGTCCCGCAGCCTGGGGAGCTTCCTCGAAGAGGAGGTTGCGTTCCGGGACCGGCTCTTCGTGACCGGAGCCATCAGACTGGACGACAACAGTGCATTCGGGAAAAACTTCAACGCCACCGTATATCCCAAGTTCAGCGCCTCCTGGCTGCTCTCGGAAGAGCCGTTCTTCCATGTTGGCTTCCTCAGTACCTTCCGCATTCGCGCCGCTTTCGGTGCCTCCGGACAGCAACCCGGAACCACGGATGCCCGGCGCTTCTTCACCCCGATCGCGGGGAAAAGGAGCGGCGCTCCGGTAACCGGTGTCGAGTTGGCCAGCCTGGGGAACCCGGACCTGAAGCCGGAGCGGTCCCGGGAAATCGAAGGCGGCATCGATGCCGGCATGTTCAATGGCCGCGTCACCCTCGAGCTGACGGTGTACAACAAGACGACCACGGATCTCCTGCTCCGGCGGCCGCTGCCGGGGAGCATCGGCGGTCCGCCGGATCAGTTCTTCAATCTCGGCAAAGTGAGAAACCGGGGTGTCGAAATCGGCCTGAGCACCAGGCTCATCGACAAGCCGGGCCTGGTGTGGGACCTCGACCTGAGCGGCTCCTTTACCAGCAACAAGCTCATCTCGCTGGGCAGCGGGGTGGGGACCATCGGCGTGGGATTCTACCAGCGGCATCAGGAAGGCTATCCCCTCGGTGGATTCTGGGGCCGTCGCCTCATCAGTTTCGATGATGCCAACGGTGACGGGATCATCGATGGCACCGAAGTGGTGTTGAGTGATACCGCTGAGTTCATGGGGAGCGCGCTTCCCACCCGGGAGTTCTCCCTCAACACCGGGGTGACCATCTTCAACGGCCGGCTTCGGCTGGGCGGGCAATTTGATTACCGCGGTGGGCACGTCGTAGACAACTCGATAGAGAATTTCCGCTGTACCCCGGTGCTCAACTGCCGCGGCCTGGTGGATCGCAAGGCGCCTCTGGAAGAGCAGGCCAGGGCCATCGCGGCCTACACCTACGGGGCCGACGAGTTCGCTTTCTTCGAGCCGGGCTGGTTCATCAAGCTTCGGGAGGTGTCAGTCACCTACAACGCGCCCGACTCCTGGGCTCACGCCTTCCGTGCCGACCGGCTGAGTATCACCCTCTCGGGCCGGAACCTCATGACCATCACCGACTATTCCGGGGTGGACCCCGAAGTGAACGCCTTCGGACAGGACAATTTCGCGACCAGTGATTTCGAGTCCCAGCCCCAGGTGCGTTACTGGCTGGCGCGCGTCAACGTCGGCTTCTGACCGGGATCTCTCATGCCTAGCATGCCCTCGATACTGTCCACGCCGCGCTTTCTTGCCGCGGCGACCGCTCTTGCCTTGGTGACCGCATGCGGTCTGCTCGATACCCAGCAGCCCGACATCGTGGACCCCGGCAACCTCGACAACCCGGAAGGCGCCATCGCCAAGGCGACCGGAGCCAGGGCGCAGTTCGCGCTGGCGAAAGACGGCGATGGAGATCTTGATGAGGGAGTGACCGAAGGTGAGGTTCTCCTGAGCGGCCTCATGGCGGACGAATTCGTGTTGTCCACCACGCCGCCCACCGAGCAGGAGATCGACCAGCTCAAGGTCAGCACCCTCAACGGCTCGCTCTCGGCGATCTTTCTTTACCTGCATCGGGCCCGCGCCGCAGCCGAGGACGCGTCGGAGTCACTCCGCAAGTTCGGCGTGGATCCGGACACCGATCCGCTTATCCCCGAAATGCAAGACCTCGCGGGGTTCACCTATATCTATTTTGCTGAAGACTACTGCTCTGGCGTGCCGATCAGCCGGGTGCGCGGCGACAGCCTCATTTTCGGCAACCCGGAGACCACCGACCAGCTCCTGAACCGGGCGATCGCCCAGTTCGACTCGGCGATCGCCCATCCGGCGATCACCGGCGAGTTGACTGACCTGGCCTCGGTGGGCAAGGCTCGCGCACTGGTCGACCTCGGTCAGTTTGCCGCGGCGGCTTCCGCTGTGGCAGGCGTCCCCAGCGATTTTCAGTTCTTGTCGGAACACGACGACAGTCCCGCCAGCCTCCGGAACGCGATCTTTGGATACACCACTGGCTTTCTCTGGTCCATCCCGGACGCTGAGGGCGGTAACGGGCTTCCCTACTTGACCGCCAACGATCCCCGGGTCCCTTATCGCGATGAGGGTACGACGGGTCTCGACAACACCACACCTCAGTTCACGTTGCTCAAGTATGCGAATCCAGGCGACAGCGTCGTAGTGGCCGATGGCATCGAGGCCCGGCTGATCGAAGCCGAGGCGCAGCTCCAGGCCGGCAACACCGGCGGCATGCGGACGATCTTGAACAACCTTAGGGCGCTGGTGTCACTGTCGCCGTTGCCGGTTCCCGCCACGACCACCGAGGCGGAAGACATGCTCTTCAGCGAGCGGGCCTTCTGGCTCTTCTCAACCGGTCATCGCCTGGGCGACATGCGGCGCCTGATCCGACAGTACGGGCGGGCGGCCGACACGGTCTTTCCGGTGGGGGCGTATCTCAAGGGTGGGGTGTACGGCACCGACGTGAACCTGCCGATTCCGGTGGAGGAATTGAACAATCCGAACTCCCAGGGATGTCTCGACCGCAATCCATAACGGAATGGCTGCTGGAAACCAGAGGGGACGCCGAACTGGCGTCCCCTCAGTGTGTTGGCACCTCAGCGCTCTAGTAGACCGCAATACTGGATTGCCGCAGCGCGCTCTCGATCGTCCATTCCACCACCGACCCGGGTCGCACGGCGTTCACCTCCTCGGTCAGCACCCCGCTCTGGCCCACCGGATCCGCGATCAACTGCAGGCCGATCTGGCCGGTGAGCCGCGACCAGGGAATGGTGAAGGTTCTTTCCGACGCCCCGGTCACCGTGCCCAGCCGCTGTCGCAGGTTCCCATGCATCATGTAGATGTTGATGTCCAGCCAGTGGTGATTCCGAACCAGGAGCGTGACATCCTCCTTCGGAGCGTCCGCGGGCGCGGGCGTGCCTTCCGGGTCCCGGTGGCGGCAGCCACCAAGCAGGAGCAGCAGGACTACAAGTGTTGATCGAACCATTCCAGCACCAGCCGGGAGCGCTCGGGGTAGGAGCTCGCCCGCGCGTCGAAATTGTGGTTCTCATCCGGAAAGATTACCAGCTTTGAATCGACGCCCAGCAACCTGAGCGCCAAATACATCCGCTCCGATTCGCCGGTCGGACAGATATGGTCCTGGCCGCCATGGAGAAAGATGGTCGGGGTCGTCACCTGGGTGATATACGTCATCGGTGACTGCTTGCGATAGGTCTCCGGGACCTGCCACGGCGTGCCGCCCATAGACTCGACCCATTCGATGTGGTCATCATCGACGCCGAAGGATGCCGTGTAGTCCGACACCCCGGATCCGCTGGCCGCAGCGCGGAAGCGATGGGTCTGGGTCACCAGCCAGTCGGTCGCGATCCCACCGTACGAATTGCCATACAGGAAAAGCCGGGACGGGTCGGCCCATCCCCGCGCGATCAGGGTATCCAGCGCGGTCATGAAATCCTGGTCGTCGGCGTGGGCATAGCGCCCACCGACCAGGTCCAGGAACCGCATGCCGTAGCCGGTGCTCCCCCGGGGGTTGATGTACACCGCGAGATACCCGCGGCCCGCCATGATCTGAAATGCCGCGTGATACGAAACCGGGTAGAACCACTGGGGGCCGCCGTGAATGCCGAGAATCGTGGGATACCGCTTGCCGGGCACCCAGCCGGCGGGCTTCACCACGAAGCCTTCGATCGGCTCGCCGTCCGCGCTCCGGAAAACGAAACGCTCGGTCGGCAGCACCCTGATGTCCTTGAACCAGTCATCGTTGAGGTGGGTCAGCCGACGCGATGCGGTGAGTCCGGCGTCGGTGAAATAGATATCGTCGAGATGGGACGGGTCGGTCATTCCGTGAACGAACCCGCCCTCGACCGGGGTAAAGAACTCGACCAGCCGGTCTCCGCCGACCAGCAGCCTGGCCGTTCCGCTCGCGGCATCGATCGCGTAGGCATGAACCCGCGCCTTGTCTTCGATAGCCACGTAAAGCGTCCTGCCGTCACGGGACCAACGGGGGTAGGGCGCGCCGCCGTCTTCGTAGGACCCTTCGGTAACGCTGCGATCCATGCCGAGCGTCAGGTTCCGCGCCGGGGTGACTTCGGAGCCGCGGATGCCGGCGGTCCACAGGTACGCATGCCCGCCGTAGTTGTTGCGGGTGGTCTGCTCCAGCCAGGCCAGGCTGTGCCCGTCAGGAGACCAGGCCGGGTGATCGGCGGTACCCTGCTCACGAGAGACCTGTACCAGCGCGCCGCTGTCCGCCGGGATCAGAAAGACATCGCTGTTGCGATTCTCGTCCTTGTCCGTCGAGCGGTTGCTGACGAACGCGATCCAGCGTCCATCGGGAGAGACGGCCGGAGACTCGTAGTCGTAGTCGCCGCCCGAAATCCGGCGCACCGACCCGGTGGCAAGGTCGGCGACCCAGAGATGACTGTACCGGCCATCGAGAAAGCCGCTGCCGTTCACCTTGTAATAGGTGCGGGTGTACTGGTGGAACCGGCTGGACTGGTCCGCTGAATCTTCCGGTATCGGGTCGGCGGCGGTGAACACGATGCGCTTGCCGTCGGGAAACCAGGCGAACGCTTCAACGTCGCCGTCGAAATCGAAAAGGGGCGCGGCCGCTCCCCCGGCGAGCGGAAGCCCGTAGACCCGGGTATGGTCTTCGCCGCTGAAAAGGAATCCGATCCGCTGTCCGTCAGGCGAGAATTGGGGATCCGACTCGCCGGCGGCGGTACGGGTGAGTTGCCGGAAGTCGCCGGTTGCCGGGGTGAGCAGCCAGAGATCGGAGGTGTAGGCATCAGCCACCGTGTCGATGGTGCCGATCCCCACGACCGCCAGTTTGCCGTCGGGAGATGCTTCGATGCTCTGGATCGACCGGAAGCGGCGATAGTCATCGGTGGTGAGCGCCCTGGTCTGGGCGCGGACAGCGGAGACTGGAAGGAAGACGACGACGAGCACCAGCATGAGCCGCTTACGAAATACCATTGTCATCACCTTTGGGGTAACGCCGTATGTGTTCGCGAGCATTGACGTCGTCATGAAGCGTTGCCAAATCCAACGCAGAGCCGCAGAGAACGCTGAGTGCCAGCGGAGAACAGCATTCTAAATGACCTGATTGTCGACTCCAGCAACTGCGGTTTATTGAAAGTGTTTCTCAACGTAACCTCAGCGTTCTCTGCGGCTCTGCGTTGGATGTTGTAGTTCTCCGTGTCCTCTATCGCTTCTCTCACCGGTGGGCCCCATCCTTCACCACCACGCCACCCTGCATCACGAACGGCACCTCGATCACCCGGTATTGGCCTGAGCCCAACCCGGCCAACGCTTGCAGCTCCGCCTCCAGGTCTCCCGGCACCGCGATGAGATCAGCCTGCTTGCCGGGCGCCAGCGATCCAATCCGGTCTTCCATGCCCAGCAGGCGGGCCGCGCTGATCGTGGCGGATTGAACCGCCTGCATCGGCGTCATCCCGTAGCGGACCATGTAGGGTAGCTGCGCGGTGGCCATGGCGTGGGGATACACCCCGCTGTCAGTGCCGTAGGCGATGTGCACGCCCGCGGCCAGCGCTTTCCGAAAGGCGACACGCTGAGTCTCCGTGGTCTCGTCGTTCTTCCGGAGAATGTCCGCCGGCCACCCTTGTTTCCGCCCTTCCCCGGCGATGTAATCGCCGTTGAAGATGTCGGCCACCAGCCAGGTGCCCCGCTCCGCCATCAACCTGACTCCTTCATCATCCATCAGCGAGCCGTGCTCGATGCTCCGCACCCCGGCCCGCACCGCTCGCTTGATGCCTTCGGCTCCGTGCGCGTGTGCGGCCACCCATTTGCCCCGCTTCGCCGCTTCTTCCACCGCGGCTCGGATCTCCGCCTCGGAGTACTCCGACTGGCCCGGATCGGTTCCCTGGGTCAGCACGGCGCCGGTGGCGATCACCTTGATCCAGTCCGCCCCATGGTCCAGGATTTCGTCCACCCGCTGCCGCACCTCGGCTACCCCGTTGGCAACCCCGCGGCGCATGTCGGCCGGAATCGCGACCGTGGTATCGCCGGTGACTTCCCCGCCACCTCCGCGCACGGTCACGTAGGCGCCGGCCACCAGCATCCGCGGCCCCGGCACGGCGCCGCTCGCGATCGAGTCCCTGAGCGCGACGTCCAGGAATCCGCGATAGGTCCCCACGTCCCGCACCGTGGTAAACCCGGCGAAAAGGGTGATCCGAGCATTGGCCACGCCTGAGGCGAAATCCTGCTCGGCCGTGGTCTTGAGAGGGGCGAGAACGTCGGAGGATTGGAGATCGCCGATCAGGTGGGTGTGGCAGTCGATGAGGCCAGGCAAGACCGACGAATTGGAGAGGTCAATCAGACGGGCACCGGCAGGAATCGGCGCGCTGCCATCCTGAATGGCGATGATGCGATCGTTTCGAATGAGGATGACCTGATTCTGGAGAACCTGGCCTTTGGCGACGTCAAAAAGGCGGCCGGCGCGGATCGCTGTTAGTTGCTGGGCCGGCAAGCCTGCCGCGGTCGCCACCCACAAAACAACAGCAATCGCGAAAACGCGAAAGTGCGAAAACGCAAAAGAACAATCCTTGTTTGTCATAGTGTCATCAGTTGATTTCGCGGTGCGAATTGGCCGACAACCGCACTCTATCTACGGCCCTGAAATACCGACCTGGCTTCCCGAATATGCGACAGCACCGAATCACGCTCCGCCTGGTTATTCCATGCCGAGCTGGCGAGGACACCTTCCTCGAGCCTCCCAATCCACGCCAGGAAGTACTCTGCTGATTCCCGGGACCGGATGGGCTGACCGCCGAGGAGAACATAAATTGGGCTGGTATGCGAGAAAGGATACAAGTCGAGAATCGGATCGGCCGGCTTGTCGCTCCAGCCACGAAGCGCGTACCACCCGCTGCCATTCACCGGCACGGTGATAGTGGTGTCCGCCCGGGTGCGGTCGCCCTTCAAAGGGATCGTCGCGACGACCGCCCCGTTGTTCACGATCTCCAGGTGATCCACCGGGACGATAGACGTCAGGGTGACATGGAACGCGATCGTGCCGGGTTGCGCGAGGTGAACCTCGCCCCCAATGCCAGTTCGCCCAGCGGAGAACCCCAGCAGGGGGCCGTTGGTGACGAAGGTGCGCCCGGCCTTGAGCGAGTCGAGCCAGCGACGGTGATTGAGCACCGGGCCGGCGTGCACGTACACCCGCGCGGTCCCTACCGGCCCCCTGAGCGAGGCATAGTTGGTCATTGCATCGGTCCCGGCGCCGGCGGGAATCCGAAATCCGCTGTTCAGCAACTGGTACCACACCCGGGCGCTCGACAGGTGATCGCTGAAGCCCATCACCTCGTAGTAATCCACCTTGCCGAGGGCCACGTCGACCGGCAGCTCGGTGTTGAGCGGGACCGCCTTGTTGGACGGATCGGGATACTCATCGAAAGGGTGCACGTAGCCGAACAGCGCTCCCTGCGCGTGGGCCAGGTCGCTCACCGCCGCGTTGTCCGGGTACAGGCTCGCCACCGGTGTGTTCACGTACGCTGCATAGCCGGGAAGAATCACGTGATCGGTGAGCCCCAGGATTCCGGTGTGGCCCCAGTAGGAAGTGTGATACTCCTGGTCGTGCACGATGAGGAGGTCCGGCCGGGAAACCGGGTCGGGACGCCCGGTGAAATAGCCGATATCCGGAACTCGGCCTTCCTTGTTGACAATCAGGTTCTCGACCACGCTCAGGCCCTCGGCCCGGGCCTGCAGTGCCAAGGTTCCTGGGGTTGCCCGGTAGTGGCCGCCATAATTCATGTGAACGTGAAGGTCGCCGCCGGTCCAGCCGGTTCGGCGCAGATCGAAGATGTGGGTGAGGGGAATTCGAACTGTCAGCATGCTGTCGGCGGTGATGGTGACCGTATCCCGCCAGACTTGGTATTCGGGCCCGTGGGAGATCTCGATCACCACCCGGCCGGCGGGAGCCTTGAGACTGGCGATCCCACTCGCATGGAAGTATCCGTATTCGAAATGCCGTTCGCTTCGGACGAAGCCGTCGTCCGCCTGACGCCAGGCGCTGTCGGGCGCCAGGCTCAAGCCGTCAGGCGTCGTAACCGATACCCGGGCGGCCGCTGCCTGACCGGTTATCGCATCCACGATTCGCAGTCGCAGGGTACCCATCGGCTGCCGGTAGTGGCGCCGATCGGCATGGACGGTCGAGACCGCGGAACCCGGCAGCGTTAACACCCGAAGCTCGGTATTACCGTGCTCGTTCGCGATATATGCGATGCGCTGCCCATCCGGCGACCAGCGCGGATTGGTCGCGTCGAAGTCGCCGAAGGTGAGCTG
>Ga0070699_100003422_pt1 | contig 14045 bp, 8 predicted proteins | sample KBSK1503metaG_FD_65473 | JGI IMG/M metagenome (GOLD analysis project Ga0070699, IMG submission 65473) | Corn, switchgrass and miscanthus rhizosphere microbial communities from Kellogg Biological Station, Michigan, USA - KBS K1-50-3 metaG | ecosystem: Host-associated > Plants > Roots >...
TACGGTCGGCAGGGGATACTCGATCTGGCACGGGCGTGGGTCCTTCCCTTCGATGACTTGGCCGTCTTGAAGGGAACCTACGCCCGTCTTCTCATTTACACCCGAACCTGGACGTCACCCAGCGTTCACCCGGACAGGACAAGGGGCGAGCCGGACATCGGCGCCGCTCCAGTCAGTCCACAGAGTAAGACTCATGGGCCTACCGGCCGCGGTCGAGCAGGACTGCCCGGGCTCCTGGTATCAGCGATTGTGGATGTTCCAGAGCGGCCGACTGGGCACTCGTCGCTTGCGGACTAACCCTGGACCTCGCAACCTGCCGCCGGTCCACCGGACATCATCGCGTCGCTGCGTCTTAGTCGATATGTCCATTTAATCCGTTTCTAGTTTCTGATCTTGATCGGCCGCTTTGCCACCCTTGAGGCGTGATCGTTTCAGATTCCCATGATCGTTTCCGCTCCACACCCATGCACCATCAGATGTGTATGGGTAGTTCTGCTACGCCCGCGCCAAGGAGGCGCAGGGGTTAGTGGCGGTTGTCGCGACGCTGAGCAAGGGATACGACCTGGAGTACATCTGGAAGCAAGTTGACTGCGGCCCGGCCAAGGACGCGGCCAGCTATTACATCCAGGCCAGCGAGAGCGGGGGAGAACCGCCCGGCCGCTGGTGGGGCCCAGGAGCGAGAGCGCTCGGCTTCGAGCCCGGCCAGACAGTCGAGCGCCGACCGTACGACCTGCTGTTCGGCGAGCGTAAAGCCCCCGACGGCACCCAACTGGGCAGGCCTCCGGGTAATGGCAGGAAAGCCGCCGACCTGTACGTTCAGCTCCTGGCCGCCGAGCCGCACGCCACCGCCGAGCGCAAACGCGAACTGCGGACCGAGGCCGTCAAGCATGCGCGCCAAAGTCCTCTCTTCTTCGACCTGACGATCTCGTTCTCCAAGTCGATCTCGATCTTCCACGCCTCCCTCGGCGAGAACGCCCGCCTGGCCCGCAAAGCAGGCGACCACGACGGCAATGATTACTGGTCTGCCCTGGTCACCGAGGTCGACGACATGATCTGGCAGGCCGTGCACGCCGGGTTCGGCTACTTCCAGCGCGAAGCCGGCTACACCCGCACCGGCTCCCACGGCACCCGCGTCCACGGCCGGGAAACTGGCCAGTGGCACGAGGCGGACCTGGCGGTGGCGCACTGGCTGCAGCACACCTCGAGGGACGGTGACATGCAGCTGCACGTCCACTCCCAGATCGCCCACGTCGCCCGGACAACGACCGACGGCAAATGGCGGGCCCCGGACTCCCTGGGCTACAACGAGCACCTCGGCGCGGTCGCCGCGATCGTCTCCCAGCACCTAGAAGAAGCCCTCACCCGCCGGTTCGGCCTCGAATGGGTCGCCCGTGACGACGGGCATGGCTTCGAGATCACGGGCATCAGCGATGGCATGATGCGAGTATTCTCGTCGCGCCGCGAGTCCATCACCGCCGATCTGCGCGACCGCGCTACGCGGTTCGAGCAGCGATATGGCCGCAAGCCGTCCCAGCGCGAACTCGCGCAGCTCGCGCAGGCATCCAACTTCAAGACGCGCAACCCGAAGCACGGCCCGCTGGATCTCGCGCAAGCGCACGCGGGCTGGGCGGACAAGCTCGCGCGCACGCTCGGCGTCTCACTCGCGTCAGTCGCGCCATCGGTTTGGCACGGCGGCGGGAGCGCCGGCGCGCGCACGCGCGGCCCGCGCGATCCCGGCCCGGCCCTCACCAGCGAACTCGTCCTGAGCCAGGCGGCGCAGAAGGCGGTCGCGCTAGCCCAGCAGGAAAAGAGCAGCTGGACCCGCGCCGACCTGATCAAGTACCTCGGCCGGGTCCTTCCCCGGTCCGGCCGGGACCCGGCCGCGGCCGGCGTCCTGCTCGAGAACCTGGCCGACCGGGCGCTGCGCTCGGACTTCGAACCGGTGGCCTGCCTGGAAGCACCGGAACCTGCTGAGGTACCGCACGCCCTGCTGCGCGCGGACGGGCGCAGCATCTACCAGCGGCACGGGGGAGTGCGGTACGCCACGCACGCGCAGCTATCTATCGAGGAGCGCATGCTCGCGCTGGCGCGCGCAACCGGCGCGCCGCGCATGACGCGCGCCGATGCTGCGCGGGCGCTCGGCGCAGACCTAGCGCAGCTCGAGGCCGCGCTGGCCGGACGCGCGCACGACGCGCAAGATCCGCGCGGCGCGCAGAACACGCGCAACGAGCGCACGCGCACCGGCCTGCGGGAGGATCAGGCCGCCGCGGCGCTGGCGGTGCTAACCGACGGTCGGCGCGTCTCGGTGATCAACGCACCCGCCGGGTCCGGGAAGACGTGGGTGCTCACCGCAGCAGGCAAAGCGTGGGCCGCGGCCGGGCTCGGCAGTGTCATCGGCATCACGCCGTCCCAGTCGGCCCGCAACACCCTGGCCGCCGGAGTTCCGGCGTCGTACAACACCGCGCAGTTCCTAGGACACCTACCCGGCCAGCGCGGCGCCCGCGGCCCCGTCCAGATGCTGCCCGGAGACATAGTCCTGATCGACGAAGCCTCCATGGTCGCCACCCCCGACCTGGCCGACGTCATCACCCGGGCGGCCGCGGCCGACGTCAAGGTGATCCTCGCGGGCGACACCCAGCAGTTGCAGGCGGTGGAGAACGGCGGCGGCATGTCCCTGCTCGCCGACGCCCTCGGCTACGTCCGGCTTACCGAACCCGTCCGGTTCCGCGCCGGCTGGGAGCAGGATGCCAGCCTGCGGCTGCGCGAGGGCGACACCAGCGTGCTGACCGAGTACGACCGGCACGGCCGGATCCGCAGCGGCGAGCCGGAGCAGATGATGGACGCCGCCGCGGCCGCCTACCTCGCGCTGATCCTGGACGGCACCGACACGCTGCTGATGGCCGCCGACCACGCGCTGCGCCGCGAGCTGTCCCGCCGCGTCCGCGAGGACCTGATCCGCCTCGGCGTCGTAGCCCCCGGCCCCGCGGTGCGCATTGCCGGCGGCGCCGCGGCCAGCGCCGGGGACCTGATCATCTGCACCCAGAACGACCACACCATCGAGGCGGGGGAGCCCAGCCGCACGCTCGCCAACGGCGACCTGCTCCGCATCGAGGCCGTCACCAAGCATGGTCTGATCGTCCGCCGCGCGCTGGACGCCGACCCGCGCACCGGCCAGCGCCGCTGGACCAGCCAGCCCTTCCTGTACACGGGCTACGGCAGCGCCGAGCTGGGCTACGCGGTCACCGATCACGTCGCGCAAGGCCGCACCGTGCACACCGGCCTGGCGGTGATCGCCGGCACCGAGGACCGCCAGCACGCTTACGTCGCCCTGACCCGCGGCACCAGCATCAACTCGGCCTACGTATTCACCGTGTCCCCCAAGCGCGCTGACCCCGCTCCGGGCCCTAGGCCCGCGCCCGAGCTGGCCCGGTATGACCAGATAAATGCCGAACGGGTCGGCGTCCCCGCCCCCGCGGCCATCCCGTCCGCCCCGTCCGGGGAGGCGCTGGCCGTGCTGTCCGCTGTCCTGGAACGGGACGGCCAGCTCCTGTCCGCCTCCCAGGACCGGCTGCGTGCCCTGGCCAACGTTGATCACCTGGCCATCTTGAACGCGATCTGGACCGCTGAGACCGCTCCCGCCCGCCAGCAGCGGTACAAAGACCTGCTCGCGGCGAGCCTGCCGCCCGGCCACAGCCGCGAACTGGGCCATCAGGCCCGGTGGCTGTGGCGGACCCTGCGCGCCTCCGAGCTGGCCGGCCTGGACCCGCAGCGGGTCCTTGCCGCCGCGATCGCCGAACGGGACCTGGCCGGATCCCGCGACCTGGCCGCCGTCATCGACGCCCGCCTCCGCCACCGCCTCGGCTCCCTCGTCCCGCTGCCATCCAGGCCATGGTCCGCCCAGGTCCCCGCCCTCACCGACCCCGAACGCCGCGCCTACGTCGCCGAAATCGCCGCGCTGATGGACGCCCGCAAGGACCGCATCGGCGAGCACGCCGCCGCCGACGCCCTGCCCTGGGCGGCCAACACCCTCGGCCCGGTCCCGAACCATCCGCTGGATCGGCTGGACTGGCAACGCCGGGCCGCCTCCATTGGTGCCTGGCGGGAACTATCCGGCTATGACCACCCCGCCGACCCGATCGGCCCCGAGCCCGTCGCGGCCGCTCCGGACCTGCGCGCGGCCTGGCACGAGGCCCTCGCTGCGCTCGGTCCAGCCGACGGTCCCGACGTGCGCGGCATGCCGGACGGGATGCTCCTGCATCTGCGCGACACCTACCCCATCGAGACCGCCTGGGCCCCGCAGTACGTCGGCGACGAGCTCCGCCAGGTCCGCGCCGCCGCCTGGGACGCCCGCCTTTCTGCCGTCCGCGCCGCCGCCGAGGCCGAAGCCGCGCAGCGCCGCAGCGAGCCCGAGGAAACCGCCCGACAGCAGGCGCTGGCCGCCAGCTACCGGGCCATGCACGACGCCTACACCGAACTCGAAGCCACCTTCGCCGCCGTGATGGCCGACCGGGCCGACTGGGACGCCGCCACCCGCGCCCAGCGGCACCTGGCCGTCGCCGCCGACGCTGAGCTCCGCCGCCGGCACCCCGGCCACAAGTATCCGTCCCTGCGTTCGGCCGAACCCCCGCCTGCCACCCAGGCCCAGCGCGACGAACTTAGCCTGACCCCAGGGGAGCCGATCCCGGAGACGAGCCAGTGGATCAAGGCCCTGACCGCTCAGCGCCACGCGTTCGCCGGCAGGCTGGCCGACCGGCAGAGCCTGATGATCCCCGCCGAAGACCCCGACTACGTCGACCTCGGCCAGGCCTTCCCGCACTGGCCAAAACCAGCCAGGGACGCCATCCTGCAACCACCCAAACCCGAGATCCAGCCATCGGAGCAGATCCTGGAACGCGCCCTCGAGCCCGACCTGGACATGGAAGCCGCGGACTGAGAGTGACGCCGCCGCCAGCCCGTCCCTATAAAGAGGACAATTCCATGGGCTTCGCGACGTAGTAGCCGAGCCCTGGCACTCGTATCAGCAGCCCCTCCTGCTCGAGGAGCTGCATGGCTTTGCCGCAGGTCTGGCGCGCGTGCCCAAGTTCGTGACTGAACGTGGTTATCGAGGGCGCGGCGCCGCCAGGGTGGAAGCTCACCGTCCAGGATCTGGCTCCGCAGGCGCGCCGCCAGCCGGACATACGGCCGCAGGTCGGCCTCTCCCAGATCGACAGGCCGCTTCATGGGCACACGCCTCCAGTCCGGAGGTCTACCATCCTAGTCTATGGTCGTCTAGTCTCGTAGGCTGTCGCTAGACAGTCCGACTGGTCGGAGCCGGAAGTGCAGGGCTTGCCGCAAACGGGGGACATCTCGCGGTATCGCGGGTGCTCCCGGGTCGGCGGCACCGTCGGCGGCTATCTGGCTGTTGTGGCGATATGCCGGTGATGGCGGGCGGGGCGGGGGGTCAAGGCGGCCAGGAGCAGGTAGGTGATGGCGGCGGTGAACCAGCCGACGAGCCAGGAGATGTCGGCGCCGCCGAGCGTCGTGACTAGCGGCCCGGCGTAGTCGGGCTGGGAGACGAACGGCCATTCGGCGGCCAGCCCGATGGCGTAGGCGAGCAGGCCGCGCCAGGCATACCGGCCATAGGCGCCGTCGGCGGCGAAGAACGAGGCGACGTCGTAGCGGCCGCGCCGGATCAGGAAGTAATCGGCCAGGTTCACTGCGGACCAGGGGATGAAGATGACCAGCAGGACGTCCAGGAAGTTGGTCAAGTTGGTGACGAACGACTGGTATCCCAGGTACGCCGTCGCCACCCCTGCGGCCATCACGCAGACGAAGGGGATCAGCCGGACGGTCACCGACTCGGCCTTGAACCGGCGCCACATGCTGGCGAACGCCAGGACCTGGAACGATCCGGTGTAGGCGTTGAAGGTGTTCGCGTTGATCAGGGATAGGGCCATGATGACCAGCGCCCACGAACCCGAGACCTTGCCGATGGCGGCGACCGGGCCGAGGGCGGGCAGCAGCGCGCCCAGGTAGGCACCGACCGCGCAAGAGAAGAAGGTGGCCAGCACGCTGCCGGCGTAGATGCCCCAGAACAGCCGCCGCCCGCTGGTGGCGGCGGGCAGGTAGCGGGTGTAGTCGGAGACGAACGGGCCGAAGGACAGCATGTCGATGACCAGCAGCGCCACCCCGGCCAGGAACAGGCCGGACGCGGGCCGGGCCCAGGTGGTCTCGTGGGCGGGCAGCGCGCCGTACCGCAGGCCTTGGGCGAGCATGATGACCAGCGCCACGCCGACGACGACCGCGGTGGCCTGCATGACCCAGTGGATCCACCGGTAGCCGAAGATCCCGATCAGCACCGAGGGGATGGCCAGGATCACGATCCACTGCGGGATGTCCAGGGCGGCGGTGACGCTGGTCATGGCCTGGGCCTGGATGACCAGCTCGGCGGCGATGAACCCGACGTTGAGCAGCAGCACGGCGGGGAACATGAACGCCGATCCGTAGAACCCGAACTGGCCCCGGCTCTGGATCGACTGGGGGACGCCGAGCCGGGGTCCCTGGGTGGCGTGCAGGGCGATCAGCAGCGCGCCGATGAGGGTGCCGGCGGCGATGGCGGTCAGGGCCCACCAGAAGGTGAGCCCGATGGAGACGGTGACGGCGCCCAGGACGACGTTGAAGACGTTGACGTTGCCGCCGAACCAGAACGCGAACTGGTGCCAGGGCTTGCCGTGCCGGGCCCCGGCGGGGATGTGGTCGATGTGCCGGGTCTCGACGTACCGGCGGAGCTGGGCGTTCCGCGCGGCGGATACAGCCATCTGTGTTCACCCTTTCCTGGGGAGAAATGCCTGCTGGTGATGTCTGGGGCATGCTGGTCGTGACGGATGGCCAGATCAGGGTCGGCCGGTGATCAGGCTGGCGGCTTTCTCGGCGATGGCCAGCACGGTGGCGTGCAGGGGGGCGTTGGGGATGACCGGGATGACCGAGGCGTCGGCGACTCGCAGCCCGGTGATCCCGCGGACCCGCAGCTGCGGGTCCACCACCGCGCCCGCATCCGCCTCTGGGCCCATCCGGCAGGTGCCGGCTGGGTGGTAATAGCTGGCGACCGTGCCCCGGATCCAGGCGCGCAGCCCGGCGCGGGTGCGGACGCCGGCACTGGGCCGCACTTCGGCTGCGCGCACCGGGGCGAACGCGGCGTCGGCCGCGGCTTGGCGGATCATCGCCAGCCCTGCTTCCAGCCGGTCCAGGTCCCGCAGGTCGCGCAGGAAGCCCGGGTCGATCACCGGGGCGGTCTGCGGGTCCGGGGAGGCGAGCCAGACTGAGCCCCGGCTGTCCGGGGCGACCGCCGCGGCCACCAGGGCATAACCTGCGGCCGGCGGCTGGCAGCCGGCCGGAGCCACGGGGAGCAGGATCGGGAACAGGTGCAGGTCCGGCCAGGCACCTGCCAGCTCGCTGCGCAGCGCGGCGTAGACCTCCCCGTGGTTGTACCGGCTGCGGGGCAGCGGCGAGGCCGTGGCGTAGCACACTAGGACGACGGGATGGTCCTGGAGGTTTCCACCGACCCCGCCGATGTCGGCGACGGGGTCGATGCCCAGCGCCCGCAGCTGCCCGGCCGGGCCGATGCCGGACAGCATGAGCAGCTGCGGTGAGCCGACCGTCCCGGCGCACACGATCACCTCATCGGCGGTGCTGGCCTGGGCGGGTGCCCCGTCGCGCAGGTAGCTGACGCCAGTACAGCGGCCGTGCCGCACCTGCAGGCCGGTGACCAGGCAGCCTGGCTGGATGGTCAGGTTGGGACGGCGCCGGGTGGGCGTCAGGTAGGCATCGGCTGGGCTGACCCGCTGCCCGTCGGCGATGGCCAGGTCGGCCCAGGCCACCCCTTCTTGCTCCCGGCCGCTGAGGTCATCGGTGGCCGGGCAGCCGATCTGGGCCAGGGCTGCGGCGAACGCGGCCGCGACCGGGTGCCGGTCCGCCTCTGGGACGGAGGCGACCCGGACCGGGCCCGCGGTGCCGCGTAGCACCGGGTCGCCGCCGGCGCGCTCGCTGCGCCGGAAGTACGGCAGCAGATCCGCCAATCCCCAGCCGTGCGCCCCGCTCTCAGCCCAACGATCGTAGACCGCGCGGTGGCCGCGGACGTGCGCCATGGCGTTGATCGCGCCGGACCCGCCCAGCACCCGGCCCCGGGGATAGGTCACCGGCCCGGCGTCTGCCTGCGTGCTGGTGACATCGGCCCAGTCCACCGCGGTGCCGAGCAGCTCCGGCCAGGCGTCCGGCACGGTCAGGCCGCGGGGCCGCGCCGGACCACCCGCTTCCAGGAGCAGCACCCGGGTGCTGGCGTCTTCGCTGAGCCGGGCGGCCAGCACGCAGCCGGCCGTTCCGGCCCCGACGACGATGTAGTCGAACTCCGTCACGTCATTTCCTTCCCTGCATCTGCGGGACCGGTCACCGGGTCGTCATCTCCCCGGTCATGTCGGCCAGCGTCTGCCGCAGCGCCCGGGTCAGCGGGTCGCCGGGGGACAGGGCCTGCTCGCTGCGGGCGATGGCATCGCGCAGCAGGGTCATCGCCTCGCCCGCCTGGCCTGCAGCGGAGTAGGCGCGTGCCAGGTCCCCACGGCGGGCTAGGGTGTCCGGGTGATCGCCGCCGAAGACGCGCTCGTAGCCCGCGCATACCTCCTGGTGGAATTGCAGCGCGGCGCTCATCTGCCCGGCGGCGTCACAGGCGGCGGCCAGGCCGGCGCGGGCCGCCAGCGTGTCCGGGTGGTCCGAGCCGAGGGCGTGTTCCCGGCCGGCCAGGACGGTCTTGTGCTGGATGATGGCGTCCTTGGTCTTTCCTGCGGCCAGGTACGCGCCGGCCAGCCGCAGCCTGATGGCCAGGGTCCCGCGATGGCCTGGTCCGCGGAGGCGCTCGCTGTCGGCCAGCAGCCGCTTGCAGCAGCGGATCGCCTCGCTGGTCTTTCCTGCCGCCAGGCACGCGGCGGCATACTCTTCCCGCGCGGCCGCGGTGGCGGCGTCGCCGGATCCGCGGGCACGCTCGCTGCAGGCGGCGGCCTCCTCCAGCCCGGTGATGGCGTCGCCGGGCCGGCCGGCGGCCACCAGCGCGCGGCCGAGGCTGACCTGGGCCGCGATCGCGGCGGGGTGATCGGGCCCGAGCATGCTGGCGCGGCCGGCCAGCAGCCACCCGAACCAGGTCACCGCGTCGGCCGCCTGCCCGGCCGCCAGCAGCGCGGCGGCTAGCAGACCACCGGCCAGGACCGTGTCCGGGTGGCCCGGGCCGAGGATCTTGCCGCTATCGGCGGCCAGCTGGCGCCACCAGGTGACCGCGGGGCCGGCCAGCCCGGCGGCATCCAGGCTCTGCCCGGTGGTGAGCAGCACCCGGGGACAGCCGCCGGCCCACAGCGCATCGGCCGCGTTCTGCCGCAGGTTCGCGGCGCATGACCGCAAGGCCGCGGCCAGCGGTGATTGCGGATGATATTCCGGCCATGCTTCCAGCAGCGCATCGGCGGCCGCCCGGGCCGCCTGGTCCAGCAGTTCCGGCGGCGCAACGGCGCGGGCCGCCGCCTGCAGCGCCGGGCTCACCCACACCGCCGGCGGGGTGCCCGCCGCGTCGATGGCCAGCAGTCCGGCCCGTTGCAGGGCCAGCAGCGCCGGCCAGGCCTGCTGCGGATCGGGCGGGTCCGCGGTGTCCTGGCCGGCCAGGTACCGGCAGGTGGCCGGCGCGGTGACCACCGTGCCGGGGATGCCGTGGCCGTCCAGCAGCGCGGTGAGCACCAGCAGCCGCCAGGTGCCCGCGCCGGGCACGAGTTGCCCGGCATGGCTGGCCGACACCGTCCAGGTGAGCGCTGCCGCGGCTGGCAGCGAGCCGGCCGCCGCCGTCAGCTGCGCCCGCTGTGGGCGAGGAAGTCCCGGTACTCGCGGCAGCGGATGCCCGAGCTGATGATCACCGCGGCGGCGTGGGCCAGCGCCGACGGCTCGCAGCCCAGGTCGGCGGCCAGGCCGATCGCGCCGCTGCGCTGGTCCGGGTCGGTGCTCAGCCGCCCGTTCAGGTAGTTGAGCGCCTCGCGGGTGCTGAACCCGGGCACCGGGAGAACCAGCACCTGCGGCTCACCGGACACCGCTGCCGCGTCCGCAGCACTGATCAGCACCCTGCCCGCCGGCCCGGCCGGCCACAGGCCCTCCAGGTCCGCCGCATCGGCCAGGTCATCGAGCACCACCAGCCACGGCCGGCTCGTCCCGTCCAGCCAGGCCGCAAACCGGGCCGCCACCGCCCCGGCATCATCACCACCGTGGTCCAGCCCCAGCTCCGCGGCAGCCTGCCCGTAGGCCGACAGCACCGACGCCCGGCTGGTAGCGGTCACCCAGGCCAGCAGTTCCACCGTGCGCGACCGCCACAAGAAGTCGGCCACATGGGCCGCGAGCTGGGTCTTGCCGGACGAGATGGACCAGTCCCGCGTGTCCCCGCGGGCCTGGCCGGGGACCAGCGCGACGGCGGCACCGGGAGCCAGCGCCGCCTCAAGCCCGGGCACCGTATCCGGCCGGGGAATGAAACCCTCGGCCAGCGGCGGCATCAGGCCCGACCGGACCGGCCACGCCACGCCTCGCATCCGCTCCCCGGCCGGCCCGGCTGGCTGCGCCTGGCGATCCACGGGTACTAACCCATAACTGTCCGTATGCACTGGAGCCTCCCGTCAGCTTCGTCCCAGCCGCGCGTCCCGTCACGGGCAGCGACAAGGAACGGCATGAGTGCTGCTGAGCATTCGTGTGCCTGCTTAGCCCGGGCACGGTCACCGGATCAGGCAAGTCGCCGTCCGGGGTTGTCCTGGCCCGGCGGCGACCCGCTGCGGCGCGGGCGGGCAAAGGTCGCATGCGGACAGGACCGAACGAAGCCAGGCCCAGGCATCCCCGGCCGGAGCGTGCATCGGCTGGCCGAAGTCGCACCAGACCACCCGAGTCCCGGACAGGCGGAAGCTGCCCCACCGGGCGGCGAGCGAGTCGATGACCTGCAGTCCTCGGCCGCCTTCGCCCAGGCCGGCATCCCGGCGCAGCCGCGGCGTGCCGGGCCCGCCGCCGTCGCAGACCACGACCCGGGCGCCGCCGGACCACAGGCAGTAGCCCGCCAGTACCCGGCCGCCGGCCGGGCCGTGCATCACGGCGTTGGCATACAGCTCGCTGACGGCCAGGGCCGCGTCCGCCGCGTCGACGGGACAGTCGTGCCGGGTGACGGCAGACCGGATCCAGTCCCGGACCTGCCTGCCATGTCCAGGATCGGCGTCGACCACCCGCCATCCGGGCCCGCGCCAACCGCCGGTAATCACTGGTGCCTCCCTACGGCCTGCTATTTCCCAGCGGCGCCGGTTCTGGCCTCTGAGTTTTCTTACGCCTTGGCGGCCTGCCTCCGGACCTTTCTCCTACGTTGAGCCGCGATAAGAGCGGAACGATGAAATAGCAGGAGCAGAAGCGCGTATGACGACTGCATGCTGGCCACCAGCACCGATGTGGTGGTGATCAGCGCAATTGGTGGCATCCGGGTTACTCATGCCTGCGATGGTAAGAGGGCCGCGAGCACGCGGTCCACGATGTTGCGAATAGTTGCGCTAACTTAGCTCGTTCAGGGCCTTGACGATCAACGCCCGAGCCGCCGTCCCGTAGACGGCGGCGGCCTTGAGATGCTCGAACATCCTGGCGTACAGCTCGATTTCCTGCGGCCGGGTGACCTCGATGCTTGCTGTCGGCGTCTCCAGCGCAACCAGAGACTCGTCGAAGATCCAGAATCCTGCTGAGGCGACTGCGGCCCGTTCGGCCATCATCGGAATGATCGCGAGGGAAACGGTCGGTATCGACATCGCCTCCAGCAGTCGGCCCAACTGCCCGGCCTGTATCTCGGCAGATCCGAACCAGGTCCGCAAGGCCTGTTCTTCCAGGACGACGACAAATCGCTTGTCGGCTTGATAGATGACTCGCTGCCGTTCCATGCGGGCGGCGACAGCAGCATCAAGATCGTCCGGTGCGTCCAGGAAGTCGATCCAGAACGACAGCATGGCGGCGCAGTAGGCGGCGGTCTGGAACAGGCCCGGTATGACGTTGTGCTCATAGATCCGGAACAGGCTGGTCCGCTCGTACAGCGACACGGTGTGAGCCCCCAGGACACGCTTCATCCCCGCCCGGGCCTGCCGTCGGAATTCCAGGTATGCGGACTGGACAACGCGGGCGGTGGCGATCAGATCGGGGATCTGCTCCTCGGTCCCGCAGGCTCGGCACCAGTCGTGGATGTCCTTATCGGACGGGGCCTGTACCCCGTGCTCAAGCTTGCTCACCCTGGTGAAATGCTGACCGGTCTCCGCCGCCAACGCTCGGGCCGAGAGACCCGCGTCCTTGCGGATCTCCCTGAGACGGGCGCCGAGTGCCTCCTGAGCCTGCTTGGCGGAGCTAGACGGGCTTGTACTCACTGTGAGGTATCGACAGCTTCCAGATGGCCTCGAATGCGGACCGGCACAGCCGGATGTCAACAGGGTCAGCCGAACTGAGCTTGCCTGTGGCCAGGCCGTTGCCCGCATAGAGGAGGAACACGGCCAGTTGGCCGTCGAACAGGTAGAAGTCGTTTCCGGGCAGTGGGACAGATGACACCAGCCGCCGGGGCACCCACCGGATGTCCTCTCCGGCCTCCACCATCGGATGAGCGATGCTGTAGGACCAGCGCTGATAGTCACTCAACGGCTCAGAGACGATCCGCGCCCTGCGGATCGACTTCCCGGCCTTCACATGCCTGCCGAGTGTGGCGCACCACCCCTGAAGCCACTGCAGGTCATCGGGCTCTCCGGCCGCCCACTGGGCCATGTGCGGCAGTTCTACCGCTGTCCCGTATGCATCGCGCATCTCCAGGTGGATGGCTTCCCTCCTGAAACTGATCAGCAGCTCCTCGAACTCCTCATCTGTTACCGGCGTCACGGTCCTCCTGCCTGAAGAACTGAATCATCCTGTCCGGGATCTCCACAGCGGTTTCCCCGCCAGGAATGTCCATCTGTGCGAGGGCCTCGACGTCGGTGACGTTCCAGCCCTGTACGATCCAGCTTCCCCGATCGGTGCGGTACACCGTGGGCGACCCGGTCGGGTTGGAGTCCGGGTCTTTGCCGACGAACGTTAGGCGCATGGCCGTCTCCTTGTCATACAAGTTGCCGAATGTTGCGTTCTTAAGCGTTACATCAGGCCTTCGGAACGTCAAGGGCTTTCGTCTCTCACATATCGCGTGCTACGGCCGATGGCCCAGGATGAAGCCGACACACAGGAGACCAGCGCATACGAGTCCATCGTCGCAATCTGCTGTATCGCAATTCAGATCAACGGCCAGCGGAGCAGGTCTCGCTCGATCGCCTAAATAAGGCTCTTGGCCGGGAACTGCCCCGGCGGGATGTCGCCATCAGTTCGATCAGTCTCATCTCTCAGGCTCCCGAGCACTTGTGGACCTGGCACTTGGTTGCTGACGTGCAGTTTGGGGGCTAACTCGGGCCGCCCGGGGAAGGCCCTGAGCGGAGCCTGTGCGGTGCTGGTCGCGGCCGACGCCGATGCCTGAGCCCAGGGCCGGGCCGAGGTGGGCGCCGAGCACCTGCTGCTCGGGCTGTTCGCCGAGCCAGGGCCTGACGGCCAGGGAACTGACCGCCATGGACATCACTCGCACCCCGGTCGAGGCGGCTACCGGCGCGCCGCCCGCGCTCGCCACATCCGCGCCTGCCGGACCCAGGCCACGTCGGCCGGAGACCACCTGCCCTACTCCCGCCGGTCTGGTCACTCGCCGTGGGCGCAACCGGTCCGGTGTGGGGAGTCGGCGGGTGTGACACATCTGCGGATGCTTACTCACGAGCCTGTCGCTCACGACGAGTGATGTAACAGCTTCCCAACCTGCCTGCCACGGCGAGATGTTCGGCGTGTCTTGGTAGATACGGTCTGGCTACCTGGCGACGGACGATTCATACTGCCCTCCTGCAACCACGTGTCGGGATGTTCTGGATTGGTGCGGAGCTGTGCTGGTCAGGCCCGCGTCCGCGGAGCTGGCGATGCGAGCATGGCAGGCGGCA
>Ga0070699_100003424_pt1 | contig 14038 bp, 11 predicted proteins | sample KBSK1503metaG_FD_65473 | JGI IMG/M metagenome (GOLD analysis project Ga0070699, IMG submission 65473) | Corn, switchgrass and miscanthus rhizosphere microbial communities from Kellogg Biological Station, Michigan, USA - KBS K1-50-3 metaG | ecosystem: Host-associated > Plants > Roots >...
CTGAACCGGCCGATGGCCGAGTCCTCGGCTCCGTGCACCTGCCCGCAGGGTCACGATGACACGGTGAAGCTCCTGTCGACGGTCTCGGTGGGCGGCCTCGCTTCCGGCCGTGCGGCCGGTCCCTCCGCCGGCGGAGGCTGCTGCGGCGGGGCCTGCGGCTGCGGCTGATTCTCCGATGTGTCAGATGAGACAGCGAGGCTGTCTCGCGTGGCGCAGCGCCACGGCCTCCGGCCTGATTCGCTTAACTGGAAGGTTAAGCGCACGTACGGAGGCGAGAACGATGGCCGTGACCGTAGCTGCACCGGCGGTGGAAGCGATGAGAGGGCGGCACAGCTTCGGTGACGATCATCTCGATGCCGACCGTGAGGCGCCAGATCGGGGGCCTGCCCAGAACCAGATCGCCGAGCTTGCCGTGCTGCTGAGCAACACGCGCGGCAGCATGATCCTGGGCGGAAGCGTTCTGAGCGCGCTCACGATCGGCATCGCCTTGGAGGCCGCGTTCTCGCCCTCCGTACTGCGCTCCGGGCTGGCGGGCGTGGTGGCCATCAGCCTGCTCGGCTGCGTGATCTTGTGCTGGCTCCGGGCAGCCAGCCTGGTGCTGCTGGCTGGCCGGCCGGTCCTTGACCAGCTCAACGACCATCGCTGGCGGACGGGCGCGCCGCTCGATCCCCGGGTGCGGTGGCTGAGCGCGCCGTCCTGCGAGGACAGCGAGGCGGCCTGGTCCTGGGCGCGGGTGAACATGATGCTCGGCGCGGCCCGGGTCCGGCGGGAGCGGATCGAGCTGGCAGATACCTGGACTTTCATCACCGTCGCGTGCTTCCTGGTCTGGACCGCGGCGGTCCTTCTGGGGGCGTGAGGAGACGGGCCGGTCCGGCCTCCTGGCCGCTCTATGCCGGGCCGGCCCGCCTCCCCCGCCCACCTCTCCCTTGCACAGGGGGCTCCCCCCCGTGCCCCCTGACCCCTTCTCGCCTCCCCCGGCTCTTCCCGGCCCGCCGAGCAGCGTTCCCCCAATGGCTCAGCGGGCCGGGAAGGCGCGCGCGTTACCTCGGGGTTTGTCAACCCATGCCGGTATGGCTCATCGTAGAACCTGGGCCGGCTCCAATCCGCTGGCCGGCTGCTGACTGCTACGGTGATATGAACCTGTACGGGACGGGACCTGCCCAGGGCTTCTGGGCTCTGCTCACCGACGATGAACGGACCGTCCTGGCCGGTCTCGGCCGGTCCACCCTGTACTCGCCCGGCGCGGTGATGTTCGTCGAGGGCGATCTGGCTACCCACGTGTTCGTGCTGACAGACGGCTGGGTCAAGATCGTGGGGGTGACCAGCGACGGGCACGAGCTGACGCTGGCGCTGCGCGGGCGCGGGGACACCGTCGGGGAGATGGCCGGCGAGATCGCCGGCTACCGGACCGCCACCGTGAAGGCGGTCGGCACGGTACGCGCGCTGATCGTGCCGTACGAGAAGTTCAGCTCGTTCCTGAACGCGCACGACGGGGCTGATCGCGCCTACCGGCGGATGGTCACCCGGCGGTGGAACGACGCGGAGTCGATGCTGCGCACCCGCTCGGTGACCAGCGGCGCTCAGCGGCTGGCCGCGCTCCTGCTCAAGCTGGCGGACTGGCGCGACAGCGAGTTCCAGATGGCGATGATGCTGACCCAGGAGGAGCTGGCCAGCCTGACCGGCGCGTCGCGCGCGACGGTGACCCGCGCCCTGTCCAACTGGCGCCAGCGCGGCATCATCCGCACCGGTCCGCGGGACATCACCATTACCGACCTAGGGGCCCTGCGGAAGATCGCCGGGCAGAAGACGTAGCGGCCCGGAGGCTCTCGGCTCGCCCGTGTCAGGGTTGCCGGTGCCGAACATGGCGGCGGTGCGGGCCGCCGTGCCCAGCGCCCACTGGCTGGTGGTGACCAGGGCGAGCACGAAGACCACCCCGCCCATCGCGGCCAGCAGCAGCCAGTCGGCGTGGCTGGCCGGCACGAACCCGGCCCGCAGCGGCCGACCGCGCAGGTTCCCGGCCAGGATCGAGCCGGTCACGGCGATGCCGAGGCACTGCCCGATCTGGCGGCTGGTGGAGGCGATGCCCGAGGCCACGCCGGCCTGCGAGACCGGCATGCCGGACACCGCCGTGTACGTGATCGGCGCGTTCACCAGGCCGCCGCCGAGGCCGAATACGGCGAACGCGACGGCCAGCGGCACCGGGCCCGAGGCCGCGGTAAGCCGGGAGAGCAGCACACCGCCGACGGCCAGCCCCAAGCCGGCCGCGAGCATGGGCAGCCTGGCGCCGCGGCGGGCCAGGATCCGGCTGGACACCACCGCGCCGAGCGCCACCATGGTCGCCATCGGCAGCAGGTGCAGGCCCGCGCTCACCGCGGACATGGCGCGCACGTCCTGCAGGTACAGCGTGGCCAGGAAGAGGAAGCCGCCGATGGCGGCGGTGGCGCTGATCGCGGTCAGCACCGAGCCGGCGAACGGCGCGCTGCGGAAGAACCTGGGGTCGAGCACCGGCTCGGCGCGGCGTGCCTCGTAGGCCACGAACAGCGCGAGGGCCGCGGCCGCCACGGCGAACAGCGCGACGATCACCGGCGCGCGCCAGCCGAGCGCGGGGCCCTCGATGATCGCGTAGGTGAGCGAGCCGAGCATGACGATGATGAGCGCCTGACCGACCGGATCCGGGCGGCGCGGCCGCCGCGCCCGCGACTCGGGAACGAAACGCGCGGTCAGCGCGATCGCGGCCAGGCCGACCGGGATGTTCACGTAGAACGTGCCCCGCCAGCCGATCGAGTCGACCAGCAGCCCGCCGACGACCGGCCCGAGCGAAATGGACAGGCCGTACGCGCCGCTCCAGACGCCGATGGCCCGGGCGCGCTCGGTCTTGCCGGTGAACGTGTTGGTGATGATGGACATCGCCACCGGGTTGAGCATAGACCCGCCGATGGCCTGCAGCATACGGAACGCGATCAGCCAGCCCAGGCCGGGTGCCAGGCTGCACAGCGCGGAACCGGCGGTGAAGGTGGCCAGGCCGACCTGGAAGACCCGGCGGCGGCCGATCCGGTCGGCGGTCGCGCCAGACAGCATCAGCAGGCTGGCGAGCACGAGCGCGTAGCCGTCGACGGTCCACTGCAGCCCGGCCACCGAGGCGTGCAGGTCGCGCCCGATGGCCGGCAGCGCGATGTTCACGATCGTGCTGTCCAGGCCGACGATAAACAGGCTGGACGAGCAGATCACGAGCACCAGCAGGCGGCGCCGGCGGCTGAGCTCTGGCAGCGGTATCACCCGGCCTGACTGGACCGAACGTAATTGCCTCTCCACAACTAACTATTGGGGCGGCGGATGCGGCGCAAGGCCAGATGGCTGAGATTTTCGTCACCGCCGGTAAGCATCTGGGGGTTCCTGGTGTGCCGCGGAGGGGTCGGGCCCGCGTTTTAATCATTTTTTATGTTGCTTTCTGCATGGAACCGGCTCAAGCTAAGCACAATGAAGCACTGGGGATGCGCGTGACCTCGCACGAGCCGTCGGTGTTCCGAGCGGCGCCTGACCCAGCCACGCTGCCCCCGCCATCGAGAAGTGCCGGGACTAGCCTTCTGCGCAAGTGAGGAGATCGAATGAAATCACGGCTGATGGTCGCGGCCGCGATCGGCGCCGCGGCGCTCGCCGCCGTTGCGGGCTGCGGGTCGAGCAGCGGCAGCAGCGCGTCGAGCAGCGGCAAGGTAACGCTGACCTTCTTCGGCGCGGACTACGGCACCGGGCCGTCCAACAGCACCACCAAGTACTGGAACGCCATCGCCACGGCCTTCCACCAGGCGCACCCGAATATCACGGTAAACGTGCAGACGGTGGACTGGACCGACTTCCCGACCAAGTCCGCCACGCTGATCCAGAACAAGCAGTATCCCGACGTCATGGAGGGCAACCCGGCGCCGCCGTACGCCCAGTCTGGCCTCATCTACCCGGTGTCCGACGTGCTGTCCCCGAGCGTGGCCAGCAACCTGATCCCGAAGTTCCTCAAGGACGGCCAGTACCAGGGCACCAACTACGGGATCCCGTTCACCACCAGCACCCGGGCCATGTACTACAACAAGAAGATCTTCGCGGCGGCCGGCATCTCCGCCGCGCCCAAGACGTGGACCGACCTGCAGGCCGACGCGGCGAAGATCAAGGCCAAGGGCGACATCGGCTACGGCATGCCGCTCGGCAGCGAGGAAGCTCAGGCCGAGCTGCTGCTATGGTTCCTCGGCAACGGCGGCGGCTACCTGAGCTCCGGCGGAAAGTACGACATCAACAGCCCGCAGAACATCGCCACGCTGAACTTCATGAAGCAGCTGGCGGCCTCGGGTGACACCCAGCCCAACCCGGGCGGCACCGACCGCAAGACGGTCTGGGCCGAGTTCGCCCAGGGCAAGATCGGGATGGTGCTCGGCTCCCCCGCCGTCATCCCGATCATCCAGCAGGCCGGCGTGCTCAAGCCCGCGGACTACGGGACCGCGGACGTGCCGGGCAAGACCGGCCCGCTGTCCGACACGCTTGGCGTCCACGACGACATCGTCGCGTTCAAGGCGGGCGGCGCCAGCCACCAGGCCGCGATCAAGCAGTTCCTGGACTTCGTCTACCAGGACAAGTGGCAGCTGCAGTTCGACAACGAATACGACCTGCTGCCGGCCACGCAGAGCGCGGCGACCACCATGGCGCAGAACCAGACGTTCTCCGCCTTCCTCGGTAACATCACGAACTCGATCAACTACCCGTCCCTGGCGAACTGGACGTCGGTCGAGAACATGATCAAGACCCAGGTCGGCCAGGCCATCACCGGAAACCCGGCGCAGGTCCTGGGGGCGATCCAGCAGACGGCCAGCAGCGGCAGCTGAGCCCCACCCGCGAGCGGACCCGCGAGCCAAAGGGCGCCGGCGCTGCCTGGACCGAGGAGCGACGGAGGAGCGACGAGGGAAGGCAGCGCCTCGAGAGGCGCCCGGAGGCGAGCGGGGAAAGCAGAGCGAGCGGGGAAAGCAGAGCGAGCGGGAAGGTAGGGAGACCCTGATGTCGGACATCACTGCGGCCGAGCCCGGACCTCCGGCCGGAGTACCGAAGCCGGGCCCGTCCGTCCGGCCCCCGGCGCGCGGGCCCGCCCAGCCGTCCAGGCGGCGCAGGCTGGCCGCCCTGGAGCCGCTGCTGTGGATCGGGCCCGCGATCGCCCTGATCGCGGTCGTGGTGCTGTGGCCGATCGTGACGATGATCCAGACGTCGTTCCAGAACATCACCCCGCTGGGCATCACGATCGGATCGGCCGGGCTGAGCAACTTCAGCCAGGTGTTCAAGAACCCGAACCTGCCCGGCATCCTGATACGCACGGTGATCTGGGTGGCCGCGACGGTGGCCATCACCATGGTGATCTCGCTGGGCCTGGCGCAGCTCTACAACCAGCGGTTCCCCGGCAGGCGCTTCGCCCGGTGGGCGATCATCGCGCCGTGGGCGGCCTCGGTGATGATGACCGCGCTCATCTTCCGCTGGGTGCTGCAGCCGGAAAACGGCGTCGTGAACGTGTTCCTGCACCAGCTCGGCTTGGTGCAGCGGTTCAATTCCAACCAGGCTGACTGGCTGGGACGGCCGGACAGCGCCTTCGTCTGGATGATCGGCGTGGCGGTCTTCGTCTCGCTCCCGTTCACCACCTACGTGCTGCTGGCCGGGCTGCAGTCCGTCCCCGGCGAGCTGTTCGAGGCGGCCAGGGTCGACGGCGCCTCGTCCTGGCATGCCTACCGGCGGATCACGCTGCCGCTGCTCCGCCCGGCGTTCCTCGTCGCCCTGGTCATCAACCTGATGAACGTGTTCAACTCGTTCCCGATCCTGTGGGAGATGACGCGGGGCGGCCCCGGCTACGAAACCAGCACCACCACCGTTTTCATGTACGACCTGAAGGGGACGTTCGTGGGGCAGGCGGCGGCGATGTCCATCGTCAACTTCACCCTGGTCGTGGTGATCGTCCTGGTGTTCCTGCGATTGAACCGGTGGAACCGCCAGGAGGCAGCCTGACATGGCCGTCCGCACGCCTGCCTCGCGCAAGCCAGGCACCCGCAAGCAGGCCGCGCCGCCGCCGGCCGCCGCCCGCGCCGAGCGCCGCCTCCCGTCGCTACGGACGGCGATCATCGCGGCCGCCGCCTACATCGTGGCCGTCATCTTCGTGCTGCCCTACCTCGAGATGCTGATCACGGCGGTGCGGCCGCAGCGCGAGCTCTACGAGCCGAACTACCTGCCGCACCACTTCGCCTGGTCGAACCTCACCAACATGTGGGGAGCCGCGTTCGGCATCACCTCGGCCGTACGGGTCAGCCTGGAGATTGCCGGCGGCGCCACCCTGCTGGTGCTGCTGGTCGCCCTGCCCGCGGCCTACTACACATCCCGGCACCGGTTCCGCGGCCGCGGCGCGTTCCTGCTCCTCGTGCTGGCCACCCAGATGCTGCAGCCGACCGCCCTGATCGTCGGCATCTACAAGGAGTTCCTCGACTTCGGGCTGCTGAACCTCAATCCCGTGTGGTCGCTGATCCTGGTCAACGCCGGTTTCAACCTCGCCTTCGCGGTCTGGATCCTCAACGCCTACATCGGGTCGATTCCGGTCGAGCTCGAGCAGGCGGCGATGGTGGACGGCAGCACCCGGCTGGGCGCGCTGTTCCGGGTGACGCTGCCGCTGGCCATGCCCGGCGTGGTGACCGCGCTCATCTTCACCTTCATCGCGGCGTGGAACGAGTTCATCTCCGCGCTAGCCCTCACCACCAGCACCAGCGACTACCCGCTCACGGTGCGGCTGGACTCGTTCATCGGCCAGTACACCGTGGACTGGCAGCACCTGTTCGGCGCCTCCGTGGTGGCCACTATCCCGGTGTTCATCCTGTTCGCCCTGATCGAGGGGCGCGTGGTCGGCGGCCTCACCGCCGGCTCGGTCAAGTAAGCAGCTTGGCCGCGGTGGCCCTGGCCCACCGCGTGGTGCAGACCAGGCCGAGCAGGAGCACGACGTAGCCGCAGCCCGCGAGGATCCACCAGCCCGCGTGCGCGGCCCGGACGAAGCCGGTCTGCATCGACCCGCGCATGCTGGCCGCCAGTACCGAGCCCACGATGGCGACGCCCAGCGACTGGCCGAGCTGGCGGCTGGAGGAGTTCATGCCGGAGGCCATGCCCGCCTGGGTCTTCGGCACCCCGGACATGACCCCGTTGGTAATCGGCGAACTGACCATGCCCGCCCCGATCCCGAAGACGGCATAGGTGACGATCAGGTAGGAGTGCTCGGTCGTGCCGGTGAGCCGGGACAGCGCGGCGCTGCTGATGGTCAGCGCGGCGCCCGCGATGACCAGCGGAATCCTCGGGCCCCGTTTGGCCACCATCCGGCCGGCCAGCGGGGCGCACAGCGCCATGACCACGGGCATCGGCAGGATCGTCAGGCCGGCCTGCAGCGCGGACAGGCCCCGCACGTCCTGCAGGTAAAGGGTGGACAAGAACAGGAAGCCGGCCATTGCGGCGATCGCGCAGACCGCGCTGAGGTTGGCCCCCGCGAACGGGACGCTGCGAAAGAACCTGAAGTCGAGGATGGGTTCGGCGCGGCGGGGCTCGTAGGCGAGCAGCACTGCGAGCGCGGCGACCGACAGGGCGAAGAAACCGAAGGTCTCCGGGGACCGCCAGCCGAGCCCGGGGCCTTCGATGATCGCGTAGGCGAGCGTGCCGAGCATGACGATGATGAGGAACTGGCCCACCGGGTCGGCACGGCGTGACCGCGGCGCCCTGGAGTCCGGCACGAACAGCGCGGTCAGCGAGACCGCGGCCAGCCCGACCGGGATGTTCGCCCAGAAGATGCCGCGCCAGCCTACCGTCCCGACCAGCACGCCGCCCAGCACCGGGCCGAGCGCCATGGACAGGCCGAACACGCCGTCCCACACGCCGATGGCGCGGGCGCGTTCGGCCGGGCGGGTGAAGGTGTTCGTGATGATGCCAAGCGCCGCGGGGTTGAGCATCGAGCCGCCGATGCCCTGCAGAATCCGGAAGCCGATCAGCCAGCCCAGGCTGGGCGCCAGGCTGCACAGCCACGAGCCGAGGGTGAACAGTGAGAGGCCGACCTGGAAGATGGTCCGGCGCCCGATCCTGTCGGCGACCGCGCCGGAGAACATCAGAAGCGCGGCCAGCGCGATCGTGTAGGCGGCGATCGTCCACTGCAGGCCGGAGACACCGGCGTGCAGGTCCCGGCCGATATCCGGCAGCCCGACATTCACGATCGTGTTGTCCAGGCCCACCATGAACAGGCTCATGCAGCAGACGGCGAGCATGAGGCCACGGCGCCCGCGGCCCGCGGCAACCTCGCCTGCACTCGTGGCGGCCTGGCCTGCACCCGTGGCAGCCTGGCCGGCGCCCGCGGCGGCCTGACGGCTCGCGGTGGCCTGCGGTCCTGCGGCCAGGCGGGGGCGCGCGCCCGCGGCCAGACCTGGGTAGGCGCCCGGGTGGGAGGCCGGGTGCTGGCCCGCGGCAAGCTCGAGACCCAGGACGGGCACGGGCATCCGTCCTGGTAGTCGAGCAGGCACGTTACGTGACCTCCGGTGAGTGGACTTCGCTGGTGCCTGCATCGTGCGAACCCCTCAGGTCGTACTCGCCGCGGACGAGTACCGCCTACCTATGACACGTCCGGCGCTGGACCGTGGTTCGGGTTCATCGTGGATGAAACCGACCAGATGATCGGGAGCTTGTCGACCCCGTAGATGCCCTCGACCCCGCCCAGCTGCGGCGGTCCGTCCAGGGCGAGTCCTGGTGTGCGCGGCGCGAGGAACGCCAGCGCCTCTTCGAGCTCGGCCCGGGCCAGGTTCGCGCCCAGGCAGTAGTGGGCGCCCGCGCCGAAGGTGAGCAGCCGGGAGTCGCGCGGCGCGGTGATGTCGAAGCTCTCGCCGTTCTCGCCCTGGCGGTTGGCCCGCTCCGCGCAGACGGCCACGATCGTGCCCGCCGGGAAGACGACGTCACGGTGCTCGACCTGTTCCAGGCAGATCCGCGCGGTGAACGGCGTGACGGGCTCGAACCGCAGTACCTCCTCGACCGCGCGCGGGACCAGGGCGGGTTCGCCGGCCAGCAGCGCCCACTGGGCGGGGTGCTCCGCGAACAGCCGTATCGCGTGCGCGAGCTGGCCCGCGGTGGTGTCGATGCCCCCGGCCAGCAGGTTCGTCACCAGCTGGACGCATTCCGTGGCGGACAGCCGGTCCCCCTGGTCCCGCGCCGCCAGCAGTTCGCTGATCAGGTCGTCACCCGGAGCCGCGCGCCTGGCCTCGAGCAGGGTGGTGACGTAGTCCTTGACTTCGGTTACCGCCCGCTCGATGTCCTCCCGGCTGGTCTCGAGCGCCCGGATGTCGAACTGCCGCTGTACCCAGCTGGACCAGGCGTGCAGCCGGTCCGCGTCCTGCTGCGGAGCGCCGAGCACGGTCGCGATCGTCAGCGACGGGTAGGGCCGCGCTACCGCGACCGCGAAGTCGCACCCTCCGTGGCCGGCGACCTGTGCCCACAACTGCTCCAGGAAGCCGCGCATCACCGGACGCCAGCGATCCGCCGCGCGCGGCGTGAGCGCGGGCCCGACCAGGGCCCGCAGCCGCCGGTGGTGCTCGCCGCCGAGGTTCAGGATGTTGGCGTCGATGTGGTCGGCCAGCGGGCCGCCGGTCACGCCGAAGAACTCGGCGATCTGGCGGCCGGGGAACGCGGTCTTCCTGGACCGCAGGAAGAACTCCCCCGCGTCGCGGTCGAGGACGATGTAGGCGAGTGGCGACTTGGCCAGCCAGCCGCGCTGACGGGTCTCGGCGAGCTGCTGGTGGTACCGATCGGCCGAGAAGTCAGCTGCGGAGTAATCGAACGCAGGCAGGTCAAGTTCGGACACAAGGTTCATAACAGATATGACGGTACACCGTTGCAGCATGTAGTCAAGTGGTTACGATTAGCATTTCCGCACCGTTTCGCCCTGCATGACCCGCGTCCGCAGTCTAGATTTGCTAGCTAGCGGACTGTTGTACAAGGTAGCAACGTGCCGAGGGGGGAGGGGTAAGCCATGAGCCGCAGACTTCTACAGCTGGTCATTCCGGTGACTCCGGAGCGCAGGATGTTCCGGATTCATGACCCGACGGTCGACCCGGACGCCCCGGGTGGTCCGCTGCCTCCCGTAGGCGCACTCATCAGTACCAACCGCGAGCAGCTCTGGGTCGGCAGCCTGCAGGAGGATATCGACGTCCGGCTCGTCCTTGAGGAGTGGGACGAGGCACCGCCGCCGTGCGGCGACGCGTGGGACGAAGAGGCCAAGGGCAGCATCTACCTGCGCGGGCAACTGAGCATCAGCATGGGCCTGGCCGGTACCGCGGTGCGCGGGCTGCGGCTCGCGGGTGGGGTCGGGGACTATTCGCTCCGCGTCTACGCCGGTAACCGCGATCAGGTGACCCGCCGTTACGCACAGCTTTTTGACCGGCACCGCAACCCGCTGAGCGACGAGTTCCAGCAGGAGAAGAAGACCCTCGAGGGCCTCGAACGCTACCTCGTCCAGCTGTGGCGGGAATCCTTAGCGACGCATAGTCCCCGGCCTGCGGAGCCTGGCTGGCCTGACCGCGGTCCCGGCGGCTACGGGCCGGTCGACGCGACCTGGTCCGCCGCGTGACCGCTGGCTGCCTGACTCGCAGGCGCCTGACTCACGCTCGCGTGACTCCCGTCCGCCTGGGCCTGGCCGGTACCCGTGCTACGCCCGGCCGAGGGCGAGGCGGCGCCAGACGCGTTCGCGCTCGTGCTCGCCGACGCGGGCGGGACACTGTGCAGCTGGCCGCCGGTTCCGGTGGCCGCGATTGACACGTTGCCCGAGGACGCCGCGCTCGGCGTGGCGGGCGTACGCGCGCCGTGCGCGCGGAACGGGATCATCGCGTAGACCATCAGCGAGACCATCGCCACGAGCAGGACCGTGAATAGCGAGCCGATGATGCGGGCCCGCGGCGAGCGCAGGACGCGGGCCGGCCCCGGGCGCCGGAATGCCGTCAGGCAGGTGGCCAGCCCAGGATCGTCAGTCGCGAGCCGCCGCTCGATCTCGGCGAGCTCACGCTGCTCGTCCGCCGACAGCGCCATTCAGCAACCTCCACGTCGGGTACCGGGTGGGTACCCTCTCACTATCTCTCAGGAGCCGGTCTTTATCCAATCGTTCTTGCTTCGTACTTCGCCCGTTTCTCGCACTGACCGGTCCCGGTCCGCCCCGGGAGTCAAATGCCCAGGCCACGGCATCCGGTCGGCCAGTCCGCCCAGTCTGCCAGCCCGCCGCCCAGCCCGCCCGGAACCGCCTGGCCGGGTTGAATACTTCCGGCGAGCCGGCGACCGGAAACCTTGCGATCATCGAACAATCATTCTATCGTGTTCGGTATGCGCTGGGACAATCTGCGGCTCGATGAGCCGCTGGCGACCGGAGAGGGCGGGGACCTTTTCACCGCGCCCCGGGACAGGGCGCTTCCGCTGATCGAGCGCGGTGCGGTCGCCCGCACGTTCGATACGCCGGGCTTCCGCGGCATGACCTTCTACGAAGTGCAGGCCAAGTCCGTGGTGAACCGGGTGCCCGAGGCGTCCCGGATGCCGTTCAAGTGGACCATCAACCCCTACCGCGGCTGCCAGCACGCCTGCACCTACTGCCTGTCGGGCGAGACGCCCATCCTGATGGCGGACGGCAGGACCAAGCCGCTGGCTCAGCTGCGGGCCGGGGACGGGATCTACGGGACGGTCCGGCGTGACGGCGGCCGCGAGTACGTCCGCACCAGCGTCCTGGCGCACTGGTCCACGGTCAAGCCGGCCTACCGGGTCTCCCTTGAGGACGGCACCCGGCTCGTCTGCAGTGGCGATCACCGCTTCCTGACCGAGCGCGGGTGGAAGTACGTCACCGGCGGCGGGTTCGGCGGCCTGCGGCGGCGCCCGCACCTGTCGGCCGGCCACGCCCTGATGGGCACCGGCGGCTTCGCCGAGCCGCCCAAGCAGACAGCCGCCTACCGGCGCGGGTACCTGTGCGGCCTGATCCGCGGCGACGGCAGCGACGGCCACTACTCCTATCCCCAGCTCGACCGGCCCGCTGACCGCACCTACCTGTTCCGGCTCCCGCTGGCGGGCCAGGAAAACCGGGAAGGCCTGGCCAGGACGGCTGGCTACCTGGCCCGGGCGGGCATCGGGTGCGTTGGCTTCAGCGTAAGCGAGGAAACGGGCACCGCCGGGCCTGCCGGGCGCCGGGAGCTGACGGCGGTCCGGACCGCCAGCGCCGAGCAGGTGCGGACGCTCAGCTGGCTCCTAGACTGGCCGGACCATCCCGCCCCGGACTGGCACAAGGGCTTCCTGGCGGGCATCTTCGACGCGCACGGAAGCTACCGGGACGGGGTCCTGCGGCTGGCCCCGGCCGATCCGGCGATCAACGGCTGGCTGGTGTTCTCGCTGGAATCGCTCGGCTTCGGCTTCGCTGTCGAGCGGCCAGCCGGGCGCGCGTGCGTCCGGGTGCGCGGCGGTCTCGGCGAGGCGCTGCGGTTCTTCCACACGACGGATCCCGCTGTCACCGAGCAGCGGTCGATCCAGGCCGCGGCGGTGGGGACCGGCGACGCCCTTCGCGTGACCGGCGTCGAGCGGCTCGGGCTGCAGGTGCCGATGTACGACATCACTACCGGGACCGGCGACTTCATCGCCAACGGCGTGGTAAGTCACAACTGCTTCGCCAGGAAGTCGCACACCTACCTGGACTTCGACGCGGGCGCGGACTTCAACACCCGGGTGGTGGTCAAGGTGAACGCGCCCGAGCTCGTCCGCAAGAAGATGGCCGCGCCGAGCTGGCAGGGCGAGCACATCTCCGTGGGCATGAACGTGGATTGCTACCAGCGGGCGGAGGGGCGCTACCAGCTGATGCCCGGCATCATCCGCGCGCTCAGGGACGCCGCCAACCCGTTCTCCATCCTGACCAAGGGCACGCTGATCCTCAGGGACATCGAACTGCTCGCCGAGGCGGCCGAGGTCACCGAGGTGGGGCTCAACGTCTCCGCGGGTTTTGTCGACAAAGACCTTTGGCGATCAATCGAGCCGGGTACCCCGGCACCCGGGCGGCGGCTCGAGGCGTGCGCGGCGCTCAACGAGCGCGGGCTGCGCTGCGGCGTGCTCATGGGCCCGGTCGTGCCGTTCCTGTCCGACTCCCCCGCCCAGCTCGACGCGGCCGTCGGGCAGATCGCGGCGGCAGGTGCCACTCACGTTATGCCCATCGTGCTGCACCTGCGCCCGGGCACGCGCGAGTGGTTCTTCGCCTGGCTGCGCGCGCAGCATCCGGAGCTGGTCGACCGCTACCTGGACCTGTACGGCCACGGCGCCTACGCCCCGAAGGCCTACCAGAACCGGATCGCGGGCCAGGTCCGCGAGCTCGCTGACAAGCACGGCATCGGGCGCCCGCGCCCCGGCTCCGGCGCCTCGCCCCGGCCATCCACCCGCGCCGGCGGCCCCGCCGCACCCGGCCGCCAGGTCCTCACGGCCCCCAGGCCCCCGGAGACGCACAGACCCCAGTGGGCCGCGCAACCCCTCACGGAATCCGGGAAACTCGCCCTGCCGCAGCCCCGGGAGCCACGGCAAGCCCCCGAGGTCCCCGCCGCCCGCAAGCGCTCCTGCTCCCCTGAGCCCCCGGAGCAGCTCACCCTGCTCTGAGCACTCCCCGGCATCGCCTCGGCAGCATCGAATTCAGCCTTCGTGCGGCGGTCTGCCGTCCGGCCCCCGCCCGCAGAACCACGACGATGTCACATCGTGTTGCACCTGACCACGACGATGTCACATCGTCGTGGTAGGGCGTGCGACCCGCGAGCCGCCAGAACGGCACTGGCGTGATCTGAGGGATCTGCGGGGCCTACGAGGTTGCGCGGCGCAGTACCGGAAGGCGCAGCAACCAGCCGGGGCGGGAACCGGCCGGGGGCGGGAACCGGCCGGGGGCGGGAACCGGCCGGGGGCGGGAACCGGCCGGGGGCGGGAACCGGCCGGGGGCGGGAACCGGCCGGGGGCGGGAACCGGCCGG
>Ga0070699_100003425_pt1 | contig 14037 bp, 14 predicted proteins | sample KBSK1503metaG_FD_65473 | JGI IMG/M metagenome (GOLD analysis project Ga0070699, IMG submission 65473) | Corn, switchgrass and miscanthus rhizosphere microbial communities from Kellogg Biological Station, Michigan, USA - KBS K1-50-3 metaG | ecosystem: Host-associated > Plants > Roots >...
CAGGAGGGCGCGGTCGTGCTCTCCAAGAAGAAGGCCGACTTCATGCGGGTCTGGGAAAAGATCCGCATTGCCTACGAGAGCGATCAGCCCGTCGAGGGCACGCTCATGAAGAAGATCAAGGGCGGGGTCGTGGTGAACGTGATGGGTGTCGATGCCTTCCTCCCCGGCTCGCAGATCGCGCTGCGCCGGGTGCCCAACATCGACGAGCTGCTGGGCCAGACCTACGACTTCAAGATCATCAAGCTCAACAAGCGCCGCCGCAACATCGTGGTGAGCCGCCGCGTCATCCTGGAAACCGAGCGGGCCAGCAAGCGCGAGCACCTCATGAAGGAGCTCGAGGTCGGCCAGGTGCGGAAAGGCATCGTCAAGAACATCACCGATTTCGGCGCGTTCATCGATCTGGGCGGCGTAGACGGCCTGCTCCACATCACCGACATGTCCTACGGCCGCGTGTCCCATCCGACCGAGCTGGTGCAGATCGGCACTGAGGTCGAGGTCAAGGTGCTGGACATCGACTGGCAGCGGGAGCGCATTTCGCTCGGCATGAAGCAGCTGCAGAACTATCCCTGGAAGGATGTCGCCGAGAAATACCCGGTCGGCACCCGGGTGCAGGGCAAGGTGGTGTCCATCACCAACTACGGCGCGTTCGTCGAGCTGGAGCCGGGCATCGAGGGGCTGGTCCACATCTCGGAGATGAGCTGGACCCGGAACGTGCGCCACCCCTCCAAGATCGTGTCGATCGGTGAAACCATCGAGGCGGTGGTGCTGAAGGTGGACGAAACCGAGGAGAAGATCTCGCTCGGCATGAAGCAGACCGAGCAGGATCCCTGGATGGTGCTGCCGCAGAAGTACCCGGTGGGCACCCGGATTCAGGGCAAGGTCCGCAACCTGACCAGCTTCGGCGCCTTCGTGGAGCTGGAGCCGGGCATCGACGGCCTCATCCACATCTCCGACATGTCCTGGACCAAGCGGGTGCAGCACCCGTCCGAGGTCGTGAAGAAGGGCGACACGGTGGACGTGGTGGTCCTCAATATCGACGCCGAGAACAAGCGGATTTCCCTCGGCCTCAAGCAGGCGGAAGAGGATCCCTGGCTCAACATCGGGGAGAGCTATCCGGTCGGGACCAACATGCGCGCCAAGGTGGTCCGCCTGATGGACAAGGGCGTCGTGGTCGACCTGGGCAACGATCTCGAAGGCTTCGTGCCGATGTCGCATCTGGGGACCGGCCAGGAAGTCGAGAATCCCGCAGACGTCGTCAAGGAAGGGCAGCCCCTCGAAGTGCAGGTGATCGAGGTGGATCCAATCCATCACCGCATCGTCGTTGCAGTGACCGCCTATCCGGACGAGCCGTTCGAGCCGCCGCCGCCACGGGTGATTCCGCCGGATGAGGATGTGGTCGAGTAGGACGGGAGGACGGGAAGACGGGAGGACGGGAAGTGACGCGGCCGGGAATACTTCCCGGCCGCTTTGCTTTTTAGCCGTGTCAACGACTCATTGACCTATACAGCTTCCAGAGGAGTTTGCCGGCAAGGTCGGTCGGTGCCTGAAGGTGCTCCCATTCCGATGCCGAAAGCAGGCCCAGGTCCCTCGCGAGCCTTAAGGTATAGCGCAGCTCGGCAAACGACCCGAGCGAGATGTCGAGATAGCGTCGGAATTCGTGAGGTCCCTTCTTTGCCGACCCTTCTGCGATGTTAGACGCAACCGAGAACGCGGCCCGCCTTGTCTGGGAGGTCAGCCCATAGAGCTCACGGGTCGGCCACGATTCCGTGGCGCGATACACGAGGAGCACCAGCTGGTGCGCCGAGTCCCAGGCTCGAAGCCGCTCGTATGGAGTCACCCGGACACGATGAACGCGTGGTAGCCGAGTTTGACTACCTGTTTCGCTCGAGTCGCATCCTCTTCGCGCGCCCTCCCGTCCTCCCTTCTTCCCGTCCTCCCGTCCTCCCGTCCTCCCGTCTATAATCCGGCGATGCCAACCCCCCGGGAACTCCTCGACGATCTCCACCGCCGTCAGGCCGAGGCAGAGCTGGGCGGAGGGCCGAAGCGGGTCGCGCAACAGCACCAGAAAGGCAAGCTCACCGCGCGCGAACGGCTCGACGTGCTGCTGGACCAAGCGAGCTTCGTCGAGCTGGATCGTTTCGTCACTCACCGCACCACCGATTTCGGCCTCGCATCCGAGCAATATCCCGGCGACGGCGTCGTCACCGGCTACGGGCGCATCGACGGACGCCTCGTCTACGTCTTCTCCCAGGACTTCACGGTGTTCGGTGGGTCGCTGTCGGAGACGCATGCCCAGAAGATCTGCAAAGTGATGGACCTCGCGGTCCGGAACGGTGCCCCTCTCATCGGGCTCAACGATTCCGGCGGCGCGCGGATCCAGGAGGGAGTGGCCTCCCTGGGCGGATACGCCGACATCTTCCTCCGGAATACTCTGGCGTCCGGCGTGGTGCCCCAGATCTCGGCGATCCTGGGCCCCTGTGCCGGCGGCGCGGTCTACAGCCCCGCGATCACCGATTTCGTATTCATGGTGCGGGGCGTGAGCTACATGTTCGTTACCGGTCCCAACGTCGTAAAGACGGTCACCCACGAAGAGGTGACCTTCGAGGCGCTGGGCGGCGCGGACGTGCACGGGGAAACATCCGGCATCGCCCATGCGGTGTACGGCTCCGAGCCGGAGTGCCTCGCCGCGATTCGCGAGCTCATCGGCTGGCTTCCCTCCAACAATCTCGATCCCGCGCCCTCGCAACCGGCCCTCGACCCGGAAGATCGCCGGGAAGAGTCCCTGCTCACGGTGATTCCTGCGGCGCCCTCGACGCCCTATGACATGCACGAGGTGGTCCGGGCCGTGATGGACCAGGGGCGTTTCTTCGAAATCCATGCCGCCTTCGCGCCGAACATGATCGTGGGGTTTGCCCGCCTGGGCGGCCGGTCGGTGGGTGTGGTGGCCAACCAGCCGGCGGTGCTGGCCGGCGTGCTGGACATCAACGCGTCGGTCAAGGCGGCGCGCTTCATCCGGTTCTGCGACGCGTTCAATATCCCGTTGATCACGTTCGTGGACGTCCCGGGTTTCCTGCCGGGAACGGCGCAGGAGCATGGAGGCATCATCCGGCACGGCGCCAAGCTGCTCTATGCCTACTGCGAAGCGACGGTCCCCAAGCTGACCGTGATCACCCGCAAAGCCTACGGCGGCGCCTACGACGTCATGAGCTCCAAGCACATCCGCGGCGACCTCAACCTGGCCTGGCCCTCAGCGGAGATCGCAGTGATGGGTCCGAAAGGAGCTGTGGAGATCCTCTACAAGGACGACATCGCCAAGGCGACGGATCCCGAGGCGCTGCTGAAGCACCGGATCGATGAATACACCACGACCTTCGCCAATCCCTACAAGGCCGCGGCCCGGGGTTTCATCGACGACGTGATCGACCCGCGGAACACGCGCCCCCGGCTGATCGACGGCCTCCGCATGCTCGCCACCAAGCGGGACGCCAATCCCAAGAAGAAGCACGGGAATATTCCGCTGTGAGCCGTCGACCCGCCTGATGTCCGTCATACAACGGGTTCTGATCGCCAACCGGGGCGAAATCGCCCTACGCATCATCCGCTCCTGTCACGAGGAAGGCATAGAGGCGGTCGTGATCTGTTCCGACGCCGACCGGTCCAGTCCCTTCGTTCGCGCCGCCGACGCCGTCGTGCCGATCGGACCTGCTCCGCCGGCGCAGAGCTATCTCCGCATCGATCGCATCATCGAAGCCGCCCGCGAGAGCGGGGCCCAGGCGATTCACCCCGGCTACGGGTTCCTGTCCGAACGGGCGGCGTTCGCGGAGGCGGTAGAGCAGGCGGGCCTCATTTTCGTCGGTCCTTCCAGCGCCGCCATCCGCGCCATGGGTGACAAGACCGAGGCCAGGCGTCGCATGATCGCCGCCGGCGTTCCCGTCGTCCCCGGCGGCTCAGCGCGGCTCGAGAACGAAGCCGAAGCGCTGCTGCTGGCCGGAAAGCTCGGCTATCCGGTCATGGTAAAGGCCGTGGCGGGTGGCGGTGGTCGGGGCATGCGGGTGGTGCGGACTGCGGCCGAGCTGCCCGGAGCGCTCAAGGCGGCCGCCTCCGAAGCCACCAAGGCCTTCGGGGATGCCGGCCTGTATCTCGAGCGGTTCATCGAGCGTCCCCGTCACGTCGAATTCCAGGTGCTCGCCGATTTCGAGAAGACCATCCACCTGGGCGAACGGGAGTGCTCCATCCAGCGGCGACATCAGAAGCTGGTGGAAGAATCGCCTTCGAAGGTGATGACCCCGCAGCTGCGCCGTGAGATGGGACAGGCCGCGGTGTCCGCAGCCGCCGCGGTGGGGTACCGCGGGGTGGGGACCTGCGAGTTTCTGCTCGCCCAAGACTTGTCTTTCTATTTCCTGGAGATGAACACGCGGATCCAGGTCGAGCATCCCGTGACCGAAGTGATTTACAGCGTCGATCTGGTTCGGGAGCAGCTTCGAATCGCCCGAAACATGCGGATGTCGATCACGGAGTGGCCGCTCGCTCCACGCGGGCACGCGATCGAATGCCGGATCACCAGCGAAGACCCGGGCAATGGCTTCCTCCCGTCGGCCGGACGCATCTCGTACCTCGTCGCTCCGGGAGGTCCGGGCGTGCGCTGGGATTCCGGCTTCGAGGCGGGTGACGAGGTGACCCTCTTCTACGACTCGTTGCTCGCCAAACTCATCGTGCACAGCCGCGACCGCGACGCGGCCATACGCCGGATGCAGCGGGCCCTTCAGGAGCTGGTCGTGGTGGGGGTGGCGACCAACCAGGCCTTCCACCTCCGGCTCCTGGCGGACCCGGAGTTTCAAAGCGGAGCGATCGACATCCAGTTTCTGGACCGGCGCGAGGATCTGCTGCGGCCGCCCCCCGATGAGGCCCGTGATCTGCATATCGCGGTCGCCGCCGCGCTCGCCGAAGCAGAGCTCAGACTCATGCGGAGGCCCGTAGTGGCCGGACAGGGCGAAGAGCACGGCGCCTGGGCCACCCAGGCGCGGCTCGAGGCGCTCCGATGACCGAACCGGTCCGGATCCGCGCGATTGCCGCTGGCGGCGATGGTGTCGGGGCGCTCCCCGATGGTCGCACGGTATTCGTGCCGAGGAGCGCGCCGGACGATCTCGTCGAGCTCGCCGCGGTCAAGCTGTCGAAGCGCTTCGCGCGGGCCCGGGTGGGTCGCTTGCTGCAGGCGTCCGCCAGCCGGGTGGTTCCCGCGTGTCCCCACTACGAGGGAGACGACTGCGGCGGGTGCCAGCTTCAGCACCTGTCACCCGCTGCCCAGCGTGAGGCCCGGAGCCGCATCGTGGGCGACGCGCTGCGAAGGATCGGGGGTCTGAACCTGGCGCCTCCGCCCCTCGAGCCCAGCGATCGGGAGTGGGAGTATCGGACCAAGATCTCCCTGGCCGCGAAGGGCCGGAGGATCGGCTACCACCGGCTGGGCCGGCCGGATCAGGTGTTCGACCTGGTGCATTGTCACCTGGCGCGCCCGGAGCTCAGCCGGCTGTGGACCGTACTGCGCGCCCATCGAATGCTGCTCCCTCCCAATCTCGACAAGGTCGTGCTCCGAGTGGATCGCGAGGGTGGCCGGCACGTGATCGTTCATGCGATCGGCACGACGGTGTGGACCGGCGCACAGGAGCTTGGCCGCGCGCTGGACCGGTCCGGTGCCGCCGCCATGATCTGGTGGGTGCCGGAAGGCGGCGCTGCCCGCGCGGTCCATGGCGCCGGAACGGCGTACCCGGCGATGGTGTTCGAGCAGGTGCATCCGGAGACAGGTGACCGGGTGCGGGCCCACGCCGTTACGGCGCTCGGTGATGTCTCGGGAAAGCATCTCTGGGACCTGTACGCCGGAATCGGCGAGACCACCCAGGCCCTGGTGGCGCGGGGCGCCACCGTGGAAAGCGTCGAGGTGGACCGGCGCGCCGTCGCGCTCGCGGAGTCCCGCGGCCCGACCACTGGCGTTCGGCGTGTGTCTGGCCGGGTGGAGGACGTGCTCGATCGGCTGGATCCGGCGGATGGGGCGATTGTGAATCCACCGCGAACCGGAATGGGTGAGGCCGTTACCGACCGACTGTCCGTCCGACCGCCTGTCCGTCTGGTGTACATCAGCTGCGACCCCGCCACCCTCGCACGCGATCTGGGCCGGCTCCAGTCGGTGTATCGCGTAACTGCGGTGAAGGCCTTCGACCTGTTCCCCCAGACCGCGCACGTCGAGACGGTGGTGGAGGCCATTCGTCAATGAAGTATCTCGTGATGCTGGGCGGCCGGACGATCGAGGTGGATCTGACGCTCGACCCGGGCCGGGTGACGGTCGATGGCAAGCCCCATCAGGCCGAGCTTCGCGCGGTGCCGGGCACCCCGCTGCGCGTCCTGCTCCTGGACGGCGGCGCCTTTTCCCTCCAGATGCTGAACACCGGCAGCGGAACCTGGCTGGTTCAGGAGGCCGGAGAACGGCACGAGGTGGAGGTCCTGGACGAGCGGACCGCCCACATCAGGAGCTTCGCCGGTGCGGAGGTGCGCGCCGCGGGTCCCAGGCCGCTCAGGGCCCCGATGCCGGGGCTGGTGGTGCGGGTGGAGGTCGAGCCGGGGCAAGCGGTGGCGGTGGGCACCAGTCTGGTGGTCCTGGAGGCGATGAAGATGGAAAACGACCTCAAAGCCGCGGCCGCCGGGGTGGTGGATCGAGTCGCCGTCTCGGCCGGGGCGACGGTCGAAAAGGGCGCCGTGCTGGTGACCTTCCGGCCTTGACCTAACCTGTTGTGCTGGGTTATCTTGCAAAGCTCTGTAAGAAACGCAAACGCCCGAAAGAACGAAAGCCGATGAAGACGTACACCGCTACGCCGGCCGACATCCGGCACGATTGGCACGTCGTGGATGCCACGGGAATCCCGCTGGGGCGCCTCGCCACTGCCGTCGCCCAGCTCATTCGCGGCAAGCACAAGCCGACGTTCACCCCGCACATGGACGGGGGAGACTTCGTTGTCGTGGTGAACGCGTCGAAGATCCGGCTCACCGGCAAGAAGCTGGAGCAGAAGAAGTACTTCTCTCACTCGGGATACATGGGTCACGAGAGCTTCACCCCGGTGAAAGGCCTTCTGGAGAAGGATCCGGAACAGGTCATCGAGAAGGCGGTTTTCGGGATGCTGCCCAAGAATTCGCTTTCGAAGCAGCGGCTCCGGCTCAAACTCAAGGTGTATCCGGGGGCCGAACACCCGCATGAGGCCCAGCAGCCCCAGCCCTACGTCGTCAAGGTGAACGCATGAGTGAGGATCAGTTTCGCTGGCACGCCGTGGGCCGCCGCAAGACCAGCGTGGCCCGGGTCTACCTGACCCCAGGCACCGGCAAGTGGGAAATCAACGGTCGCACCCTGGGTGATTACTTCCCCCGCCCCTCGCTGGTCCAGCACATCCAGCAGCCCTTCACCGCGACGGACACGCTGGGCGCGTTCGACGTGAAGGCGCACGTGGACGGCGGTGGACAAACCGGCCAGGCCGGCGCCATGCGGATGGCCATCGCCCGGTCGCTGGTGCTCGCCGACTCGCTGCACCGGACCAAGCTCAGGACCGGCGGCCTGCTGACGCGGGATCCCCGCGCGGTCGAGCGGAAGAAGCCGGGCCGGCCGGGCGCGCGGAAGCGGTTCCAGTTCAGCAAGAGATAGCAGACGGGAAGACGGGATGACGGGATGACGGGGGGAAGCCTCCCGACTTCCCGTCCTCCCGTCCTCCCGATCATACACATCGCGGGACGCCTGTCTGGGTGCCCTCAACAGGGTCGGACGGTCGGACGAACGCGGTGGCAGATACAACCCACACTCGGAAGGACACACGCAGTCGAATGGCTCAACCCCAGGTGCAGGACCTCCTCGAGGCAGGCGTACACTTCGGGCACCAGACCCGGCGCTGGAATCCCAAAATGCGCCGGTTCATCTTTGCCGAGCGTTCCGGGATCTACATCATCGATCTCCAGAAGACGCTGGGGCAAATCCACAAGGCGCAGGAGCTCCTCAGGAATGTGGTGCTCAAGGGCGAGAACGTGCTCTTCGTCTGCACCAAGAAGCAGCTCAAGGCCCTGGTGCAGTCCGACGCGCAGGGCGCCAATTGCATGTACGTCACGGAGCGCTGGCTGGGCGGCACGCTGACCAACTTCGCGACCATCAAGAAGCAAATCCGGCGGCTGCGGGAGCTGGAGCAGGGCAGCACCGAGGGAGATTTCGACAACTACACCAAGAAGGAAAAGCTTCTGTTCGAGCGGGAGCGGGTGAAGCTGTCCCGAAACCTCGAGGGCTTGAAGCACATGAGCCGGCTGCCCGGCGTCCTGTTCATCGTCGACGCCAAGAAGGAGAAGATCGCCATCCAGGAAGCCAACAAGCTGGGCATCCCGGTGGTGGCCATCGTCGATACCAACGCGGATCCGGACGTCATCACCGTCCCGATCCCCGGCAACGATGACGCGATCCGCTCGGTCGGGCTGATCACCCGGGCGCTGTGCGACGTCATCAAAGAAGCCCGCTCGCAAGTACCGGTGCGGGAAGCGGCGGAGCACGACGACGCGGAGACCTACAGCACGGACGGCGGTACCGAGGGAGACCCCGAGGCGGAGCGGCGACGCCGCCGCACCGGCCAGCGCAAGCGGCGGCCCAAGCCCGAAGCCATCGCCGCGCGGATGAAGCATGAGGGCGATGCGGCGAGCGAGCCGGCCCCCACGGCGGCAGGCGAGGCGGGCGCGTAGGCCGGGCCGGCTCCCGATTCCGACGCCACCGCCGCGCCATGGCCGCCGAGGCCGTGCGCGGCGGTTTACTATACACGGCTATAGGCTATGGGCTATGGGTCCAGTAGCCCATAGCCAGACAAGGGAAAGCGAATGACGACGAAAGCGATTTCAGCCAAAGACATCAGCGAGCTCCGGGCCAGGACGGGCGCGGGCATGATGGATTGCAAGGCCGCCCTGGACGAGGCCCAGGGCGACATGGACAAGGCCGTGGAGCTTCTCCGGAAAAAGGGCATCGCCAAGGCCGAGACCCGCGGCGGCCGCACCGCGTCGCAGGGGCTGGTCGTCGTCGCGTCGCATCTCGCGGGCGCCGACGTCGCGATGATCGAGCTCAACTGCGAGACCGATTTCGTGGCGCGGACCGAGCAGTTCATTCAATTGGCCCGGGAGCTCGCCGTGGTCGCGGAGCAACACGCGCCTGCCGGAGTCAATCCCGGCACCGTCCTCGATGCGGTGCCGTTCCGGGACAAGACGGTGGGTGTCGTCGTCAAGGAGATGTCCGGCACCACCGGCGAGGCGATGAGTCTCAAGCGCGTGGCCCGTCTCCAGCAGCCCGGCGGCACCGTGCAGAGCTATCTCCACTTCAACGGCCAGGTCGGCGTGCTGGTGGACGTCGAGGGTCCCACCGGCGAGGGACTCGCCGACCTGGCGCGAGACGTTGCCCTGCACATCGCGTCGGCCGATCCCGTGGGCGTGAGCGAGGCCGACATCCCGGCCGACTCCCTCGCGCGGGAACGCCGGATCGCCGAGGAGCAGGTAGCGGCCGAGGGCAAGCCGGAGAACATCCGGGCCAAGATCGTCGAGGGCAAACTCCGCAAATTCATCGCGACGAGCACGCTGCTTGGCCAGGCGTTCGTCAAGGACGAGACCAAGACCATAGGTGACCTGGTCAAGGAAGCGTCCAAGACGCTGGGCGGTCCGGTGACGGTGAAACGCTTTGCCCGGTTCAAGGTGGGCGAGGCCTGATGGCGCTGGCCTACCGCCGCGCGCTCCTCAAGATCTCCGGTGAAGCGCTTGCCGGGACCCGCGGCGTGGGCCTCGACTATGGCGTGGTGGAGGACCTGGCGCAGGAGATCAAGCTGGTCCACGCCCAGGGTATTCAGCTCGGGCTGGTGGTGGGAGGCGGAAACATCGTCCGCGGCACCACCGCCAGCGCCGAGGGAATGGACCGGGTGTCCGCCGACTACATGGGCATGCTGGGCACGGTCATCAACGCCCTGGCGCTGCAGGATGTGCTGGAGCGCATTGGCGTGCAGACCCGCGTGCTCACCGCCATTCGCATGGAATCCCTGGCCGAGCCCTACATCCGGCGACGCGCCGTGCGTCACCTGGAAAAGGGCCGTCTGGTGATTTTCGCCGGTGGCACCGGCAACCCCTTCTTTTCCACCGATACCGCGGCCGTGCTCCGGGCACTGGAAATGGAGGCCGAAGTGATCCTCAAGGCCACGTCGGTGGACGGCATCTATACCGGCGACCCCAAAAAGGACAAAGACGCGAAATTCATCCCCGAGCTCACCTTCCAGGAAGCGCTGGTGAAGGGGTATGCGGTGATGGATGCCAACGCGTTCGGGCTGTGCAAGGAGAACAACCTGCCGATCGTGGTCTTCAACATCAATCAGCCGGGAGCCATCGGGCGGGTGCTCAGTGGTGACCGGGTGGGGACGATCGTCCGATGAGCGCAACCGTGAGCATTCCCGACGCCGTCAAGGCTGCCCGAGAGCACATGCACAAGGCCGTGGAGAATACCAAGAGGGAGTTCACGGGGCTGCGAGGCAATAAGGCCACCACCTCGCTGCTCGACACCATCCGGGTGGAAGCCTACGGCAGTCACGTGCCGCTCAACCAGGTGGGGCTGGTCTCCGCGCCGGAGCCGCGCCTCTTCACCATTCAGCCGTTCGACAAGGGGCTGACCCAGGCCATCGAGAAGGCCATTCAGAGCTCCGACCTCGGTTTGAACCCCGCCACCCAGGGCAACCTGATCCGGATTCCACTGCCTCCCCTGTCCGAGGAGCGCCGGAAAGACCTGGTGAAGGTGGTCCACAAGCTCGCCGAAGAGGGACGGGTAGCGGTACGGCATGCGCGCACCGAAGCCCTGCAGAAGATCAAGAAGGTCGAGCACGTGTCGGAAGATGAAAAGACCCGCGCGGAAAAAGACATCCAGAAGGCCCACGACGAGCACATCAAGCAGATCGATACGCTGATCCACACCAAAGAAGCGGAGATCATGGAGGTGTGACGCCCTCCCCGGAAGAATTGCTCGGCCGGATTCAGCTCAGCGGCGATGTGCCGCAGCACGTGGCCGTGATCATGGACGGAAACGGACGCTGGGCGCAGAAGCGCAACCTGCCCCGGTCGGCGGGGCACCAGGCGGGCATGAAGGGCGTGCGGGAGTGTGTCGAAGGCTGTCGCCAGGCCGGGGTCGAAGTCCTCACCTTGTTCGCATTCAGCCAGGAGAATTGGCAGAGGCCGCCCGAGGAAATCGAGGCGCTCATGACCCTCCTCCAGGAGTATGTCTCCAAGGAGGGCGCCGAGCTGCGCGAGCGCGGCGTGGCGGTCCGCATGCTCGGCGATCTGGATCGGTTGACGCCGGCCGCCCGTGCCGCCGTCGACACCATCGTCTCGGAAACCGCCACCGGCACCGCGCTGGCTCTCAACATCTGCCTGTCCTACGGCTCCCGCGCCGAGATTACTCGGGCGGCGCGACTGCTCGCCGAAGAGGTGCAGGCCGGCCGGCTCGCTCCGTCGGAGGTGACCGAGGCGGCGCTGGCCGCCCGCCTTTACACGGCAGCGTGGCCCGACCCCGATCTGCTGATTCGTACCTCGGGCGAACACCGGCTGTCCAATTTCCTGCTCTGGCAAGTTGCCTACGCCGAATTCCACGTTACGCCGGTGCTCTGGCCCGACTTCAACCGGCGCCACCTCTTCGAAGCGATCCTCGACTTCCAGCGCCGCGATCGGCGGTTCGGACGGGTGCCCGCCTCCCCGTGACCAACAACGTCACCCGCGTCGTGGTGGCGGCGGTCGCGATTCCGCTCGCGCTCGGCATCGTCTGGTACGGCGGGTTTGCGCTCGCAGTGCTGGTGATGGTCGCGGCGGTGCTCGGGACGCGGGAGCTGTTCAGCCTGGCAGAGCGGAACGGGGTCCGCCCCCTGCGCGGACTGGGGCTGACTCTTGCCGTGCTGGCACCATTCGTGACCTGGCTGCTGGCTTCACAGCCGTCGACGGGCTTCGGAACCGATATGTTCGGCCTGCCGGTGCTCAGCGGGACGCTCGCGCTCCTGGGCGCCATCCCCGCGTGGCTGCTGGCGCAGTGGCCCCTCGCGGCGGCGATCACGCCGATCGTGGTACTGGCCGGCATTCTCTGGAAGCGAAGCCCGGCCGACCGGCCGCTCTCCGCGGCAGCGGTCACGCTCTTCGCGCCGATCTACTGCGGCGCGCTCCCGTCGGCCCTGCTGGTTATCCGGTATGCCGCCGGCCCCGGGCAGTCGTGGCCCGCCACCTGGCTGGTGTTTTTTCCGCTCGCCGTCACGTGGATCTGTGACAGCTTCGCGATGTGGGGCGGTAAGCTCATCGGCGGGCCCAAGCTGGCCCCCACCATCAGTCCGGGTAAGACACGTGCCGGCGGCATCGCAGGCCTCTTCGGCGGCGTGGTCGCGGCGGTGCTGTTCGTGCCGCTGGCGCTCGAGCCGTTGGGGCGGGGCTTCTCTCTGGCGGTCGCAGCCACCATGGGTCTCATCCTCGCCGTCACGGCCCAGGTCGGCGATCTGGCCGAGTCGCTGCTCAAGCGCGAGGCCGATGTGAAGGACTCGAGCGGCCTCATTCCGGGTCACGGCGGAGTGCTGGACCGCCTCGATTCGCTCTACTTCGTCCTCCCCGTCGCCGCACTGCTGTTCCGGGCCTTCGGAGTCCTCTAATCATGCGCGGCGTCGCCGTGCTCGGCTCGACCGGGTCCATCGGGACCAGCACGCTCAACGTGCTCCGGCGGCACCGCGACCGGTTCCATCTGGTTGCGCTGACCGCGGGGTCGAATCAGGCGCTCCTGGCCGAGCAGGTCGCCGAGTGGCGTCCAGCCTTTTCGGGATCGGTTCGCGAATGCGGCCCGCAGTGCCTGGTCGAGGCGGCGAGCCGGCCCGACGTCGATATCGTGGTCAACGCCGTCGTGGGATTTGCGGGGCTGGAGGCGACCCTTGCGGCGCTCCGGGCCGGGAAGCGAGTCGCCCTGGCGAACAAGGAATCGCTGGTCGCGGCGGGAGACCTGGTGACCGCGGCGGCCCGGGACGGCAAGGGCGAGCTGGTGCCGGTGGACTCGGAGCATAGCGGTGTGTTGCAGTGCATCGCAGGGCGGGAGAGCTCGCTCAAGCGGCTGATCCTGACGGCGAGCGGTGGCCCGTTCCGTGACTGGAGTGTGGAGCGCGTGGCCGCCGCCACGGTGGCAGAGGCGCTCAACCACCCGACCTGGCGGATGGGCAACAAGATCACGGTCGACAGCGCCACCCTCGCCAACAAGGCGATGGAAGTCATCGAGGCCCATCATCTCTTCGGGCTGCCCTACGACCAGGTGGAGGTCGTCGTGCATCCGCAGAGTATCGTGCACGCGTTCGTGGAATTCGCGGACGGCAGCGTGCTGGCCCAGCTCGGCTTTCCCTCGATGGAGCTCCCCATCCTCTACGCGCTGACCCATCCGGCGCGGGTCGCCGACCAGGGAGTGCGCCCGTTCGATCCCGTCGTGATCGGCGCCCTCACCTTTGAGCCGGTGCGCCGGGACGGATTCCGCGCCTACCACGCCGGCGTCGAGGCAGGCCGCGCGGGGGGCACGGCTCCGGCCGCGTTCAATGCCGCCAACGAAGTCGCAGTGGAAGCTTTCCTGGCCGGGAGGATATCCTTCGGGCGGATCGCGGACGTGATCGAGGGGACCCTCGCCCGGCACCGGGCGGCTCCGGCGTCCTCGCTCGCGGCAGTGCATGAGGCGGACCGCGAGGCGCGCCTGGAGGCGGAAAGGCTGCTGGCATGACCGTTCTGATCAACATCCTGTCCCTCCTCGTCGTCCTCGGCGTGCTGGTGTTCGTGCACGAGCTGGGGCACTTCATCGCGGCCAAGTCCTTCGGCATCTGGGTTCACCGGTTTGCGCTCGGCATCGGCACGCCGGTACCGTGGCTGCGCTTTCAGCGGGGCGAAACCGAGTACGCCATCTGCTGGCTGCCGCTCGGCGGCTATGTGAAGATGGCGAGCCGTGAAGAGGACTCGGCTTCG
>Ga0070699_100003426_pt1 | contig 14033 bp, 9 predicted proteins | sample KBSK1503metaG_FD_65473 | JGI IMG/M metagenome (GOLD analysis project Ga0070699, IMG submission 65473) | Corn, switchgrass and miscanthus rhizosphere microbial communities from Kellogg Biological Station, Michigan, USA - KBS K1-50-3 metaG | ecosystem: Host-associated > Plants > Roots >...
AGCGCATGCAATCAGCGCGAACCGGTATGCGATCGCCTCGAGTGTCGCGCGAACGATCTCGACGGGCGTTGTCTTTTGTCTCAACCCCAGGATGCCGCCGCGCGCATCGCTCGACCAGCCCGTGCTTCGCTCACCGGACCAGAACGGGAGGACTGTCAGACCATGCGCATCAGGCTCGAGCGCTGCGACTTCACTCTGCAACACCTCGCGATCGAGCTTGAGTGATTCCGTCATCCATTGTATAAGCCCGCCGCCGTCCGATAAGGCGCCTCCGACAACTACGCGTTCGCGGTTGACCCGATAGCTCCACAACGCCGGCGCAAGCTCCACCGGCGGCTCACCGGCAAACACCACTCGCATAGCGCCCGAAGTGCCCACCATCAATGCGATCCGGTCTTTCGTGCTGCAACCGGCGCCGATATTGTTCGTTGCGCCGTCGCCGGCGATCGTGACGAGTCGGGCCGCCGCCAGTGCCGGCCACCTCGAGGCAAATGTCTCCGAGAGTCGCGCATTTAATTGCGGCCTGATCTCCGGCAGCGTTTCACGAGCGATGCTGAGGTCGCGAACAAAATCCCAGTCCCAGTCGCATGCCCGCTGATTGAACAAACCCGTCGCCGAAGCCATCGAAACAGACGTCGCCACTTCACCAAACAAACGCAGGCAAAGATACTCGGCCAATCCGAGCCAGCAACGCGTGCGCAAAAACCTCTCGTGATGTTCGTGCTTGAGCCACTCGAGCTTCGCAGGCCAGTAACTCGGATGGAAGCGACAACCAGTGCGCGCATGCAGCTCGCTCTCAGCGAAATTCGTCCGCAGCGATTTCGCGAACTCCGCGGCGCGTGTGTCGGCCCAGGTTAACAATGGAGTGGTGGGAAGTCCGGCGTCGTCGATGCCGATCAAGCTGTGCCAAAACGCGGAGATGGCGATCAGATCTATCGGTCCGGCGGCATTGGCGAGCACGTCGTCGATCGTCTTGATAACTTCCGCGACGATCTGATCCGCATCGAGCTCGGCAAAGTCGGAAACAGTCGTGAAAGCGCGGCGATTGCGAGCGTTCGCGCCAGGCACGAACACGCCACGCTCGTCGAATAAAGCCGTCCGGACTCCCGACGTGCCGGCGTCTATGCTCAATAAGAATGTCATCCGTTTAGTCTGTGGTTTATTCTACGATGCGCACCTATAATGAAGCACGTCATACTTAGATCCAGCTCAATCCGATATCCGCTCATGGCCGGTGTGGTCCATCTCACACTGACCACCGCGATCTTTTTTGCCGGCCATTTTCAACTGCTACCAAACACATTCGATCAAAACGGCACGGGCCTGACTTTCGCCATCGACGGCGCCAGTTACCAGCGGGTGGCGAGTAATCTCGCCGACGAACTGCAAACGAACGGCGTCCGCGCGTGGCTCGAAAAGAAAGCGCCCTTTCACAGCCGGCTCTACTCGCTCTCGTTTGCCACCTTCGGCAGGGTGCTGGGCCATAACATTCTCGGCGCCGAACCGCTGAATCTCTTTTTCTATCTCGCGATTCTTGGTTGCATCTACTTCCTGGGCCGCGAGGTTTTCGACGCGCGCGCCGGCCTGATAGCGGCGACGATCGTCGCGCTCTGGCCGACGTTCATCTTCCACTCGACCCAACTGATACGCGATCCGATTTCGATTGCATGTTTCCTCGCGCTGGTGCTGCTGCTAACGTTGTTACTGAGCCGCGAGTTTGGCTGGCGCGCAAGTATTGCCGCGGGCGTTGGCGGTGCAGTGATCGTGACACTGTTTTGGCTCGTTCGTGGAAACATGTGGAACATCGTGCTCGTCGCTATTGCTTTGACGTTCGTGCTGCTTGTAGTGCGAATCGTTCGCGGGAACCGGTTCATCATCGCAAACACGATCGCGTTGCTGCTGATCCTCGCGGCAGTGCTTCTCGTTCCGGCGCGAATCGAAAGCACGGGCCTGCCAGGAGTTAGACCCCCGGTTACACCCTTGGCGATCCGTTCGACTTCCCAACCGCCGCTTCGCGAAGGCACCTGGACCAGAGTCCTTAGACAATTCGCGGAGCGGCGAGCGGGTTTTCGTTCCTACACGTCTCAGGCGTCGAATATCGATCGCGACGTACAGTTCCACAGCCCCGGCGATATCGTGAGGTTTATTCCGCGGGCGCTCGTGATCGGATTCTTTGCTCCGTTTCCGAAGCTGTGGTTGCAGTCTGGAAGTTACGGACGTGCCGGGCGTCTATTGAGTGGGGCAGAAACACTCGCGATGTATTTTCTGTATCTGGCGGCCGGCTTTTGTCTCTGGCAGGACCGGCGAAACTTGAAGCTCTGGTTCGTCTTCCTGATCGCCGCGACCGGCATGCTCGCCCTCGGTCTGGTCGTCGTGAACGCGGGCGCACTCTACCGCATCAGGTACGTGTTCTGGATGTTAATGATCGTCATCGCAAGCCGCGGATTGTCGCAAATTAACGCGGATCTGATCCGTGTTCATCGGCGTAAATCTGCGGCTTTTACTTAACCGTCTTACGCACAAACTTCACGAAATCGCGAATGTCATCCTCACTCGTATCGAACGACGCCATCAACCGCACTTCCGAGATCTCCTCGTTCCACACGTAAAAGAAGTATTTCTTCTGCAACGTTGGAATGTACTGCCGCGGAATCACCGCGAAGACGCCGTTTGCCTCCACCGGTTGCGTGATCCTGATCTGCGGCAACTTCGCGAGCTCGCTCGCCAGCAAGTGCGCCATCCGGTTCGCATGCTCAGGTCCGCGGCGCCACAGATTACCCGACAGCATCGCTTCAAACTGCGCCGCGATGAAGCGCATCTTCGATGACAACTGCATCCCCTGCTTGCGAATGTATTTGAACCCCATCGCCAGCATCGGATTAAAGAAGACCACCGCTTCGCCGTACATCATCCCGTTCTTCGTCCCGCCAAACGACAGCACATCAACTCCGGCATCCGCAGTGATCTCTTTCAGACTCGCCTTGAGACTCACCGCCGCGTTGCATAGACGCGCCCCATCGACGTGCAACAGCATGCCGTACTCGTGCGCGAAATCGGCCAGCGTCTTCAGTTCTTGCTTCGTGTAGACCGTGCCCATCTCAGTGGCTTGCGAGATCGTGATCACGGCCGGCTGCACGTGATGTTCGACGCCGATGCCATGCAGCAACGGCATGATTTGCTCGACGCGCAGTTTGCCGTCAGGCGTTGCAACTGTCAGCAGTTTGCAGCCGGTGAAATTCTCAGGCGCGCCACATTCATCGACGTTCACGTGCGCAGTCTCCGCGCAAATGATCGCCTGGTGCGATTTTGTTATCGCCTTCAGTCCGAGGACGTTCGCGCCCGTGCCGCCGAAAACAAAGAAGACCGCCACGTCGCGACCGAAGTGTTTCTGAAACAATCTGGTCGCGCGCGCTGTGAACGGATCGTCGCCGTAAGCAACCACATGACCTTCATTCGCAGCTTTGATGGCTTCGATGACTTCCGGATGAACACCGGCATTGTTGTCGCTGGCGAAACTTCGCTTGATCATACTTTGCCCGCCTTGAAGTCGCGTGTGATCTCGCGCGCGGCGTTCGCGCCCGGCAAGCCGGTGATGCCGCCGCCCGGATGCGTGCCCGCGCCACAGAGATAGAGTCGTTTGAGCGGCGTACGATACTGCGCCCAGCCGATCAGCGGTCGGAAAGTAAAAAACTGATCGAGCGATTGTTCGCCGTGATGAATATGTCCACCGCTGAGACCGTATGTTTCTTCCAGATCGCGCGGCGTGATCAGCTCTGCGTCGACAATCAAATCACGCAAGCTTGGGGCGTAAAACGACAATCGATCGATCACGACATTCGCAAACTCCTCGCCCCGCGTATCCCAATCCCCTACTCGTAATTTGTAAGGCGCAAACTGGACGTGGATCGACATCACGTTAAGCGACGGAAACGCAACATCAAGATACGGCTCGCGTGAAAACTCGCCGTACTTCGACGCATCAAAAGCACGCTCGAGGTAATCGATCTCCGGTCCAACATGAATTCGGCCCGACAGTTTCCCCGGATCGTCAACACCGCGAAACTCCGGCAAGCCCGAAAGCGTCAGATTGAGCTTCGCCACCGTTCCCGGTGCGCGATAGTTGCGCAGCTTCAAAAGGAAATTCGGATCGAGCTCGACCGGATCGATCAGCTTCAAAAACGTCGTCCGCGGGTCGGCGTTTGACACCACCGCTCGCGCCTCGATTGTCTCACCGTCGCGCAGAATCACCTTTCCATCTTCAATGCGCGCGACTTCAGCCGCGGTGCGTATTTCAGCCCCGTACCTTGTCGCTGCATCGGCGAGTGCCTTCGCGAACGCACCCATGCCGCCCTTCACAGACGTCGACGGTCCAATCGCGCTTCCATCCAGGGCCGCCTGCCACAACAAACCAAGACTCGTCCCCGCGGACCATGGGCCAGCAAACGCTCCGTGAATCCCGCGCGCCGCGACCGTCGCTCGCAATAACTTCGTCTCGAACCACTCACTGACAAGATCGGCAACCGCCATCGGTCCCCAACGCAACAGCCGATACTCATCCTTCTTGCCCAGCTTGCGAAACGCTAATCCAACTTTGCCGAGCTGCCACACGTCACCTTTCGCAGGCTGATCGATTGATGGCGGTGTCATCGACAGCAGTGGCGCCAGTACCTTGCCAATCCGCGAAAAACTCTCGACAAACTCGGGATAAATCTTCGCGTCCTTCGGGGAAAACTTTTCGATCTCTTTAACGGTCGCATCGACGTCGTGGTTGTAAATACAGATCGATCGGCCGTCGTCTGACAACGCGAGCACTCGGACTTTGGGTGTGATGAATTCAATTTCGAGATTTAGATCAGCGGCAATTTGCTGTGAAAATGGACCAGTCGCATGATCCAACTCCGCGCCGCCGCCCACAACCGCACGACGTTCGAGCACGAGTGTCTTCAACCCGCTCTTCGCGAGATAGCACGCCGTCACCAGCCCATTGTGCCCGCCGCCAATAATGATCGCGTCGTAGGTCATTGAGTTTTACTTAACCACGGATAACACGGATTTGATCCGGATTTTATCCGTCTGATCCGTGGCTAAAAATCCTTCAGCATTTGCAACGCCGCATTCCGCCCCGGCGCGCCCATGATGCCGCCGCCCGGATGCGTCGCCGAACCGCACATGTACAGGTTCTTGATCGGCGTCCGGTATTGCGCCCAACCCGGCGCGGGCCGTAAAAAGAAAAGTTGTTCGAGCGTCAGCTCACCCTGAAAAATGTTTCCTTCCGACAAACTGAAATCACGCTCGAGATCGAGCGGGGTCACCACCTGTCGATGGAGAATCAGCTCGCGAATGTTCGGAGCGTGTTCGGCGATCGTGTCGATCACAGTGTCGCCAAACTCGTCGCGCTTCTCGTCCCAGCTGCCTTCCTTGAGGTTGTAAGGCGCGTATTGCACGAAGCACGACATCACGTGTTTGCCCGGCGGCGCCACCGACGGATCCGTCAAACTCGGGATCACCATGTCGATGTAAGGCCGGCGCGAAAAACGCCCATACTTCGCCTCGTCATAAGCGCGCTCCATGTATTCGACGCTCGGCGAGATTGAGATCGCGCCGCGCAAGTGCGAGCCTGGACCAGGCAGCGACTTGAAGTTCGGCAAACCGTCGAGCGCGAGATTCACTTTCCCGGACGAGCCACGATACTTATAACGCTTGAGATCGGTGCAAAAATCATCCGGCAAGTGCTCCTCGCCGATCATCTTCATAAACGTCAACCGCGGATCGACACTCGAAGAAATAACGTCGGCGTAGATCTCGTCGCCGTTCGTGAGCACCACTCCATTCGCACGCCCATGCTTGTGCAGAATTTTTTCGATCGACGCCTCAGTGCGAATTTCGACGCCAGCTTCACGCGCCGCGTCCGCGATGGAGTTTGAGATCGCGCCGGTGCCGCCGCGAGCAAAACCCCACGAACGAAACGCGCCGTCGATCTCGCCCATGTAATGATGCAGCAGCACGTAAGCGGTTCCGGGCGAACGCACGCCGAGGAAAGTACCGATGATGCCTGACGCCGACATCGTCGCTTTGAGCACGTCAGTCTCAAACCACTGATCGAGAAAGTCGACCGCGCTCATGGTCATCAACTGCACCTGGTTGTACTTGTCGTCGTCGGAAAGTTTTTGAAAACGCCGGCCGAGGAACGCGAGGTTTTTCCAGCCTTTGGGATCGAGCGTCGTCGGGTCTGGAGGCGTCATGCTCATGATCGGCTTCACGAAGTGGGCCATCTCGATCATGGCTTTGCCGTATTCGTCGTAGGCTTCGGCGTCGAGACGCGAGTGACGCGCGATCTCACGACGCGTGCGGGCGTGATCGTTTACGCGCCAGAGATAATCGCCGTTTGGCATCGGCGTGAACGTGCCGTCGAGCGGCAGAATCTCGAGTCCATGTCGCGGCAGATCCAGTTCGCGAATAATCTCTGGTCTAAGCAGTGAAACGACATAAGAGCAGACCGAAAACTTGAACCCGGGAAACACTTCTTCCGTCACGGCGGCGCCCCCGAGCACAGGCCGGCGCTCCAGCACCACCACCTTTTTTCCCGCGCGCGCGAGATACGCGGCATTCACCAGACCGTTATGCCCGCCGCCGATCACGACGACGTCGTATTTTTTAGTGTCTTGCCGCAAGCGCGTTAGGATACTTATAATCGCTCGCCCTGACAAACCGCCTTATCCGCGGCTAATAAAACATGCCAATCGGAACCGCTTTTCACGAACGCACGTTTCCGCTCTGCGAGAGCCTTAGCTATCGCGAGTGGTCTGGTTACTATGCCGTCAGCTCTTACGAGCCGCATCACGAACACGAATACAACGCGATTCGCAATGCGGCCGCGTTGATCGATATCTCGCCGCTGTTTAAATACCGGCTGACAGGCAAAGACGCGACGCGACTCGTCGATCGGATCATCACGCGCGACATGCGTAAGGTGACGGTGGGCCAGGTGGTCTATACGCCGTGGTGCGACGAACATGGCAAGGTGATTGACGACGGCACCGTTTCTCGACTCGAAGAAAATACCTATCGCTGGACCGCGGCCGATCCGAGTCTTCGCTGGTTTACACAGAACGCCGCCGGCATGGACGTCGAGATCGAAGACATCTCCGAAAGCGTCTCCGCGCTAGCGTTGCAAGGACCAACGTCCGGGCGGCTGTTGAAAAGTCTCGTTGAAGACGCTGACATCGCAAATCTGAAATATTTTCGCGTGACGACAGGCAGCATCGCGGGCGTGCCGGTCGAGATTTCGCGCACGGGATACACCGGCGATCTCGGTTACGAGATCTGGATCGCGTCAGACAAAGCGGTTCGCGTTTGGGACGCGTTGATGGAGGCCGGTCGCGCTTTCGATATTCATCCCGCGGGCATGCTCGCGCTCGACGTGGCGCGTGTCGAGGCCGGGCTCTTGCTGATCGATGTGGACTTCAACAGCAGCAAGAAAGCGCTGGTCGATGAGCAACGATACTCGCCGTTTGAGATGGGCCTCAGTCGTCTGGTGAACCTCGATAAGAATCGTTTCGTGGGCCAGGCCGCGCTCATCGAAGAACAGAAACGCGGGCCGGAACGAGAGATTGTTGGTCTCGAGATCGACTGGCCGCAGGTTGAGAATCTCTACGAAGCGGCTGGTCTGCCGCCGGCTGTGTCGCCGATAGCGTCGCGAGTCGCGGTACCGGTTTACAAAGAAGGCATTCAGGTGGGCAAGGCGACGACAACCACGTGGTCGCCGACGTTGAAGCGGATGATCGCACTCGCGACTGTCGGACGCGGCTACACCCGCCCAGGCACGCGTTTGCAATTCGAGATCACAGTTGAAGCCGTCAGGCATCAGGTGCGCGCGACGGTTGTGAAGACGCCATTCTTCAATCCCAAACGCAAGACGGCAACACCAATCAGTTAGAACAGGATTTTCAGGATTTTTCAGGATGAACCAGATCAATCCTGTTAATCTTGAAAATCCTGAAATCTTGTAAGCATATGAACCCCCCGCTCAAGGAACTCGTCGCTGAGTACGATCCTGATCTGCCGCTGGACCGCGCGTCGACAATTCCTTCCTCGTGGTACACCAGCAGAGATTTTTACGAACTCGAGCTGAAAACCGTCTTCTCACGCTCGTGGCAACTTGCCGGACGCGTGGACCAGGTACGCGAACCGGGAAACTACGTCACAACTGACATCGCCGGCGAGCCGGTGGTGATCGTTCGCGGCAACGATGGCCATTTGCGCGCTTTCTTCAACGTTTGCCGCCATCACGCCGCGGCAGTGATGACGGAGCCGCAAGGCAAAGCAGCGCAGCTTCGTTGTCCTTATCACGGCTGGACGTACTCGCTCGAAGGCGAGTTGAAGGGCACGCCTGACTTCTCGGGTGTGTGCGATTTCGATCGCGCACAGAATGGGCTCGTACCGCTGGAGTTTAGCGAGTGGGAAAACTGGCTATTCGTCAAACTCGATCGTGGACCATCCTTACGCGACTTTCTCGGTAACGACCTGCTCGCGCAAACGAGCGCGCTGCAACTCTCCGAGCTGCACTGGTTCGAACGCCGTCACTACAGTTTCGACTGCAACTGGAAAGTGTTTGTCGATAATTATCTCGACGGCGGCTATCACGTTCCTTACCTGCACAAGGGTCTCGACAGTGTGCTGGACTACAGCAACTACATGATCGAGAACGGCATGCACCACTGTTTGCAGTGGAGCCCGATCGTGACCGATGGTGCCGAGGCGCAGACCGGCGCGGTAAGAAAAGGTGACCGCGCGCTCTATTACTGGATCTATCCAAACTTCATGCTCAACTGGTACGACGGCGTGATGGATACGAATCTCGTGGTGCCACGCGGCGTGGACCAGACTGAAGTGATCTTCGATTTTTACTTTCCGGATGTGGTGAGTGAAACAGCGCGGCAACGGAACCGCGCGAGTGTCGACGTGGGCCAGCGTATTCAGGATGAGGATGTGGCGATCTGCAAGTCAGTGCAGGGCGGGTTGAGCTCGCGTGCTTACAAGTCCGGAAGATTGTCGGTGCGGCGTGAAGCCGGCGAACATCTTTTTCATCGACTTTTATACACCGACGTGAGCGGAAGTTAACGCGAAGCAGTTTCACGCAAAGGCGCAAAGACGCAAAGATGAAGAGTCACGGCCATTTGCTGCGCGTACTCGGCGTTGGATTCGGGCTGGCCGTGATCATCGGCAACACGATCGGCGCCGGGATTTTCAAGACGCCGGGCACAATCGCCGAACAACTACCAGCGCCCACACCGTTTCTACTCATCTGGCTGGCGGGCGGTATCTACGCCCTGCTCGGCGCGATTTCTCTCGCCGAGCTGGGAACAATGATTCCACGTTCCGGCGGGCAATACGTCTTCGCGCGCTACGCGCTGGGTGAATACGCGGGATTTGTGGTCGGCTGGAGCGACTGGATCTCGTCGTGTGGATCAACCGGCGCGGTGTCGTTATTAATCGGCACTTTCAGCGGCGCGCTGTTTCCTGCGCTCCAGGGAAAATCCACGGCGGTCGCCGCGGCAGTGGCGATCTTTTTTGCGTTACTGCAATGGCGTGGAATTGTTTGGGGCAGTAACACGCAAAATGTCACCAGCTTACTCAAGACGCTCGCGTTCCTCGCGTTAATTATTGCCGGCTTCGTCTTCGGCGGTCATGGTGCGCTCACCACATCGGCGCCAATCACGACTTCCGCCATCACGCTCACGGCCGTTATGGTTTCGCTTCAAGCAGTGATCTACACGTACGACGGTTGGGCCGGCGTGATCTATTTCTCGGAAGAGGTGAAGCACCCCGGAAGAGACATACCCCGCTCGCTGTTCGGCGGTGTGCTAATCGTGACCGCGATCTACCTGCTGGTTAACCTGTCGCTGCTTTACGTTCTGCCGGTGGCTCAAATCAGCGGGAAGGAATTCGCGGCGGGTGAGGCGGCAAACGTGATCTTCGGTGCGCATGGCGACACGATCTTCCGCATTCTCACGATCGCCTCAATGTTGAGCGGTATCAACGCGCTGCACTTGATGGCGACGCGCGTTGTGTTCGCGATGAGTCGCGACGGACTGTTCACCAGAAAAGCCGCGGTTGTCAACGAAGGCGGCACGCCGGTGGTCTCGCTTTTCCTGAGTACTGTGGTCGCGCTGCTGTTCATCTTCTTCGGGCAAAAGTTTGACCGCGTAATCAACGCGCTGGCGTTTTTCTTCGTGGCCAATTACATCTTGTCGTTCATTTCGCTCTTTGTGTTGCGCCGGCGCGAACCGGACAAGCCGCGGCCTTATCGGGCGTGGGGTTATCCGTTTACGACCGCAGTCGCGTTGCTCGGCTCGCTGCTGTTTTTAGCGGGCGCGATGTGGGCCAACACGACCGACAGCCTGTATGCGTTAGGGTTGCTGGCGGTGAGTTATCCGGTATTTCGGCTAATGAAAGCCGCAGATGAACGCTGATGAACGCCGATCAGATCGGCGTTCATCGGCGTTCATCTGCGGCTAAAACTCACACGACAACCTTCGTTATCTACTTCAAGCGTCCTGATCGTTGCTTCGATTCCCCGCGCCTGGAAACAACTCGCGACGCGCGCGCCAATCTCGTCGTCATTATCATCGACCAGGGCCACGATACTTGGACCAGCGCCGCTTAACGCGATCCCGAGAAGTCCCGGCATTCGCGGCAGTGCGAGTGCTTCTTTCAATCCCGGCACAAGTGATTCCCGCTGCGGTTGGTGCAAACGATCGCGCATTGCTTCCCAGAGAATGTCGTAACGTTGCTGAGCGATGGCTGAGATGAAGAGCGCGCTGCGTTGCAGGTTGTGAACGGCGTCGTGACGACTGACGGTGCGCGGCAAGGCGGCACGCGCAACGTGTGTCGGCAATTGCGAGTGCGGCGACACGACAACTACTCGAATCCGTGCCGGCCAAACGAATTTAGCGGACACGACTGCGTCGTCAGGGCAAGTGCAGCTTGTGAGAAAACCGCCGTACAACGAGGCGGCAACGTTGTCTGGGTGGCCTTCAAACTCAGTAGCGTAGTTTTGAATGGTTTGATCCGGGATGTCGTGACCGGTGATCAGTCCGCCGAGTTTAATGCCGGCAACGATGGCAGCGGCGCTGCTGCCTAAACCACTGGCGAGCGGAATCTCGTTGTGTACGCGCAGATCGACTGGTGGCAGCAAAACGCCCTCGCGGCGAGTTGCAAAAGCCATCGCGCGGTAGATGAGGTTTGCGGCGTTATGTGGGAGCGCTTCGTTTTCCTTCGCGCCGGTGGTGACGACGCGACAAGATTCGCCGGCGCCGGGCATCGCCGTGGCGCTCACGGTCAGATACAACTTCAGCGCCAAGCCAAAACAATCGAAGCCTGGTCCGAGGTTAGACGTCGATGCTGGAACGCGTACCTCAGTCATGACAGGGATAACACGGATTTAAGAGCGGCGATCGACGCGGATGTTCGAATCGGACGGTTGGCGAAGGTGCCGACGATGCGCGAGCCGTCAGGGGCAATCAAAGCATCGCTGTGGTAGTTCATCACGTAATCAGTGTCTTTGAGCAGATGACCGGTTAACACGGCGACCACGGTTTCGCTCTCCTTGATCACGCCATCAGCAACCAGCTTGCGAATGCCGGCAACGGTGGTTGCTGACGCCGGCTCGCAGCCGATCCCGGCGCGTCCAATCACCGCTTTTGCATCCGCGATCTCCTGCTCGGTCACTGTTATAACGCCACCACCCGTCTCAGTCACAGCACGCCATGCTTTCGGCCACGACACTGGCGCGCCAATCTTGATCGCCGATGCTAACGTCTGCGGATGTCCCTCATTCACAAAGGCACTGTGATCATCCTCGGCATAGAAGCGCGCAAACGGCGCGGCGCCCGCGGCCTGCACGACTGTTATCCGCGGCATTCGATCGATCAACCCAGCCTGCAACAACTCGCGAAAACCTTTTCCAAATGCCGAACTGTTCCCGAGATTTCCGCCGGGCAAAACGAGATGATCGGGAACATGCCACTCGAGTTGTTCCGCAAGCTCGAACGCGACCGTCTTCTGGCCTTCAATGCGAAACGGATTGATCGAATTGACGAGATAAACCGCGCCATCTTCCGAAAGCTCGCGAATCACGTTCATGCACACGTCGAAGTTGCCGTCGATCTCCAGCACCTTCGCGCCGTAGTCCAACGCCTGCGCCAGCTTCGCGTGACTCACCTGACCACCGGGAACGATGATCGCGCAAGGCAGATCGGCGCGCGCGGCATACGCCGCGAGGCTCGCCGCCGTGTTGCCCGTACTGGCGCAAGCGACGAAGCGCGCGCCAAGCTGCCGCGCCTGCGTGACCGCGACAGTCATGCCTGTGTCTTTGAATGAACCAGTCGGATTACAACCCTGGTGCTTGAGTCTTAGTTGAGGAAGGTGGCAGTAATCGGCAGAACGAGGTGCGTCGTAAAGTGGCGTGTTTCCTTCGCCAAGCGAAACAATTTCGACGTCATCTGTAAAAGGAAGCAATTCACGGAAACGCCAGACACCACTGCGATCGCGAGCATCAAGCGAAGACTTTCGCGCGCGCCACAACTCGCGCAAAGAACCCGGATCGATTGCGATCGCTTCGCGACGTTCTATATCAAGCAGACCGCCGCAACGGGAACACACATAAAGCCGCTGATCGAGATCGAATTCGGTAAGACAATCAGGCGCAATGCATCGCTGAAGAAAGGAATAATTGCTCAACAAGAAGCATTATAGTTGTTTTAGCCGCAGATTTACGCAGATAAACGCAAATCTGAAAATTAGATCAGATTTGCGTTTATCTGCGTAAATCTGCGGCTAAAACAATCTAGAAGCTGAACCTAATCTGCGCGTCGATGCGGCGATTGTAAGCAGCGGGCCCGGCGCCAAATCCACCAAAGCCACCCGCGGTCGCAGTCGATTGCCCAAACAATCCCGAACCAAGGTTACCCACCGGATTGGCAAAATTCACGTGGTTCAGGATGTTCTGAAAGTTGAGCGAGAACGTCAGGTTGTAACGGCCACCAGCGCCGCCACCGCCGAAACCTCCGCCACCTGGACCACCGCCGCCCGGACCACCAAAGCCACCCCGGCCACCGCCGCCGCCGGCTGGTCCACCCGGACCTCGGCCACCGGCCATGCCGCCCCCCATAATCGTGCGGTTTTGACCATCGCGCTGGCCGTCCTGGCGATTCTGCTGGTTCGCATTCACGCCGCCTTCGGAACCGAAGCTCCACGTCTTGCTCACGCGCAGGTTGACGGTCGTCGATCCAGGTCCTTCAGCAAAGTTGCGCGCAATCATCACATCGCCGGGCGCAAAGTTGAGCTTGAAGTTACCGTACGGCGTACACTTGATATTCGGATCGTCACAATTCGCACCGGCCGGAGCCAAAGCCGGACGCTCCTGGTTAAAAGTGTCGCCGTTGAGATCACGTCCGAGCGTGATATTGAACGGCCGGCCCGATTGCACGATCACAAACGGATTCAGTGTAATTCCCCACGGCGCGCGGAAGTTGCCGGTCATCACGAAACGATGCCTGATGTCGCCTGAGGCCCGCCCGTAATCGAGGCTCAAGTTGTACGGATCGGAGGGAATCGACCCAACGCCGTCAGTGTCGCTATTCGCTTTCGAAAAAACGTAATACGCGTTCATCGTAGCGTTGCGATGGAAACGGCTGTTGAAGTTAATGATGAATTGATTCTGGTTGTAACGTCCGCTCGAGTCGTATTCGAAGATGTTGCACAACGGCGCGGGATTGACGTCCGGCGGAATGAAATCAGCGCAATTCAACGGTCGCACACCGCTTCCGGGCACACCTTGAATAAACGTGCCGGGCAACGGCGCGTTGAGCGGCCGGGTGCGCAGCACGTGCAACGTGCGAACGTTGATGTAGCTTGCCGCAACCGTCAGATTGCGTGGCAACTGCCGCTCGACACTGAACACCGCCTGGGTCGTGTACGGCGCTTGCAGTCCTTCTTCCAACTTGTAAACCGTTCCCGGAACTGAGAAGGCG
>Ga0070699_100003427_pt1 | contig 14026 bp, 14 predicted proteins | sample KBSK1503metaG_FD_65473 | JGI IMG/M metagenome (GOLD analysis project Ga0070699, IMG submission 65473) | Corn, switchgrass and miscanthus rhizosphere microbial communities from Kellogg Biological Station, Michigan, USA - KBS K1-50-3 metaG | ecosystem: Host-associated > Plants > Roots >...
TGCACCATATGCCGGTAGCCCAGGGGGTTGCCGCCACTGGTCAGCAGCGTCGCCGTGTGACTGGAACCTCCGGTTTGAGTGAAGGTCGTTGTGAAATTGTCCGCTCCCTCAAAATCGTCGGCGAAGATTACCGGGCTTACGCATTCCACCACCGGCATGGGATCCGGCGTTTCCCACTGATTGCCCGTGCAACGGACGTCGTCCAGGTCTGCGACCCTGATTTCCAGGCGGGTGCCGGCTCCATCTTTCCGGCGGCAGGACTTCTGGTTGCCGACCGTCAGCCCTGCCGATGGGGTGACCCTGATTTCCTCACCCTTATCGAGCGTCACCAGGACCTCGACATCGGCCCCGGTAAGCGCCAGGTCGATGGGTCCGGTCTGTGACTGGCCCCCGGCAAGGTGCCAGGACTTCGAGGCACCGGTACCGCTCTTGAGTTCGAGGCTGGCACTCGGGAGGGTGTTGACGTTGATGAGGGCGAGGGTCACTTCTGCGGTCTGGTTCTCATCGCTTCCGCTGGAGCAACCGCTCGCCGCGAGGACAGCGAGGGGCAGGAGAAGTGTGACCCACCGGGAGCGGCACCCAACGGCTGGCTGAACACGCATGGAACCTCCTTGAGTGATCCGCAGCCGGGAGTTGTCTCCTGCCAGATGCGGGACGTTCCTCAAGAACGGAAGCAACGAAGGATTCCTCTCACTATCTTTACGGCTCGGACCTGGGTGTCAGGCCCGAACGACCAAGGAGATCACCCATGAGACTGTCAGCCTTTTTGTTCGGTGCGGCACTGCTGGTTCCTGCTGTCAGTGCTGTTGCACAAGTAGCCCCGGCCACAAGCGAGCAAATGATCCAGCGGGAAAGGACCATGTGGCAGTACGTAAAAGACCACAATCTTTCCCCATTCCGGGCCGCACTGGACTCCACCATGTATACGTCCATCTCGCGCTACGGCGTGCACGGGGTGCCGGTGGACGCCGCCCGATACGAGTGGACCACCCTCGACCGCTATCAGCTTTCTGAATTCCAGGCTCGGGGAGATTCCGCTACCGTTCTGCTTACGTACAAGGCCGAGCTCGCGGGAACCAGTCTGGGAAACCGGGTGTCCGGCACCTGGTGGATGGCCACGATCTGGCGCCTGAAAGATGGGCAATGGCTGGCCGTCTTCCATTCGGAGTCCAAGGTATAGTCGCCAGGTCGGCGATGCAGTCGGGGATGGAGCTCCCCAAAACCGCCGGGAACGGCTGATGGCTCCTACGCGCGCTGGCGTGTGGGGGCCATTTTCCGTTGGCCCAATCTCTAACGGGAACGAGGTGTCATGCGGATGATCTGGTACGTGGCGCTGGGCGGGGCGGCAGGCAGCGTCGCCCGGTACCTGCTTTCGATCCTGATTCAGACCCGCTCCGGCACCGAGTTCCCGCTGGGGACCCTGCTGATCAATATTTCAGGTTCCCTCCTGCTCGGCTTCCTGCTCCGCTATGCGCTGGACAGCGCGGCCATCTCTCCGGAAATCCGGGCGCTCGCGACCACCGGCTTCTGCGGTGGCTACACCACGTTTTCCGCGTTCAGCTACGAGACGGCGATGCTGATGGATGCCGGTGACTGGAAGCGGGCGAGCCTGTATGTCACCTTGAGCGTAGTGGGATCCATACTGGGGACCTTTATCGGCATCGCCGGCGCCCGCGAGTTGCTCGCGCTCCGCCGCGCACTCTAGGAGGCATTCATGCACGGGCTCAATGGGGAGCGCACGCTGATGCGCATTCACCTGGGTGAGCGGGACCGGCACCAGGGCAAGCCGCTGTATGAGGCGATCGTCATGCTGCTGCGAGAGCGGCACTATGCGGGAGCCACGGTGTACCGGGCCATCATGGGCTTCGGCGCCAGCGCGCACGTCCGCACCGATCGGATCGAGGTGCTGTCCCTCGATCTTCCAGTCATCGTCGAGGTAGTGGAAACCGAGGAGCGAATCCAGGCGATCCTGCCGGAGCTGGATCAGATGATCGGTGGGGGACTGATCACGCTGGAGAAGGTGCGGGTGATCATGTACCGGCCGGGAGAGGGCTGAAGTTGTCGAGTATTCCGAGACCGGACCTCAGGAGACTCCTGGCGGCGGGGTATAACTCCGCCAGCGGTCGGCAGTGTCCTTGAACCATTGATCGCCGGTCTGGGCAAAGAGCGCATCCAGCATGGCGATGCACACGTTGTGATAGCCGACGGTGTTGAGTCCCTCGGTTCGTGAGTAGAGGGTCCAGGTTCCGGTATCGTATTGCGGCGTGTAGTACTTGATGGCTTCGATGCCCCGATCGAACATTCGCTTCACCTCAGGATCCTGGGTGACCGACCAGAGATGCCCGACGCCGATCACGGCGTTCACCGATCCATTCCAGACCTGAACGATCGGGTGGAACTCCTCCCACCAATAGCCATGCGTCGTGTCGTCCAGGCGCACCCCGCCAACACTCCAATTCACTTTTAGCGAATTAAGGACCTCAAAAGCACGATCTCGCCAGATCGCGTCTCCCGTTCGTTTGAAGCATTCCGCAAACAGCTCGATCACCACGCCCTGATTCATTCCACTGATCCACGGCGCCTCGTTGGTCACTCCTCCGGAAGTCCAGGTGAAGTCATACTCCCAGACCGGGAAGCGCAATCCTGATGCTTTGCGCCATAGAGCGTAATGGTACATCTGCTCGGCAATGTTGACGAAGCTGTCGGTCGGCATGCCCGGCTGGGGAATGATGTAGGCGACGGTCTGCACTGTCGTGACCGGCTGGAAGAAGGCTCCGATTCCTGGATAAGAGTACCAGACCAGGTGAGGGGTCGTGTGAGGCCGGACGGTTCCGCCCAGCAGCGGCGCTTGTCCATCGGCGATCTCGATGGCGACCGAAACCACATCCATGATGCGGTGGAATCGCACGCTGTCGGCGAACAGGCCGTGCCGGTGGAAGCCGGTGATACTGGCCAGGGCGCGCAGGATTCGGGCGCCCTTGTCCAGATTGACAGAGCCTCCCGCGGTCCGGTACGAGTCGGCTTTGGTTCCAGCCACGGTAAACAGCGTGTAGGCGCTGTCCCGATCGTTTGCGGAAATGATGTGCCGGGCGAAGAGGCAGGTGGCAACCGCGGGGGCATCGGTGAGGTCTATGGGCGGGCAATCGGCGTCCGGGCGAGTCGCCGCATCAGCGCTACAGCCGGCGAGCACGAGAATGAGCAGGATGGACTGAGTTGAAGAGTGTCTTTGGTTCCTTCGGGGCATTGGGGCGCCGGCTGGAAGTTGGAAGGGTCACCTGAAGGTAGCCACCCGGGGCCAATCCAGCTCTTCACCGCGGCCTGGGCCCATGTCCGCGGTACTTTATCACACAAAGGTCGTCCGCATTTCAAATGGGCCCTCTGGGATTTGAACCCAGGACCTACGGATTATGAGTCCGCTGCTCTAACCAGGCTGAGCTAAGGGCCCGACTCGAGTAACAAGCAACATGTGGCAAGTGAAAAAGTACGACAATTGTAATGCCTCAGCCTCGGCGCGCCCACCAGAAACCCAGCCCGGCGGGCCCCCTTGACATTGTGTGTTATCACACTTATACTCTTACCCATGCCTGGACAGCTCGCTACCGAGATCAAGCAGACCAAGCCCTTTACCACCCTGGAGGAAGAGGCCGTGGTGAGTCTGGCCCGGACCGCCGCGCTGCAGGATCACGCCGGGCAGGAGCTGATGGCAAGGTTCGGAATCACCCAGACCCAGTACAACGTCCTGCGCATCCTTCGGGGCGCCGGCACCGCGGGCCTGGGCCGGAACCAGATCGGGGAGCGGATGATCAACCGGGTTCCGGACGTCACCCGCCTGCTGGACCGAATGGAGGCAGTGGGCCTGGTCGAGCGGGAACGGGGCGACAATGACCGGCGGTGCGTCACCGCCAGGATAACCAAAGAGGGACTCAAGGTGCTGACCCGGATCGATCAACCGCTGCACGAGTTCCTGGAGGCCCGGGTTTCCCACCTGGGCCAGGAGAAGTTGCGGACCCTGATTGACCTGCTGGCCGAACTGAGGACGGCATATCCGGCCGGATAGGAACTTTGCGTGGCATATAGGTGTTATCACACATAACGGCATGACACACATTATCTTGGGAGGGGAAACCATATGAACACCGCACTGCTGATTCTTCGCCTGGTCCTGGGCACCGCGATGGCGGCGCATGGCGCCCAGAAGCTGTTTGGCTGGTTCGGGGGCTACGGCCTCAAGGGCACCAGCGGCTTCTTCGAGAGCATCGGGTTCAAGCCGGGCGTCCGGTTCGCGCTGGCGGCCGGGTTGACTGAATTCTCCAGCGGGGTATTGCTTGCCCTGGGCCTCCTGGGCCCGATCGGTCCCGCGCTGCTGCTGTCGGTCATGCTGGTGGCGATCCTCACGGTCCATGTGGGTCACGGCTTCTTCGCCACCGGCAACGGCGTGGAGCTGCCGGTTCTCTATATCACCGGCGCCCTGGCGGTCGCGTTCGCCGGCCCCGGCACCTTCTCGCTGGATCACGTGCTGGGCCTCGACCGGGTCTTCCCGTCGGTAGCTACCTGGATCGCCCTGGCGGTTGGTGTGGTGGGAGCGTTCGGGAACCTCGCGGTGCGGCAGGCGCCGGAACCGGCAGCCAAGTCAGCCTAAGAGTGACAAGTGCCAGGTGACAGGTGACAAGGACTCAGGTTAGTCCCTGTTACTTGTCACTTGTCACTTGTCAGCCGTTGTTGATCTTGTTGGCCGCGTTGAGCGCCGCCACCTTGTAACACTCGGCCAGCGTGGGGTAGTTGAAGATGGTATCCAGGAAATAGTCCAACCCGCCGCCCAATCCCATCACCGTCTGTCCAATATGCAGGAGCTCGGTGGCCCCGGTGCCGATGATATGCACCCCCAGAAGCCGCCGGTCATCCCGGTTGAACAACATCTTGAAGAACCCGCTGTCGTCCCCCAGGATCTGGCCCCGCGCGATCTCCCGGTAGCGAGCCACGCCTACCTCGTAAGGAACCTTGTTGGCCGTAAGCTCATGCTCCGGCGCTCCCACCATCGAGATCTCCGGAATCGCGTAGATCCCCACCGGGAAGTTTGTCGTCATGGCCTTGGGGCTCATACCCAGGGCGTGACAGGCGGCGAGCCGGCCCTGTTCGCTCGACGTGGCCGCGAGGCTGGGGTAGCCAATGACGTCACCCGCCGCGAAGATGTGCGGGATTACGGTTCTGAAGCACTGGTCGACGACCAGCCGGCCCCGGTCGTCCGCCTTGATCCCGGCGTTCTCCAGGTGGAGCTGGTCGGTGGCGCCGACCCGGCCGACCGAGAAAAGCACCATGTCGGTCACGATCCGCTTGCCCGATTCCAGCAGGACCACCACCTTGGGCGGCGCGCCATCCCGCATCTCCAGGGTCTCGACCGCCTCGCCGCTCCGGAAGGTCACGTTCCGCTTCCGCATCTGGTGGATCAGCTCGTCCACGATTTCGGCATCGAGAAACTCGAGCGGCCGAGTGCGCTTGTCCACCAGGGTGACTTCCACGCCCAGCGCGGCGAACATGGAAGCGTACTCGATACCGATCACCCCGGCGCCGACGACGACGATGGACCGGGGGATCCGGGTGAGCTTTACGATTTCGTCGCTGGTGATGACGCTGGTGCCGTCTACCGGGGCATTGCCCGGCGGCGCGGTGGGATGGGTCCCGGTGGCGATGAGGATATTCGCGGCGGTGACGGTGCGGACGCCATCACCCTGCTCGACCCGGAGGGTATGGGGATCCTGGAACGAGGCGTGGCCAAGGATGAGGTCGACACCGTTGCGGCGCAGCTGATTCTCGATGACCGAGCATTCCTGCTGCACCACCCGTTCGACCCGCTTCAGCAGCTCGGCCGCGGTCGGCCGCTGGGTCGCCCCGGCGGTGCTGCCCTGTTCGAACGGATGGCTGGCCCGGCTGAAGGAGAGCACCGCTTCCCGGAAGGTCTTGCTGGGGATGGTACCGGTGTCCACGCAGACCCCACCCAGCATGACCCGCTTTTCCACGATCGCGACCCGGCGGCCAAGCTTGGCGGCTTGCACCGCGGCCCGCTGGCCCGCGGGGCCGCTGCCGATACAGACGAGATCATATTGGAAAGGCGAGTCCATGGGCGACAGCGAACATGGCTCTCTTGACACCCTCCCGCAAGTCCTCATCTTGCAAGCCCGTCCCCAGCCCCCGACCACCCTTGTAAAGGAGAACTCGAATGCGCTTGACTCGCCTGACCCTGTTCGCGGCGACACTGGCCCTGACCGGTTTCGCCTGCCAGAAGAAGGCCGATACCGCGGCCGAAGAGAAAGCGATTCGCGATGGGGATGCGGCATGGAATGCCGCGATCGCCGCCAAGAACGACTCCGCGGCCGCCGCCCTGTACGCGGACAATGCCACCCTGATGCCGCCTAACGAGAAGACGGTGAGCGGGACCGCGGCGATCCGGTCGTATTTCGCGATGTTGTGGCCGATGAACGCCACCCTGGTCATCACCCCCACGGAGATCACCGTTGCCAGCTCGGGCGACATGGCGACGGACGTGGGAACCTACAGCATCAGCGCCGGGCAGATAAACGACACCGGCAAGTACCTGGTCCACTTGCACAAGATCGGAAATGACTGGAAAATCGTGAACGACATGTGGAACAGCGACATGCCGATGCCGGCGATGCCGATGGCGGCGGATAGCTCGGCGAAGAAGTAAATGGCGACGCTGCCCTCACCCCAGTCACCGGTCGCGGGTGAGGTGCTGCACGGGGCGGCCAACCGCTGGTTGGCCTGGCTGGTTCTGGAGGGGTGGCCCGGCCTGATCCTCGCCGTGATCGGCGCGGTGATCGCCGGAGCCATCTCATTCACCATCCCCAAGCGCTACACTTCGGAAGCGCAGTTCATCGCCCGCGGTTCCGGCTCGACCTTGCTGCCCAGCGCCTTACAGGGCCTGGCGGCGTCGGTCGGGCTGGACCGGGGGACCGATTTCAGCCCCAAGTTCTACACCGACCTGCTGACCAGCCGCCCCATTCTGCTGAGCGTGGTGCACGACAGTTTCCAGGTAAGCCAGGGCCAGCCCCGGCAGAGCTTCTTCGAGATCGTCGGAATCCAACCGGGAAAGAATCCTGCCCGGGCCGAAGAGGTCGCGCTGGCGAAACTGCGAAGAGCCGTCGCGGCGCGAGCCGACGTGCGCAGCAACATCGTCACGGTCCGCGCAACCGCGCACTCCCCGCTGGTGAGCCGCGACGTGCTGCAGCGCCTGTTGCTCGCCCTCGACTCGATGAACGTGGGTTTCCGGCAGCAGCAGTCGCGGGATCTCCGGGTCTTCTTCGAAACCCGCGCGCAGGAGGCGCAGAACGAGCTGGACCAGGCGGAGAACGAACATCGCCGCTTCCTGGAACGGAACCGCATGATCCAGGGCTCCCCCATGCTGGAGCTGGAAGACCAGCGACTCTCCCGCCAAGTGGACATCAAGGCCGCGGTATACCAGACGGTGATGCAGCAGTACGAGCAGTCCAAGATCCAGGAAGCCCGCAACGTTCCCATTCTCACGGTGCTGGCTCCACCAATGGTGCCGGCGTCCAAGTCCGGCCCCTCCAAGAAGGGGATCGTGCTGCTCGGCGCGGTCCTCGGGTTCCTGGCCTGGGTCGGCATCCTCGTCATCCGGTTCCTGCTCCTGCGTTTCATCCGGGAGCAGCCCAGGGCAGCCCGCGTCCTGCGGCTTGACCGATCAATCCGCCGCGAGGTCACCAAGTAGCCGCGTGAAGTCAGACCAGGAATGGAAATACTGGGGCGCGACGGATCCGCTCTTTGCGGTCGCGTCCTGGGAAGGCAAGCAGGCCGGCGCACGGAATGCCTGGACCCCGGAGGAGTTTCTCCAGCTGGGCCGGTCCGACGTAGCCGACGTCGCACGCCACTGGCGGGACTTTGGCCTGCGGGAGGGGCGCTGCGTCGAGATCGGCTGCGGGGCCGGCCGGATGACCAGCGCGCTGCTCTCGGTCTTCTCCGACATCGACGCGCTGGATGTCTCGCCGGACCAGATCGCGACCGCCGAGAGACTCCTGGGTGGCAACGTCTCCCGGGTGCGCTTTCACCTGGTGGACCGCCCCGCGATCCCGCTGCCCGACCAGTCCTGCGACGCGATGTTCTCCAGCCACGTCTTTCAGCACTTCTCCGACTACGCAGCCATCGTCGCATACCTGGAGGAAACCTTCCGGGTTCTCCGGCCCGGCAGCAGCATCTGCTTTCACATCCCGGTGCCCGGAGCCCATCTCACTTCACCCGGTTCCCTGCCCCGGCGGATCGCCAGCCGGATCAAGATCTCGCTCAAGCGCCTGCTCGGCATGCGGCGGGTGATGGAGTATCATCGCTATCCGGCGGACCGGGTGCTGCGAACGCTGGCGCAGGTGGGATTCACTGGCGGGGAACTGCGGATCTTTCCGATGACGTCCAACGGGGACTACCACTCGTTTTTCTTCGCCCGGAAGCCATAGGGAGCAGAGCGCGCGGAGAACTTCTCCGCGCGAACCACCCTGATCGCCAAGACCGGGGTGGTTCAAATTGTTACCGAACTCGGGCCAAGCACCGACTCGCGATCACCGGCAAATGATACCTAGACCGGGCGCCGCAAGCGACGTGACAACCAGCTCTGCACCGTCGCCAGGTTCGCCCGGACATCGCCCGCGGTCGGCAGCAGCAGGGCCCGCACCGGCACCCCAGTGTCCCGGGTGAACCCCACCACCTTGATGGTCAGCAACCCGATGTAAACCACGCTGGTCACCACCGCGGCGCCGGGCGCGCCGTAACGGGGAACTACCAGCAGGTTAAGGCCGATCTTGGCCCCCAGCGCCAGGGCCACCGACCAGATCGAGATCGGGGGAAAGCCGCGGCCGGCAAACCAGGAATCCACGATCAGGTGCAGCGCGATCGCGGCCATGCCCGGAAGCAGGAGCAGGAAGAGCCAGCTCGCCGGCCCGTACGAAGGGCCATAGAGAGTCACCACCAGCCAGCGGCCGACGACCAGCAGCACCAGGGTGACCGGCAGCACCAGCAGCACCACGGCGCGCGCAGCCCGGGAGATCTGCCCAACCACCTCGGGTCCCCGATCGGCCGCGGCGGCCGCGAACAGCACGCTGGCCAGGATACCAGGGATGTACCAGAGCCACTCCGCGAGATAGGTCGCCACCGAGATCTGGCCCACGGTCGCGAGGTCGAGGAGCCGTCCCAGCATCCAGATGTCGCTGCGCACCAGCAGCAGGGTAAGCGTGATGACGGTGACGGCCCGGAGTCCCCGCCCCAGGGTTCCCATCCAGCCGTCCCGGATCAGCGCCCCGGTGAGGGGGACGGGATCCGACCGCCGCCAGATCCAGATCGCGCTGGCCAGGATGCTCAACGCCGCGGCGCCGGCCCAGCTCAGAGTCACCCGCACCAGGTTCAACCCGATGAACACCGCTCCGGCCGCCACCAGCAGCAGGTAGCCCAGCCGCTGAATGAGCGTGGCGAGGTTGTAGGCGGTGACGTGATGCTGGCCCAGGTTGATGCCCCGCGCCATCAGCGCCACGACTTCGAAGGCCAGCACTATGGCAAACACCGCGACCAGTCCCTGAGTCTTCAGGTGCACGAGGGATGACACCCAGGGGCCAAGCGCGAGCAGAACGGTCATCACGATGAATCCGTGCAGCAGCGCGCGGACCAGCAGGACCCGGCCGGCGGTGGCCCGGCCCTGCGACGTGAGCACGTTGCTCTCGAACTGGCCCAGCGTGGCGATCGTGCTGCCCAGGCCGATGCCGGCGGCAAACACCGAGTAGGTTCCCTGCCCCGCCGGTCCCAGTGCGCGCGCGATCAGCACCCCGGTGGCGATCGAGGCGACGGATTGAAGCAGCTGGGTACCGAAAGTTTGAACGAAGGCGGAGCCGACGCGCATCGGCCGGTCAGCCCGCTTGGGGAAGCCGGCGGCGCGAGGCGATCAGCACCACCAGCAGAAGAGGATAGGCCGACCCGGTGATGGTGGAAGTAAACATGTTGAGTTGCCCAATCTGCGCGAAGATCGCCGCCACGGCAATCATGGCGACGAACACCGCCGGGACCGTCCCGGCCTCCAGCCCCAGGCTGCGCCGATCGATCCAGGCGATGAGGAATCCATAGAGCAGCGCGCCGGCCAGGGAGCCCCACCATCCGAAGTTCATGTAGAACTCGCCATACAGTCCGATGCGCTGGCCGGTATCGGTCCCCATCGCGGCCGCCATCACATTGGCGCTGTTGTTTTCATATACGGCGTCCTTGTCGACCCCGAAAAGCGACCACAGCTTCCCCGGCAGCAGCGGCACGACCACGCTCGGCAACGTGCTGCCGTGGGTGAAGCGCTGGGTCCCGTTGAAATAATCCATGGACCAGGCGAGGTCGCGGAACTCGAGGAAGGACCCGTACAGCGCGATGCCCAGGGGTGACACCGACTCGATGCTCCGGCTGCCCTGGCGCAGCGACCCGAGCAGCGCGAGCACGACGGTAACCGGGACCAGGACCGCCGCCACGGGAAGCAAGCGAATGCGGCGGCGCACCAGGTCCCAGAGCACCACGGTCACCGCGAGCGGGTACACCACGTAGAACCGGGCGCCATAGACTCCCAGGCAGGCCAGGCTGACCAGGCCGGCCAGCCAGGTCCAGCGGCTCGCCCTGCGCGCGGTGATCAGCACCGCGGCCATCAGGACCGATACACCGCCCAGGGTCGAGAGCCGGAACCAGATCCCGGCGATCGCGGGAAACTCCACCCGTTCCGACGTGGGGTCGCCGGTGATGGCGGGGACGTATCCGATCCGCCGCAGCGACATGATCGTCGCGACGACGACCAGCCCGGTCAGCCCAACTGTCAGCACCTGGAGCCAGGGCCAGTCCCACTGCAGGGTGAGCCGCGGCCTGGAGCGAGGCGGACCCAGCAGCAGCCCGGCGATCCAGGCCGTCGCGAGGCTCACGCCGGTGCACAGGGCGACGAGCACGGCGGCCAGCTCGATGGGGACGTGGTAGTTGGGATTCAGCACCTGGGTGATCCGGTAGCTCCCGGTACCCACGACAGTCATGGCCAGTGAGAAGGCGACAACCATCAGCGGCATGCGGCTGACGTGGAACGGGCCGCCTATGCCATAGGCCAGGATCAGCAGGTTGACGCCCCAAAGCGCGGCGGCAAGAAATGCCTGGCGCCACTCCGGCCAGGCCAGGTTGAGCACCCCGGACCAGGTGAATGCCGCCAGGGCGAGCATCGCCCAGAAGACCAGCACCGCGACGGCCGTCTTCAGCGAGGCCCTCCCCCTCAGAGATAGCGCGCCAGGTCCACCGCACCCGACTTGAGAACGTACACCTCGCGCATCCAGTCGCAGGTCTTGGGAATCCCCTGGGCCAGGGTGATCAGCGGCCTGTGGTCCAGGTCGCGCACCGCCTTGTCCAGGTCCACCTTCTTGTCCTTCGTGGTAAACGGCTCCTCCGGCAGGTATTCCACCAGCCGGTCGCTCTTGCCCAGGTACCCGAGGATGAGGTCGGAGACGGTCCTGATGTCGTGGTACTCGCTGCCCCCGATATTGTAGACCTCGCCCGGCTTGAAGTTGTTGATGATATTGGCCAGGGTCTCGCAGGTATCGGTGATGTAGGACGAAGTGCGATGATGGCCCTGGTAGACCTTGTATGGGATATCGAGCAGGGCGCGGTAGATGAACAGGCAGATCACGCTGCGATAGCTGCTGTAGTACTCCCCAGGGCCATAGGTATTGAACAACCGGACTCGCACGCTTTCGGTCCCGTGCATGGCGGCCGAGTTCTGGATCTGGGCTTCGTTGACCCACTTGGTGAGGGCATAGTCGTTCAGCTGCTTGATCTCGACCTGGTCCATCACGTTTTCCAGCATCACCCCATCGTAATCGCCGTACACTTCCGAGCTGCTGAAGTGGATCAGCCGGAACCCGTGCCGCTCCTGCATCCGCAGCACGTTCTTCATCCCGACCGCGTTGGACATCCACAGCCGGTCGTAATAATCCTCCCCGTTCCAGCGTCCGAACTCCGCGGCCAGGTTGTAGACGAAGTCGAAATTCCGGGTTTCGAAGACCCGGGACAACTGCATGTGGCTGGCGATGTCACAGCGCACGTAATCCGGGTCGTGATTGTGCTCCAGGTCGAGCACGGTCACCCGGTGCCCGCGGCTGCGCAGGGTGCGCACCAGCACCGCGCCCACAGTCCCCAGCCCGCCCGTCACGAGAACATTGGCCATGTCGAACCCGATCTCCAGCTACGAGGAAGAAGGTACCAGGCGCTGCTCGATCAGCTCGGACATATCGCGCCAGCGGTCCGCCCAGGTCTGCTTGAGCCCGAACTCGGACAGCCGGCGCCGCTCCGCCGGAGTATCCGCCGCGACTGCGAGCTCGATCTGTTCGACGAACTGGTCCGCCGTCGCCCCGATCCGCAGCAGCCCCTGGGACTCGAGCCGGCGCAGGTCGACCGAGAACGGGGTGCAGATCGGGATGATCCCGGCCGCCAGCGCTTCGAAGATCTTGAGCGGCACGATCCGCTCGGTGAGCGGGATACAGCGAAACGCGACCAGGCTCGCCGCCGCGCGGCGCAGGATTCCCGGAATCAGGGAGCGATCGCGGCGGCCCAGGAAGTGAACGTTGGGGCGGGCCTTGAGCGCCGACGCATCCACCCGCACCGGGCCCACGAACAGGAACTGGACCCGCGGCAACCGGGCGGCCGCCGCGTCGAGCAGCGGCAGGTCGCACCACTCGTCGAGCACGCCCACGAAGATGACCCGGGGCGCCGGGATCCTTTCGATGTCCGCGAACGCGGCCGCCGGGGGCTCGTTCGCGAACGCCGATGCATCAATGGCGTTCCACACCGTATGGGCATTCGAGTTCAGCTGCGCCTTGTGATCGCGCAGCTGTTCCGCTGCCGCGAACACCAGGCCCACCCGGCCCAGCATGTCCGCCTCCAGCCGCTGCATGATCCGCGCGTTGCTCTCCTTGAACGCGCTCGGCTCGTCCGCCACGTGATAGATAGAGAGGGACTCTCCCATGGTTCCCGGCACGCAGGAAAACATCGGGTTATCCATCCACAGCACCCGGCCACCCTCCGGCGCGGGATCGGCCCAGCGGCGGATCCAGCGGCGCTGGATCGCCCACTCCAGCCGGAACAACCAGGGCACCTGGTGGCCCATATGAAACAGCGGCAGCGGCGCGAGCACCCGCAGGTGCGGCCCCTGCGACCGCGCGCCGGCCATCCAGGCAAACAACCGCTTCCAGAGCCGGGGATAGCGAAGAATGGTGAACAACGAGACATGGCGCTCCACGTAGAGCACCGGCTCGTGGCGAGCGATCTCGTCGCAGGTTGGCTGCTGAATGATCCAGAGGCCGTCCCAGAAGTTGCTGGAGAGATACACGTGTTGCCGCATCGGACTGCAAGGTAGAAATGGCGGCATCCGAACGGAAGCTCAGGCCCCGGTCGCAGCCTGGTAGACCAGGGTGATTTCCCGCGCGGTGGCGGCGAGTTGGAGGAACCGGGGAAGGTAGCTTTCGGCCCGCGGCAAGGGAGCCAGGGAGCCAATCGCCCGGGCGAGCACGCCCGGGTCCGCCGCGGCCAGCCTGGTATGCTCCGGGACATCGCTGAACAGCTGCAGGTCCCCCACCGGCACCGACACCACCGGAAGTCCGCATGCCAGCGCCTCCTTGGCGCTGCTGGGGCCGCCTTCGCGCGCCGAGGTCACCAGCATGACGTCCGCGGCGGAGTAATACCACGGCATCTCGTCGGCCGGCTTGCCGTTCACGATCCAGAGCTGGGCATTGGGCACGGTGCGCTTGAGTTCCGCCACCGCGGCCTGGGCCAACCCGACCCGCTTGGTCGGTTGCGAGATATCATGAGGGAACAGAACGAGAAAGGCGCCGGGGTCGACGCCAAGGCGGCGCCTCGCTTCGTCCCCGGGATGGGGATGAAAGAGCCGAGTGTCCACCGCGTCGCGCACCACCACGGTGCGTGCACGGAGCGAGGCGAAGCGTAGCCGGTCTCTCAA
>Ga0070699_100003429_pt1 | contig 14024 bp, 13 predicted proteins | sample KBSK1503metaG_FD_65473 | JGI IMG/M metagenome (GOLD analysis project Ga0070699, IMG submission 65473) | Corn, switchgrass and miscanthus rhizosphere microbial communities from Kellogg Biological Station, Michigan, USA - KBS K1-50-3 metaG | ecosystem: Host-associated > Plants > Roots >...
GAGCTGAACGCCGCCGGCTGAAATTTACACACTGTTGATCGTTCCAATTCGAGAGCCCTCGGTGTAAGCTGCCACGAAATCGGATTCTGGTTCGTTATACGAGTCGAGGTTTACGTCAGTGCAAAAGTCGCGGTTGGAACCAGAGAAGGGCAAGTGCGCTTGCGGTAGGCGCCTGCAAGACGCCGCCATCTACACGTATCGCTCGCGGTCGGACCGCTTCCTGTTCCACCGCTGCGAGTGCGGCACCGAGTGGACCGAGCACCAGACGGACATCGATCCCATGGATCCCGTCACATCGGACGAGGTGATCGAGGTCCACAAGCAGCTGGCGAAGTTCGAAGGTTCGATCGCCGAGCTGCTGCAGCCTCACTCGGCCTGAACGAAGCCGGCGCCTGGCCGGCTCAACTAGCCGTAGCAGTGACAGATGATGGCGGCCGGGCTCATGGCCGCCCGGAATGAGTACTCCACGCCCGCCGGCACGAACATCCAGTCCGCAGCCTTCAGCTCGCGGCCGTCGTCCAGGATGATCGAACCCGACAGGACGATGCGATACAGATCGCGCTCGTGCCTGTGGGTCGGGACGATGCCTCCCGGCTGGACCACGGTCAGGAAGAACAGCACCCCTGGGCCCTCGAGCTTCACAGGCAGCTGCCATTGCTCGACATCGGGTGGCATGTCCTCTCGCCTCAGGTCGTATAGGAGGTCGTTCATGCCTGCATCGCGGGAGGTGACGACTCCGGACATCTCGCCGTGCTTCTTCCGGTGGTCCTCCAGCGCCTTCTTGATCCGCTCCCTGCCTGCGTCGGCCTTGATGACGGAGTCATTGGGGGTGAATTTCGCGCTCACGTGCTTACTCCTCCCATCGAGAGCCATGGCCTGACGACAACGTGATCCCGGTGAGACAGTACTCCGTCAGTGCTTGGCGGAGCGGGCGCCGGCGAGTCCGTGCTCGACTGCCCACGTCGCCACTTCGGTGCGCGAACGCACGCCGAGCTTGTTGCGGATGCGCTCGACGTGCCCCTCCGCGGTCCGTTCGGCGATGAAAAGACGCTCGGCGATCTGTTTGTTCGTCATGCCGGCCGCCACCATGGCGGCCACCTCGCGCTCGCGCCGGCTCAGGGGGCCTGCCTGCTCCGGCATCGCGGCAACGTCGTCAGCCAGGGCATAGTCCAGGGCGTGTTCGGCGGTCATGGACTCGCCCTGGTTCCAGATCTCTTCCGCCTTCCTGGCTCCCAGGCGCTGGCGGGCGCGCGCGTACGTCTCCTCAAGCTGCTTCACGCGTACGGGCCAGGCGCTGAGCGACCATTCGCGGGACATCCGGTCGGTCACGGAGCCTAGGCGCAGCGCCCGTTCGTGGTCGTCTCGCGCGGCGGCCACCAGCGCCAGACCTCCGAGGCACCAGATCGTGCCGAACGGGTCGCCGAGCTCGCGGTGGATCGCCAGGGCTTCGTGCCAGTCTGCCGACGCATCCTCGATCGCGCCAAGGCCGAGCTCCACGTTCGCACGGCTTTCCAGGTACCGGCCGGTCCGCGACTCGTCACCATGCGACCGGCTGTAGGCCAGGCACCCCTCGAGGATCTTCAGCGCATCGTCGAGCCGGCCCTGCTCCGCGGACAGCACGGCGAGCTGATTCTGCACCTCGATGGCCAGTCCCTGGTTTTCAGAGCCGGTCAACAGCGAAAGGGCTTCTTCGTACATGCCGCGAGCGGTGACAAGCTCGTTGGCCGCGTGATACACAAGCCCAGCGCCGCTGAGGGTTTGTGCGATCAGGAGCGGGTCTCCAATCGCGCGAGCGGCCGCAACGCTGGATTCCGCGAGGAGGCGGCTTTGCCTGTGGTCCGCCTGCCGGGAGCTCAAACGCGCCGCAAGGTTGAGGGCTCGTGCACGCGTGGCCCCCTCCGCACTGGATCGTTCGAGAAGGTCAAGAAGGAGCGCCCGCGCCCGGCCATGGTCGGTGTACTCGAAAGCCGCCACTTCGATGGCGAGCTCCAGGCCCATGTCGGGCGTTTTCTCGCGTGCCCATGCGAGGGAGGCCCAGAGGTTGGCCGACTCGCGCGCCTTGGTCTTGGTCTCGATGGGGCGCTGCAACCAGGTCTTGTAGTAGTCGTAGTGGCGCCGGCTCATCGTGTCGAGCTCGCCCGCATCGCGCAGCTTCTCTGCCGCGTACGGATGGTGGGATTCGAGGAGCCGGTACCGGGTGCCATCCCCGAAGCGCTCCGCAACGAGCATTGACTTCTGAACGAGCCCGGTCAATGCCGCCAACAGGTCGACTTCGCCCGGCTCCGAGCAAACAGCGTTTGCGGCCTCGAACGTAAACCCGCCCTGGAAGACAGCCAGGCGCCGGAACAGCTGCGCCTCTTGCTGGGTGAGCAGTCGATGGCTCCAATCGATCGTCGCCACCATCGTCTGCTGCCGCTCGGGTGCAGTCCGGGCGCGCGTTGCGAGGACGCGAAAGCGGTCGCTAAGGTTGGCCAGCAGCTCGCGTTCGGACATCACGTCGAGGCGAGAGGCTGCCATCTCGATGGCAAGAGGAAGGCGGTCGAGCTGCCGGCAGATCTCGGAGACCGTCTCCCGCTCCCGCGGCGCGTCTTGATCAGGGCGCACCAGCCTGGCGCGCGCGTCGAACAGGCGAAGGGCATCGCCTTCTCCAAGCGCGGCGAGCTGCCAGCGCACCTCGCCGTTGAGCCCAAGCGGCTCTCGACTTGTGGCCAGGATGGTCAGGTTCGAGCTGCGCTCGAGCAAGGCCTGGCAGACGTGTGCGCATGCGACAACGATGTGCTCGCAGTTGTCGAGGAGGAGGAGTGCTCGTTTCGCTGCGAGCCACGACGACACCACATCCAGGGCGACGCCCCGACCGGGCAGCTCGAGCGTGGTGAGGAGCGCGTCGGCGGCGTCGTCCGCGCCGGTCAGCTCCGTCCACCAGACTCCGTCAGGCCACACCTCGTGTCCGGACTTCGTCAACGACCGAGCGAGCTGGACGGCGAGCCGGCTCTTGCCGATGCCGCCCGGGCCAAGCACGGTGACCAGGCGCGACTCCTGGACCAGCTTTCTGAGCGCGCTCAGCTCCGCGTCGCGACCGACGAAGCTCGTGAGGTGCTCCGGCAGGTTGCTGCGCTCGGGCTCCATCGATTTCAGCGGCGGAAAGTCCGCTGCCAGGTCTGCGTGCAGGAGCTGGTAGACGTGCTCGGGGCGGGAAAGGTCACGCAATCGGTGCAGGCCGAGATCGCGAAGGCTGACGCCTGAGGGCAATGCGTCGGCGACGAGCTCCGCGGTTGCCGCCGAGATCAGGACCTGGCCGCCATGGGCAGTCGCCATCAAGCGCGCGCACCGGTAGAGGGGCGCCCCGACGTAGTGTCCAGATTTGAGGTCGGCCTGGCCAGTGTGCACCGCGACCCGGACTCGCAGCTCGCCCCCTGCGGGCCATTGCTCCCGTTGCAGCAGGCGCTGGATCTCGACGGCGGCGGCCACGGCATCGGTGGCCTGCGGAAACACGGCAAGGATGCTGTCGCCCTCTCGACCCGACTCGACGATCTGTCCGTGGTTCTGTTCGACCTGCGCGACGACGATCTCGTCGTGGCGACCCAGAGCTTGTTTGGCCGCCTGGGGCGACGCATTCCAGGCCTGAGTCGAGCCTTCGACGTCAGTCATCAGGAACGTCACCGTTCCGATCGGCAAGGATGTATCGCCCTCGCGCGGAGGTGATGGCCGGCGCTTGCTCCTGGACGAGGCCGATTTCATGCAGGCGCCGCCATTGTGGCCGTTTGGGCCACAGATCAAAAGAGAGGGATCTCGGTGAGATCCCTCTCTCGACTGTGCGCACCCTTGGGGTAAGGGGGTGCATCACCTGGACTTACGGAAGCTGTCCGTGGCCGGTCGACTGCTCGGAGGCCTGCGACGTGTTGACGACGGTCGCCCCGCCCTGATATCCGGCCGCCATGAGCAGGTCACGCTGCGGGTGAGTGGCGTACCGGCCGATGAACTCGGGGTCGTCCTGGCTGAGCCTGGGGGACGCGGCCCGATCGATCTCGCCCTGGATCCACGCGGGGAGGACTGCCGCACCCTGGCTCGAGTTGTCCTGGCGCAGAACGGTGCCCGGAGCCGCGTTCACGGCCTGCCTCAATGCAGCCTGGCTCGGGGCGTCCTGCCGCAGGACGGTGCCCGGGGCCGCGTGCACGGCCTGGCTCGAGGTGACGACGGTGCCATTGCCGACGGCGCTTTTGGCCGCGTAGCCGGCGACGCCCGCAAGGCACATGGCGGCGACGACGAGGACTGGCGCGATGTAGGTTTGCGCGACTGACGCTCCGCTGAACGATGCCCTGGCTTCCATGACTTTTCTCCTCTCTGGTGTTTGGTTTCGGCTGCCGGTGCAGAACCGTTGAGGCGAGAGTAGGAATCAGAGGGTGGCCTCCAAAAGGCGAGAAACACCTGAAAAGAAGAGGGCCCGGTACCTGTTTTCAAGTACCTGCCCGTGTTCTGCTATGCGCTGCGGGCAGCCGAGTAATTCAAGCTGCCGGTGGACGCGAATCTTCAGCCGGCAGCCGTTTCCGCTGCTGTCGCAGCAGCTGTACCCGGTGCGTTAGACCCGGGTCAGTCTCGCGGGGTGGCCGGCCACCAGCGGGTCGCGCGGTCGGCGTCGATGGGGCGGGAGTCGACCCCCCAGCGCCACGTGCACAGGACGATCAAGGCCAGTATCAGAAGCGCCATCAGGACCTCCATGACTTCAGTGTTCCCAGGTCGAAACTCCGAAGCAACACGAGCTTTACTCGTAAAATATCGCCGTGTCGGATAATTGGCGGAGCGTCGAATTCAAGCACCTACGGGCGCTGGGCGCGATCGCCCGGACGGGGACGTTCTGGGCGGCCGCGGGCGAGCTGCACACATCGCTGTCGACGGTGAGCGACCACATCTCCGACCTCGAGGCGCTGGTCGGCCAGCGGTTGGTCGAGCGCTCGCGTGGCCGGCGCACGGTCTCGTTGACCGAGGCCGGGCGCCTCTTGCTCGGCCACGCGGCGGCCATCGAGGCGCGCCTGCAGGCGGCGGAGGCGGACTTTCGCGCTTACTCGGCGGGCCTCACCGGCAGCCTGCGCGTCGGTATCTACCAGAGCGTCGCCAACAAGATCCTGCCGGAGGTGCTGCGGCGGTTCCGCGAGCAGTGGCCACGGGTCGACGTCCAGGTCAACGAGGAAGACCGCGACGACGATCTGGTCGCTGCCGTCGAGCGGGGTGAGCTCGACCTGACATTTGCCATCGAGCCGATCGCGGACGGGCCGTTTGAGGTGCGCGAGCTGATGCACGACCCGTACGTGTTGATGGTGGCCGCCGACACGCCGTTGGTTGGGCGGCGGCCGAGGGCGGCCGACCTGGACCAGCAGCCGATGGTCGGGTACCACTACGGAAAGCATTCAGACCAGACGGAGGAATTTCTGCGCCGGCACGGGGCGCGGCCGCGGGTCGTGTTTCGCTCGAACGACAACGGCACGGTGCAGGCGATGGTCGCGGCCGGGATCGGGTTTGCCCTGTCGCCGCTGCTGGCGGTTGACGAGACAGACCCGACGGTGCGGCTGGAACAGCTGGTCGACCCGGCGCCGCCAAGGGTGCTCCTGATCGTGTGGCATCGCGAACGCTACCTCCCGCCGTCGGCAGCGGCGTTTGTGGAAACGGCCGTCGCGGTGGCGGCGGGGATCGAGCGCGAGCACTCGGAGTTCCTGTCTCGAGCGCTCAGCTCTGTTCGTCGGCGCGAAGAACGAAGACCAGCTCGAGTCCGTCGACCTCGTCCATCTGCGTCCCGGTCTGCGTGAATCCAAGGCCGCGCACGATGGCGAGCGATGGCGCGTTGTCGGGAGAGATCGTCGCGTAGACCTCGCGTTCGCCCTGCTCGAACGCCCATCGGGCGAGCGCGGCCGCGGTCTCTTTCGCGTAGCCCCGGCCCCGGAAGGGAGTGAACACGGTGTAGCCGATCTCGGCCCGACCGATCACGTCGGGAGGTCCGTGAAAGCCCGCGTGTCCAATTACCTCTCCAGTCGCGGTCGACATGATCAGCCGCGCGGTCCAGCCCCGTTTGGCCGGGTCGGCGAGCATCCGGTGGAGCTGGATAGGGAGGAAGCCGCCGAGCTCGTCTGTGGATGGGAACTCGGCGGGCAGAGTCTTGCCGATGAGCGCTTCGGCCCCGGCACGCCGGCCCTCGAGGAGGTGTTTGATGGCGGCGGGGTCGAGGGGCACGAGGTCGAGTCGGGACGTGTGGATGATCGTTGGCAATGGTTGGTACGGTGATTCTCAGCGAAGCGCGGTCCGGCAAGGCGGACCGCGGACGGCAGCACCTAGAATTCGAGTTCTGTTCCGGGATAGCTCAACCGGTAGAGCAGGCGGCTGTTAACCGCAAGGTTCAGGGTTCGAGTCCCTGTCCCGGAGCCAATTTCGTGTGCAACTTCGGCTGATGGGCGACAAAAGGCCTTCGGCTGATGGTTGTCAGTACTTCGGTTGATGCCTTACACCTACTTCGGCTGATTCTTGACACTCCCTCGCATGAGGGAGATGAGCGTGGCTGAGCAGAGGTACAAGGCGGTCCAGGCGGTGCTGGCGCAGGGTCAGACGGTGACGCAGGTGGCGCGGGAATCGAACGTCAGCCGGCAGACGATCCATGCCTGGCTGGCGCGCTATGAAGGCGAAGGGCTGGAGGGTCTCAATGACCGCTCGCGACGACCAGCCCACTGCCCGCACCAAACGCCGCCTGCGGTGGAAGTGATGGTGCTCGAGATGCGGCGCTCCCATCCTTATTGGGGGCCCCGCCGCATTGCCGTCGAGCTGAAGCGCAAAGGAGTTGAGTCGGCACCCCATGAGTCGGCGGTCTATCGCTGCCTGGTTCGAGCCGCGGTCATCGACCCGGCCACGCGCCGCCGGCGACGGGAGATGTGGAAACGCTGGGAGCGGGCGTCGCCAATGGAGCTCTGGCAGCTGGACGTCGTGCATGGCTTCTTGCTGGCTGATGGAACTTCTGCCAAGGCGCTGACCGGCATCGATGACCACTCGAGGTTCTGCATCTCGGCCAGGCTCATGGCCCGAGAGCGGACCCAGGCCGTCTGCGATGGATTCAGTTCAGCGATGCGCGTTTACGGGGTACCGGCCCAGGTTCTGACCGACAACGGCAAGGTCTTCACTGGCCGCTTCGCCCAGCCTCCGGTCGAGGTCTTCTTCGACAGGATCTGCCGGGAAAACGGCGTCGACCACATCCTCACTCAGCCTGGCTCGCCGACCACGACCGGCAAGATCGAGCGCTTCCACCGCACGCTCCGCGTCGAGTTCGACACCCGGCAAGTGTTCCGCAACCTGAAGACGGCACAGGAGGCTCTAGATGAGTGGGTGAGCTACTACAACACGCAGCGTCCGCACCAGGGATTGGGCGATGTCACGCCGCAGAGTCGGTTTCAGTCCCAGCCAGAGCGAGCCGGTCACCAGCTCCGTCGTCCCGAGCGCAACGGGGAGCAGTGGGTCTCACGCCTGGTGGCTCGAAACGGTGTCGTCTGCGTCGACTCGCAGCACATCAGCGTCGGCAAGCACTACGGCGGCAGCACCTGCGACGTCCTGGTAACCGAAGGCCTATTTCAGTTCTGGGTCGGCAATGAGCTTCTGAAAACGGTCGCTCGGTCGAGCCCAGGCGAGGTACGGAAGAAGCACGCCGAAAGGCACGGCGTCGAGGCGATAGAGTTCAGTGGGAGTGTCAAGCATGTACCGAAGTAGATTCGTCAAGGATCTACCGAAGGTCAACAGCACCACCATGGTCGCCGTCTCCGGTGGACCGGACTCGACAGCCCTCCTCGTCGGCCTGCACGAGGCCGGCCACCATCTGGTCGCCGCGCACTACGACCACGCGCTCCGCGACGGCTCAGAGCTGGTCGCCCTGCAGGTCGTGCAGCTCTGCGCGCGGCTTGGTGTGCCGCTGATCGGCGGGCGGCGCACGGAGCCGATTCCGAAGGGATCCCTCCAGGCGGCGGCTCGGCGCCTTCGCTACGCGTTTCTCGACCGCGCCCGCGTCGAGTCCGGGGCCGAGATGGTGGCGCTTGCCCACACGGCCGACGACGTCGTCGAGGGCGCCGTCCTGCACCTGCTGCGCGGTTGCGGCCTGGCCGGCCTGCGTGGCATGCCGGCCCGGCGCGGCTTCTACGCGCGTCCTCTATTGAATGTGTGGAGGCGAGACGTCCGTGCCTTCCTGGACGCGCGAGGGATCGCAGCCCACGAGGATCCGGCCAACGCCGACCTCCGGTTCGCGCGCGCGCGCGTGCGCCATCTCATTCTGCCGGCCCTCGAGCGCGACCGGCCCGGCATCGTGGGCCGTTTCCACGCCGCCGCGATCGCCGCCGCACGGCTGCAGGCAGCGGCAGAGCACGCGCCCTCCGAGGTCGAGGTCCTCAAGCGCCTCTACGTCGCCGCGGGCGGCCCGCAGCCCGGCCTCTCCAGGCGGCACTTCGAAGCCATGCGGAAGCTCACCGGCCCAGGTCGCGGCGGACGGGGCGTCGATCTTCCAGGCGGCCTGCGTTTCCGTATCGTGGGGGGCCTCATGGAGGTGGTTCACGCGCGGCCCGACCGGGCTGAGGCGCCGAGACTCGACCTGAAGGAGTGCGTGGGCTGCGACGACCGCTCCGCGGCGCACCTCCGGGCGGGGCTCGCCCTGCGCGTGGGCTACCGCAGTCCCGGCCTCCGCATGCGACCGGCCGGCGGGCGCGGATCGCGCAAGCTCCAGGACATCTTCGTCGACGCGCGCGTGCCCCGCGAGGAGCGCGACAGCTGGCCGCTCGTTTTCGCGGGCGACCGTCTTGCGTGGGTGCCTGGCGTTGCCGTCGACTCCGACCTGGCGAGCCGCAGAGGTGAGCTCGGGACGCACGTCGCGATCACGCCAATGCCAGCGAATCCGGCGCAGAAAGTTGTTAGGCTAGAAAATCCAAACAGGCCCCTAGGAGATCTGAGTTGAGTCGCTTCCCCCGCTCCAGCCTCTTCTACTTCGCCCTTGTCGTCGTCCTTGGCCTGATCTTCTGGTTCACGTGGAGCTCCATCCAGAACAGCCAGAACGCCAGCGACTGGGACTTCACGCAGATGATGAAGGAGTCCGCGGCCGGCCACGTCAAGGTCGTCGACATCAGCGGCACCGATGGCATCGTCACCGACTCCGACAACAAGAAGCACAACGTCGTGCTGCCGGACTGCTCGGGCGAGTGCAAGTACCAGGACGACCTGTACGCCGCCGGTGTGACCGTGAAGTTCGAGAAGAGTCAGACGGGCAGCTACCTGATCAGCGTCCTGCTCCCGAACATCATCCTGGTCATCCTCATCGCGGCCTTTATGTGGTGGGTGCTGCGCCAGACGCAAAGCGGCAACAACCAGGCGATCTCGTTCGGCCGCTCGCGCGCGCGCCTCATCGCGGGTGACAAGCCGGCCATCACGTTCGCCGACGTGGCGGGGGTGGAGGAGGCGAAGCAGGAGCTCACCGAGATCGTCGAGTTCCTCAAGTACCCGGAGAAGTTCGTCGCTCTGGGCGCCCGCATCCCCAAGGGCGTGCTGCTCGTGGGACCTCCGGGAACCGGCAAGACGCTGCTCAGCAAGGCTGTGGCCGGCGAGGCGGGAGTGCCGTTCTTCTCCATCTCCGGCTCTGAGTTCGTCGAGATGTTCGTCGGCGTCGGCGCGAGCCGCGTCCGCGACCTGTTCGACCAGGCGAAGAAGAACTCGCCCTGCATCGTGTTCGTGGATGAGATCGACGCGGTCGGCCGCCAGCGCGGCGCCGGTCTGGGCGGCGGCCACGACGAGCGCGAGCAGACCCTGAACCAGCTGCTCGTCGAGATGGACGGTTTCGACACCAACACGCACGTGATCGTCATCGCAGCCACCAACCGGCCGGACGTCCTCGACCCCGCGCTGCTGCGGCCCGGCCGTTTCGACCGCCATGTGACTCTCGACCGCCCTGACATCAAGGGCCGGCGGGCGATCCTCGACGTCCACGCGCGGAACAAGCCGCTGGACTCCACGGTCGACCTCGACGTGCTGGCGCGCCAGACGCCCGGCTTCTCGGGCGCCGACCTTGCGAACCTCATCAACGAGGCCGCGATCCTCGCCGCGCGCGCGAACAAGAAGGTGATCGGCATGGACGAGCTCGAGGAGGCGATCGCGCGGGTGATCGCCGGTCCGGAGCGCAAGAGCCGGCGCATCTCCGAAAAAGAAAAGGAAGTCATCGCCTACCACGAGACGGGCCACGCGCTGGTCATGAAGGCGCTGCCTCACACCGACCCGGTGCACAAGGTCTCGATCATCTCCCGCGGGATGGCGCTCGGCTGGACGCTGAGCCTGCCCGAGGAGGACAAGTACCTCATCTCGCGCGACGAGCTCATGGACCAGATCGCTGGCATCATGGGTGGCCGCGTGGCCGAGGAGATCGTGTTCGGCGACATCACGTCTGGCGCCGAGAACGACATCCAGCGCGCGACGCAGATGGCGCGGCGCATGGTCACGCAGTGGGGCATGTCGGAGAAGGTCGGCACCGTGACCATGGGTCACAAAGAGGAGCTCGTCTTCCTCGGGCGTGACCTGGGTGAGCAGCGGACTTACTCGGAAGAGGTCGCCGCGGTCATCGATGAGGAGATCCGCAGCATCATCAACCACGGCTACCAGACCGCCAAGGCGATCTTGACCAAGCAGCGCGGCAAGATGGACGCGGTGGTCGAGCGCCTCAAGGTCGTCGAGACGATCGACGGCAAAGAGCTCGACGAGATCCTCGCCGCCGAGGAGCCGCAAGCTCCGGCCGCCGCGAGCTCCTCGGCTTCGTAGACACCCTTACCGTTGCGGGGCGCGGGAACCTAGGCCGCAGCCTCGCGCGCGCCCTGCACGCGCGTCTTGTCCCGGCACGCGCAGGCTTTCGCATGCCGAGGGGAGGCGTTCTGTTCCTCGCCGTGCCCGACTCGGTGGTCAGCGAGATGGCTGGTCGAGTCGCGGCGATGGCGCCGCCGCAAGACCTGGCGGTCGTGCATCTCAGCGGAGCGCTCGGCCTCGACGTCCTGGACGCGCTCGCGGAAAACCCCCGCGGCTCGTTTCACCCGCTGCAGTCGTTCCCCTTCCCGCGCGATCCATCCGCGTTTCGCGGCATCACCGTGGCCGTCGACGCGACCGCGCCTGCCTTGCGGCGCCGGCTGGCCGCTCTCGCGCGGAGGTTGGGAGCTCGTCCCAAGGACGTGCACGACGATCAGCGCGTCCGCTATCACGCCGCCGCGGTGTTCGCGTCGAACTTCGTCGACGTGGTGGTCGCCGAAGGTGTGCGGCTGCTCGGCGAGATCGGGTGGAGCGAGGAGGAGGCAACCCGCGCCCTGCTGCCGCTGGTCGACGGCGCGGTCGCGAACATCCACAAGCGAGGCACCGTGGCCGCGCTCACGGGACCGATCCGCAGGGGTGACGCCGACACCGTCAGGCGGCACCTGGAGGCTGTGGACAACCCCGACCTTTATCGTATGCTCGGCCTGGTCGCACTCGACATCGCCAGCAAGGCGGGACTCGATCCCGCGGCGGCCGAGCGGACCAGAAGGGCGCTGACCCGGAAAGTGGCAGCGACCCGAAGGAGAGGCCGGCGATGACCACTGTGCTGGACGTCCAGCGGTTCAAAGACGAAGGCAGGCACTTCGCCATGCTCACCGCCTACGACTTCCTGACCGCCCGCATCCTCGACGAGGCCGGAATCCCAATCCTGCTCGTGGGCGACAGCCTGGGCATGGTGGTGCTCGGCCACCCGACGACGCTGCCGGTGACGATGGACGACATGGTCCATCACGCCAAGGCCGTGTCGCGCGGGGCGCGCCAGGCGCTGCTGATCGGCGACATGCCGTTCATGTCCTACCAGGTGTCCAGCGACCAGGCGGTCGCCAACGCGGGCCGTTTCATCCAGGAGGCCGGCATGCATGGCGTCAAGCTCGAGGGGGCCGGCCGCGTGGTCGATATCACCCGGCGCCTGACTGAGGCCGGAATCCCCGTCATGGGGCACCTCGGTCTGACTCCGCAGTCCGTCCACCAGATGGGCGGATTCAAGGTCCAGGGCAAGACCGACAAGCAGGCGGCGCGGATCAAGGCAGACGCCCGCGCCCTGCAGGACGCCGGTGCGTTCAGCATCGTGCTCGAGGGCGTGCCCAGCAAGCTCGGCGCAGAGATCACTCAAGAGCTGCGGATCCCGACGATCGGCATCGGCGCTGGGCCGGCGACCGACGGTCAGGTCCTGGTGTTCCACGATTTCGTCGGCCTGACGACCGGCAAGGCGCCCAAGTTCGTCAAGCGGTACGCCAATCTCGCCGAGGAGATCGCCCGCGCCGCCACCGCGTACATCGAGGACGTGCGCAGCGGGACGTTCCCGGGGCCGGAGCACGAGTACACGACCAACGGCTCCGCGCCCGCGAAAGACCCCACGGAGGCCAGGTACGGCGGCTGAGGCGTGGCCGCCGGCGGTCCGCGCCTCCGGCGCCCTGCTCGTAATTGAAAAGCCGGGCGCGATGCTCGATGCGTCGCGCCGGTGGCGTCGGGAGAAGAGGTCGATCGGCCTCGTGCCGACGATGGGAGCGCTTCACGCCGGCCACATGCGACTGGTGGAGACGGCACGCGCCCAGAACGACGTCGTCGTCGTGAGTCACTTCGTGAACCCGATCCAGTTCGGGCCGAACGAGGACCTCGATCGCTACCCCCGCGACTGGGAGCGCGACCGCAAGCTGCTCGAGGAGGCGGAGGTGGACGCCGTCTACCGGCCGGCCCGCGACGTCATGTACCCGCCTGACGCGAGCACGCGAGTCCGCGTCGGCGGCGTGACCGACGCGCTCGAGGGGGCCGCACGGCCCGGCCACTTCGAAGGCGTCGCCACAGTGGTCACCAAGCTTCTCGCCGCCGTGCAGCCGGACCGCGCCTACTTCGGCCAGAAGGACGCGCAGCAGGTCGCGGTCGTCAAGCGCCTCGTGCGCGACCTCGACCTCGGCGTCGAGATCGTCGTCGTGCCGACGGTGCGCGAGCCCGATGGCCTGGCGCTCAGCTCGCGCAACGTGTACCTGAGCACGGAGGAGCGGAACGCGGCCGCCGCCATCAGCGGCGCGCTCCGCGACGCCGCGGAAGCGTACGCGGCGGGGGAGCGCGACCCGGTGAAGCTGCGCGCTCGCATTGCCGCCCGCCTGGCCCTCGAGCCGCTCGTTCAGCTCGAATACGCCGAGCTCGTCGATCCGGAAACCTTTGGGCCGGCTACCTTTCAGAAGCCTGGGACGCTCGCCGTGGTGGCCGTCCGGGTGGGCAAAACGAGGCTGATCGACAACCACGACGTGTCAAAACCGCTTCCCGGGTAGGCGACTTTTTTGCGGTACAATTGGCGCTCGTTTTGGCGGAGGCCGTTCTGACGACCAACACCACACCAATAACTTCTAGGGGGTTCGTAATTTGGGTACTGAGTCTGGTGCCGTCCTGACCGAAAACGAGGAGGGGACCGACCAGGATTCATCGGGTGCGATGACCATGGAGGACTACCTCCACTACGAGGAGGAGGCCTTCAAAACCCCCAACCACGGGGACATCGTGGATGGGATCGTCGTCCGGGTCGACCCAGATGAGGTTCTGGTCGACATCGGCGCCAAGGCGGAAGGCGTCATCTCGAGCAAGGAGCTCGGGCTGCGCGGGGAGGTGGACTCCGCGGGCCTGGAGCCAGGCGACCAGATCAAGGTCTACGTGCTGCAGCCCGAGAACGAAGAGGGCAACGTCGTCCTTTCGCTTCGCCGGGCGCGCGCCGAGACCACGTGGCTGGTGGCGGCGGAGAAGCAGACCGACGGGACGGTCATCGACGCCGACGTCCGCGAGCAGAACAAGGGCGGGCTGATCGTCAACATCCTCGGCCTGCGCGGCTTTTTGCCCTCGAGCCAGGTCGCGCGCGCCTACGCCGGCAGCCTCGAGTCGCTGGTCGGCAAGCGGATCCCGGTCAAGATCCTCGAGGTCAACCGCAAGCGCAACCGGCTGATCGTCAGCCAGAAGGCGGCGGAGGA
>Ga0070699_100003430_pt1 | contig 14023 bp, 14 predicted proteins | sample KBSK1503metaG_FD_65473 | JGI IMG/M metagenome (GOLD analysis project Ga0070699, IMG submission 65473) | Corn, switchgrass and miscanthus rhizosphere microbial communities from Kellogg Biological Station, Michigan, USA - KBS K1-50-3 metaG | ecosystem: Host-associated > Plants > Roots >...
AGGCTGCTACTGTGCTGTACCATTCGTTGAGCGCAGCCAAGGCGGCGTATGAGAGTGGCGAGCGTGACGCAGAGAAGTTAAGGCAAATCATGAAGGATGTGTTAGCTGGCGAACCACTTGCCGAACCCCAATATGTTTCCTGCGCAGACTACGATACACTCGAAGAGTTGAGCGAAATAAAGGGAAAAGCCTTGCTTTCCATGGCAGTATTCTTTGGAAAGACAAGGCTGATCGATAATGTTGTAATTTGGTAAGGGCACAATATATTGTGCCCTTACGGTCCCCATTTCATATTTTGTGCAAAAGTGGTTAGCACCACATTCGGTCGGCCATCTAGAAATACAATTTCTGCCTGGCCACCTTGATATACATCTTGAATAGGTGCATACGCCACAATCACCAGGCTTGCATCGGGAGCCCATAAGGCTTCGTTCAACAATTGAAAGTTTTCGGTATTAAGGACTGTTCGCCCTGTCACACCATCCGGCGCGGAACGGACGAGTTGCAAAGGCGAACGTTGAATTATACCATCCGGGCTGGAGGCGGTTGTATAGAAGAAGTAGAGTTGGCTATCCGAAGCAAGGTAAGGTTCATCAGCCAGGTTGAAATTTCCACCGCCTGCATCAGTTGGCAGAAGGGTTGTCACTATACCGCTGGCAGCATCCACCCTCCACAGCCCGGAGCCGAACATACCCACGGTTGGGTTGGCCGCATAGAAGCCCGAACTATCCTGAGTCCACTCTTCCTCACCGCAACAAATAAATGCATTGTCGGTACTGTTGAAACGCACAATTGAGTTTGTAGCAGGATAATAGATCGCGTCAAATACGCCATCGCTATTGGGAATGGCAATGGTAATAATAAGTTTTGTGCCATCTGGCGAATATTTTTCAGGCCAATATAATTGACCTGTGCGTGTTTCGCCATTGACAGGGTCTACTACTTCGGTCTCCAACACCAGGTTGGAAACACCTGTGGCAACAGAATACAAATTGAGGCCTTTATATCCGTAGGCAATTGTTTGCCCATCCGGCGAAAAGACAGGGTTACTCAGGCTGTTCAATATTGGATTGTTGGGATCCACAGCTCCGCCATCCACCAACACACGACGACCCGAACCATCAGCATTGATCCACATCAATTGATTGTTAACCACATAAATAACATTTCCATCCACAAGTGAGACGTCATAATTCCCAACATTGACTGGCTCAAAAGTAATTTGACGTGGTGTTGTACCATCACGTTCAATGCGGAAAACCTGCGTAAGCCCAGTGCCGTCAGTACCGAGATAATAAAAAGAGTATGGAAGCATTCCTGTCGGGGTGGAAGTGGAAGTTTCGCCGGGAGAGGCTGGCGTTAACGCCTGCAGCGTGGCGGCCACAACTGTGGCGACTTCATCTTGTGAGTTGGGCTGTCGTGTGCCACTTCCAAACGAAAATGAGCAGGCCAGTGTGCTAATGATCAATATCAGCAAAGCGCTCAAGGAGTAGGATGTCTTTTTCATCGTTACCTCTTATCAATAAATTATGTAGACAGCAACACGGAGACACTGAGAAATATCTCTGTGTCTCCGTGAATTTAGGCTTTCTTTTTGAAAGCTTTGTTCCCAATCAGACTTGTTCGTAGCGTTCCACCGGAACAACGAAAAGTGTGGCGCGCTTGTCGCCAGAAGAAGGCCCCAGTTTCGCACGCACCAGGTCAATAACCGGGTTGACGCGGTCATCATCCACACCCAGGAGCAGGGTTACGACTCCGCTGCGTAAAAATCCGCCTGTGGAGGCCACACGAGTTACACGATATTCAGCAGTGGTCAACGTTTGAGTGACTGCGTCAGCATCATGGTCTTTGACAATCAGGATTACCATTTTCATAGTGTCATCTCCTCAAACAGACCCTGAAGGTTTTCGCAAAGTATCCCTTAGGGTCCTGTGATTTATATTTCTTCAAATCTTTCCACAGGGAGTGCAAAAACGGTGGCACCGCCCACGGTCACAGGGACAGGCGTTGGCATGGGCAGAGGTGAGCCTTCCAATGGCAGGGTGAGGTACTCAATGCGTTGTCGACAGGAATCCTCCAAAACCTTGAGGGCCTCGGCTTCCCTTTCAGTGCGCAACCCAATGAGCAATGTGGCATTGCGCCGACCCAGGAAACCGCCGGCGCTCGAAAGAAAAACAACCGGCAGGTTGAGTTTCGAAAGGGCATGGGTGGCGATATCCAAATCCTGCTCCTGGACGATGGCCAGCATTAAGTGTTTGATTGAAGAATTATCCATCACAACTTCCTCTGAGGTTTTAATTGCCTATACTTCATAGTATACAGGTTACTGGCATCTTCGCAAGATACTAAAGCGAAAATTGCACCTGATTCAGATACGGAAAATCCCGTGGTGCAACACGAATCCTTGCCAGTGGTGAGACAGGCCTGGTACTGCCCCATTCTTCGATCTCACCATCGAACCAATCTAAAATGGGATAGGGGCGTTTATCGGGGAAGTCCTGAGCGCGGGCAATATAAATCATTCCATCAGCGAAGGGACTGTTAGACTTGTTTTCCTTCGGCAATTCAAAATGATAATATTTCACGCGGCGCGCCCCGCTCCCCACTCGCACACAACCATTACGGGTCTGGTTAAATTTACTCTTCTCCAAAATTGCAAACCACATGGCCCACATCGCATCGGGCGAACAGAAGATTTGCTGACGATTCCCAAATTCATTGACATCACGACTCTTACGCACGGGCTCAAGGATCTCAAGATCAGGCATCGGCGAACCATGCACGACAAACCCGCGCCAGTCGCAAATGTAATTCAAGAAATCTCCTTTGGGATAGGGTAGGTTATAGATAATTGGCCTACGCAGATCACCTACCAGCGCTGTGTCCAACAAGATATCGAATGCCTGCTTGCGCGCATTATCTACTGGTGCCACTATGCGGCGAATTGGTGGGGTGGTTGCACCTTCCCTGCGGCGTAGGATTGGGTAAAGTAATTGAAAGATTGGTTTTGCTATGAAACTGGGCAGAGCCATATCACCCCGTGAAGTACTGCAACGCAAGGCGGAGTCTTTCCTCCACATCCTTCGATGCATCTTTGGGGATGGATTGAATTCCTGCCTGTGCCTCGACGACCGAATAGCCCAACGCCGTCAATGCCGCCAGTACTTCCGAATCCGCGTCAGACATTGCCGCGACCTGCCTCAATGCGTCGGTAGGCTTTAATTTATCTTTGAGATGAAGAGCAATCTTTTGGGCGGTCTTTTTACCCACCCCAGGCACACGGCTTAACACATCCGGTTCATCGGCAAAGACTGCCCGTTGGATTGAATCCAGTGTCATTGTGGATAAAACTGACAACGCCACTCGTGGACCGACTCCATCTACACCAAGCAGGATATTGAACAGATCTCTATCCGCCTGGGATTCAAATCCGTACAATGTCAGCGCGTCTTCGCGCACGACCAGATGCGTGAACAAAAAGGCAGTTTCACCTATCTTGAGTTTTGTCCGCACTGGGGCAGGGGCAAAGACTCTCAACCCCACACCGCCGACTTCAACGATGAGGGCTGTTTCTTCAATTTGGGAAATTTCTCCGCGGAGGGTTGCAATCATTTTTTGATTTTACCGTAAATATGTAGGGGCGAAGCAATGCTTCGCCCCTACATGGGAATCAATATCTCTTTGTATGCAAATGCGTGATCGCAATTGCCAGCGCATCGGCAGCATCGTCAGGTTTGGGGATAGAGTCTAGCTGAAGCAACGCACGGACCATTTCCTGCACCTGGCGCTTCTCAGCACCACCATATCCGGCAACTGCTTGTTTGACTTCCTTGGGTGTGTACTCGAACGGTTCAATGCCCGCCTGTTGCAGGCATAGCATCACCACACCTCGTGCCTGTCCTACTGCGAGGGCAGTGGTCACGTTTCTGGCAAAGAATAATTTTTCCACTGCGGCAGTATCAGGTTGATGCTGCTTGAGCAAAACCTTCAATTGGTCGTAGAGCATCTCCAGCCGGGCGGATGCGGTTGCATCTTTCGGAGTAGAGATAATGCCATAATGAACAGAGATCAGTTCCCCATCACGCGTGAGGCGCACGAGTCCGTATCCAGTTGTGGCAGTTCCGGGGTCAATTCCGAGAGCAAGGGTCATTTAAATAAATGTAGGGGCAGGTCTGAGACCTGCCCCTACGCAATTCATTACGCCGCTTCGAGCGCAGCGAGGGCCTCGTCTGAGACCTTGAGATTGGAGTAAACGTTCTGCACATCGTCGAGGTCTTCAATGGATTCGAGAGCCTTGAGCACTTGCAACGCATCTTCTGCGCCGAGTTCCATTTCCTGCCTGGGGTGCATACGCAAACCCGCTTCCTCCGGCTGGACTTTGGCTTTGTGCAACGCATCCGCGATGACCTTGAAGGCTTCTACGGGAGCAGTGATCTCAATGGAACCGTCTTCTTCAATCACATCGTTCGCGCCAGCTTCAATGCCAAGCTCGAACGCCTTGTCAAAATTCATCATAGCGGAGGGAAATGAGAAATAAGCGATCCGTTCAAATTGCCAACCGACTGCGCCAAGCTCAGCCATATTACCGCCCGACTTGCTGAAGGCATGCCGCAAATCGGATACAGTGCGGTTGCGGTTATCTGTAACGGTTTCAACCATGACCGCCACACCATGCGGGGCGTAACCTTCGTAGGTGATGGTTTCAAAGGCTGCCGCATCCTTATCCTCACCCGAGCCGCGTTTGATGGCGCGCTCAATGTTGTCCTTGGGCATGTTCTCGGCGCGGGCCTTATCCACTGCCAGCCGCAAACGGAAGTTGGAATCGGGGTCACTTCCGCCTTCACGCGCCGACATCACGATCTCACGGGCGAGGCGGGTAAAAATTGCGCCGCGTTTGGCATCAGCCGCGCCCTTTTTGCGCTTGATGGTTGACCATTTTGAATGACCTGACATATCGTTCTCCTTCAATAAAAAGCCACGTTCGTGGAAAATTACATAGTGCCGCGTGCAGGCGGCAAGCAATGAGCGGCAAGATTATACCACCCCAACTTACGGGCAAAAAAGCCCATTCCCAATGTGCTCTTATCTTCCACGGGATTCGAATGGCAAAGAAAATAAAGAAGGTGCCCAAAAGCACATCTGCCAGCCAAACAAGTTATTGTCAGGCTTCGACCGCTTCGTAATCTGGCAGGCGAGTTTCCAATTCACGAATCTGGATGGATGTAAACATTAGAATCGTCGCAATCAGGATAATGATTCCCGTCACCACTTCGACCAGCCCAATCCCTGCTCCCGCATCCTGCCCCACCAGTGGCTGGAAGAACGCCCAAGACTGAGTCCCCACTGATGGGTTAACCACATGGTCCACCAAATAGCCTGTCAGCACAAACGAAGTTGTTGAACCAAGAAAACCCAACTGGTCATTGAGAGCAAAAATCCGGCCTTGCAAATCAGGCGGTGACTTCGCCTGCAAAATGGAGATGTACATGGTCTGTATAATGGGTAGATTCATAAAAAGTAGGAACAATGCTATTCCAAGGGCAACGGGCGTTCTCAAGACTCCATAAAGTAGAAACATCACACTCGTCAGGATCGACCCAGCGATGATCGTCTTCATACGCGGGCGTGTCCCGCCCCATACCGCGATCAACGCCGCGCCTGCAAACGCGCCTAAACTTGTCACACCGATAATACTCCCAGCGATTTTTTCACTATGCGTCAATAGAATTAGATACGGCAATGTCAGATCAAGAGGACCATTCAACATAAAATTGATAAATGCTGTATACAACATAAAGATAAATAAAGCCTTACGAGTGGTAACAAAGTTAAATGCTCCCTTGGCCTCCTTCCAGAATCCGCCCAGGGAAGCCAGACCCATCTCACTTGACTTTGGATGTTGAATCCGAATGAATAACAAAAAGACCACAGCCAGCAAAAACGTGGCCAGATCGATCAGAATGATTCCGGCAATCCCGATACCTGTGTAAAACACGCCTGTCAACACCGGTGCAACGATCCCCGCCAACGGAAAGGAAGTCTCTTTGATGGCGTTGGCACGCTCGCGTCCCTCTTCGGGAACCAACATCGTTGTGGCTGCGCGTTCGGCAGGGCTTTGGAATGTAGCAAAAATTCCCTGCCAAAACGCCACCCCGTACAAATGCCACACTTCGAAACGCCCTGAAAGAAAACTGACCATCAATACCAACGATCCAACCGCCTGGCCAGCATCTGCAAGAATCATCACCAAACGGCGATCCCAGCGATCCACGATCACACCTGCGAGGCTGCCTGCCAGCATTCCAGGCAGTTCATTGAAGAAGGAGGTCAACAACAAAGGTGTGGTCTTCCCCGTTTGTGCAAAGACCCAAATCCCTACCCCAATTGAAGTCATGCGGCTGCCAATCAATGACAGGGTTTGTGTAAAAAGCAATAAATAAAATGTATTGTATGATTTCAATATTTACCACCCACATTCCTATCATAATACAGGCGGAATTTGTTCGAATTAAGCAAACAGCCTCCTGAACTGGAGGCTGTTTGAGGGTATAACAGTGACTAACGACCAATTAATATCAGAACTCCCGCAATCAAGGCACAAATGGCGGCGATCGTACCCATACCGGCAAAAGATGCGCCCAAACCAGCCAGACCCATCAGAATCAAATAGATTGCCAATAAGATCATGGCCAAACTTCGATTGAATCTCATAGTATCGCTCCTTACTTGTAAAATTGATCTGATGAACAACTCTGTTTATCTAAAAAAATTATACTCTCCTGCGCGGGCGTAAATTACCCGCCCTTAGTCCTGTTGATCCTCTGCAATAATTTCCTGAGCCAGTTTCTCTAAATCATCCTTCTCATTGACTTTCGCCGAGTCAAAATACTGAGACAATAACTCCAGTGGACTCATGCTGCTGACCACCTGACCCTCGGGGATTCGAACGCGGGAGGCCACTTTGGGTTTTTTAACCAGATGAAATTCAAAGGTGTTTTCAGCATGTTTGCGCAAGGCAGGCTCATCGATCAGGCCATCCCATTCCCTGGGATATTCCACGATCAATTTGACAATCGCATTGGATATATTGTTCGGAAAATGGGATATCAAAAACTCGGTCACGTTCTCACTGGACGCCAGAACTGCCCGGCACTCAATGAACGGACGCGTCCCTTCGATCTTTCTCCACTCCACCTGTGTGCCACTGCGTGTGATATCGGCCAAGATGTAAAACTTGTCATCGCGCGCTTCGCCGAAATCAATCCGCTCAATCGAGCCAGGATAAATCACCGGCGGATACTGCCCTTCATTGACATCCTGCGGTTTATGGATGTGCCCCATCGCGACATAATCCAACCGTATATCCTTGACCAAAGATGTTGGCAAAACCAGATCACTTCCCAACATGATCATGCGTTCTGCACCAAACATCGCACCTTCCACAGAGGCATGGGCCGTGAGGATAAGCGGAAGTTCTCTATCTGCTTCGTTGATCCAATCCTCTATCAAACTCGAGATGCGTTCCTCGATATTCGTAAACAGCTGTTTCACATCCGTTGCGCTGGTTTGCATTGAAGCCATCAGACCCGAACGTGAGATCCACGGCATGGCAATAACCTGAACGGGAACATCCCATAACTCTCTGGGGGTTAGAAATTCCGGCTTCTGCAACACCTTGACAAAAGGCACCTGCAAGGTGTCGAACTCTTGAATTGCATGCGCACGCCCTGCAGCAGGCGAAAGATCATGATTGCCCACTAATAACAACGTCGGAATCTTTGCCTGCGAAAGTCGAATGATCCGTCTGCCCCATTCCCGTTGAAATGTTGGTGCAGGAGAACGATCCTTATAGGCATCGCCGGCAAAAAGAACCATGTCCACTTTTTCAGAGATCGCTGCATCGATAATGGTATCCAGCGATTTTAGAAAATCCAGGACGCGTAGAGGTAACCCGGTTTCAGGGTCATGGCGGCCGTAGTTGGCCATGTCAATGTGAGCGTCAGCAAAGTGGAGAAGTTTCATGTTGAAGAGTTTGAAAGTTTACAAGTTAGAACGTTCAAACGTTCTAACTTGTAAACATGACAACGAGTTAGGGCTGCAAGCCTAAATCCTGTAAGCCCTGAAGCGCTGGTCCCCAATTCGGGTGCAGGCGAAGCGCTTCGCGATAATCTGCGACTGCCCCAGGCGTATCGCCAATCATATATTTTGCCTGGCCGCGCCAGTAGATGCTTTCTTCGAGGGTTGGCTTGGAGATCGTATCAGTCAGCGTGACATCGGCCAGCGTAATTACATCCTGATAACGACCACTATAAAAGTACGCCTTGTATGGACCAGTTTGATACCACATCATGCGATAGGGACGTTGTTTATCATCCTTACCCAGTTCGTTATAAATGGCGAATGCCTGATCATAAGCAACAGCTGCATCGGCATATTCAAACAAGACCACATGACTCGTTCCCTTGGCAAACCAGGCAAAAAACGTGTCTATGCCGCTTGTTTCGCTAATATAGTCTTCTGCAACACTGAGCGCATGTTTCGCGGCCCAGGTTTCATCTGCATAAGGACCCAACACACTGAACAATTCATTTTCCCTTTCAGGCGAGTAGGCAATGATAAAAATATTATCGAAGGAAAGCCAGGCTTCGCTGGACATAAATTCATCGTAAGGAATGCGGAAATTTGGGCCATCATTCCATGTGTCCTGTACGATCAACACTTGCTTGGCGTCATCATACCCGGTAACAAATTGATAATGCCCCAGCCAGGCAACCTTGCCAGAGTAGTCCTTTTCGTAATAACCTTTTTCGGCAATAAAAGGAAAGCCTGCCGCGATTAATTTTTTGGCCAGCTCGATATCGCCTCCCAATCGTGAGATGGCGCGGAACTGAGTGTTTTCATTAACGAAATCCACCAACTCATAAGGCATCACGTTGACATCTGACCGACCTTGTTGGATAAAATCCAGTTTGGGGTCTTGAACACCAGGTTTGATCGCTCTGGCAATATCGTCACGGTCACCATCCCAACCCAGATAATCCAAAGCCATTGATAAGTTGGCCGGGCCACAGTAGTTCCAACGATTCTTTTGGTCCACGTATTTGAACCCGGTCAAATTGACAGTAGCAGGCAAAGGCGTGGAAGTGATCGTTGGCGCGAGTGTAGGTCCAACTGTGGGAGTTGAGACCGGTGTAGGTGTGGAAACGGCAGGTCTTGTCGGATTCGTCCCGCTGACGCTTGAGGGAGTGACCGATTGACCTGAGGGTTGAAAGGTTGCGTCTTCGGGTGGGTTGACAAGGTATTTGATTTGGGCGCGCAGTGCATCGAGCCGCGGCGCAAGACGGGCATGGATAGGAGGAACAAAATAGATCCCCACTATGAGAAGGAATGCCAGAGGAATTGTCCAGGTACGGTTAAAGCGATTTTGCATGGAAAGGATTATAAAACAAAAAATTGGGTGATTTTCAAAACCTTTGCAATCTAATCTTATTATTAGTTTTCATTTCTACCAACAACAGCGAATGCATCTCAAATTGATCTAATGAACGTAGATTACGGCTGTAGCCCCAGATCCTGAAGTGCTTGTATGGCGGGAAGCCACTTCGGATGGACTTTCAATGCGGCACGGTAATCCTTGACCGCCAGGTCGGTTTTTCCAGCCATGTAATAGGCGTGTCCGCGCCAGTAGAGGGACTCCTCAAGAACAGGCTCTGAAATTGTGTCGTTCAAAGTTGTATCAGCAAGGTTAATCACATCCGCAAAGCGATTGGTGTAATAGTAGGCTTTGTAGGGTCCTGTTTGATACCACATCATGCGGTATGGACGAACGGAACTTTCTACCTCAAGGTTGGCATAGAGGTTGAATGCATAGTCGTAGGCGATGGCAGCATCCGCGTACTCAAACAGGGCGACGTGACTAGTTCCGGCATTAAACCAGGCAAAGTACTCGTCAACGTCAGCAAGTGTTTGCGATTCGATACGGGCAACTTCCAATGCGTGACGGTTCGCCTGCTCTTCATCTGCCAACGAGCCAAGCAGAGTTAGCACTTCGTTCTGTTTTTCCACAGGATGTACCACAATAAAGACATAATTGAACGCGCGCCATTGTCGGATTAACTTTTCATATCCGATTTTGCGGTTGGGTCCCGGATTCGTTGTCGGTTCGGGTTGGTAGCTATCCTGATAGATGATCATCTGGCTGGCATCGTCATACCCGGTCACAAAGCCGTAATGCCCCATCCAGCTATACTTGCCGTTTAGGTCAACTTCGTAAACACCTATTTCGACAACAACGGGGAAACCTGCCGAGACAAGACGCTTGAGTGTTTCGATGTCTCCGCCGTTACGGATGATGGATGTCATACCGGGGACGTTATCCGTGATGTAGTCCTGCAGTTCGTAGGGCATCACATTTTTATCCTTATCGTTTATTGGCATGACCGCTTTGCCAATCACGTCGCGGTTGCCGTCCCAACCCCAATACGTCAGAGACATTGAGAAATTTGTAGGACCACAATAATTACGTCGACCATGCTGCTGCTCATATTTGACCCCCTCTAACATGACAGCGGCAGGCAAAGGTGTAGCCGTAATCGTAGGCTGGACTATAGGGCTTGGTATCGGGGTCAGAGTCGACTTTGGAGTTTGTAACGTCTGTGTAATGGCAATATCCACTGGCGATTGCTGTTGAGGCTGGAAGACAGCTTCTTCGGGTGGATTGATGAAATACTTAATCTGTGTACGCACCAATTCAAGCCGCCATGCGAGACGGTCATGAACTGGCGGAATATAATACATGCCAATGAGGAGAAGGACGGAAACGGGAATCGCCCAAATGCGATTAAAACGATTTTTCATGGAAGGGTTTGGTGATTAAGACGCAAAGAACCCCGCAAAAGTTCGCGGGGTTCTTCGATATGTTTTGTTACCTATTATTCTCTTACTTCACCTTCAATCACATCGCCATCATTCGATGAAGATGCGGCAGGACCACCGGGTGTTTCAGGTTGCGGCTGTCCTTGTGCATACAGTTGCTGGCTCAAAGCATGGAAGGCATTTTGCACTTCATCTGTGGCCTGCTTGATACGGTTCGGGTCATCGCTCTGGGCAGCGGATTTGAGATCGTTGAGCTTGCCTTCGATCTCGCCGCGTTCAGCAGAAGGAACTTTTTCGCCCAGATCGCGCAATGCCTTTTCGGTTTGATACACGAGACTATCGGCGTTGTTCTTCGCTTCGATCAGTTCACGGCGTTTCTTATCTTCCGCTTCGTGTGAGCGGGCTTCGTTCACCATGCGATCAATATCGTTCTTGTTCAAGTTGGTGGAAGCAGTAATGGTAACTTTCTGCTCCTTACCGGAGGCCTTATCCTTCGCGGTCACATGCAGGATGCCGTTGGCATCGATATCGAATGTGACTTCCACTTGCGGAATGCCACGGGGAGCCGGTGGGATGCCATCGAGGCGGAACCGTCCGAGTGACATGTTATCGGCAGCCATGGGGCGTTCACCTTGCAGAACGTGGATGTCAACTGCCGTTTGATTATCTGCAGCCGTAGAGTACGTCTCAGTCTTGCGAACTGGGATAGTCGTGTTGCGTTCGATCATCTTGGTCATCACACTACCCATAGTTTCAACACCCAGGGACAGTGGAGTCACATCGAGCAACAAGATATCCTTGACTTCACCACCGAGTACGCCACCTTGAATGGCAGCACCGATTGCCACAACTTCATCGGGGTTCACACCCTTGTTAGGTTCCTTCCCATTGGTCAATTTGCGAACCAAATCTTGAACCATCGGCATACGGGTGGAACCGCCCACCAGAACCACTTCATCCAATTTATCAGCAGATAAACCAGCATCCTTCAACGCGGCCTCAAATGGTTTGCGGCAGCGCTGGAGCAGGTCTTCAGTCATTTGCTCAAATTTGGAGCGACTGAGTTTCAATTGCAAGTGTTTGGGGCCACTGGCATCCGCCGTGATATACGGGAGGTTAATCTCAGTTTCCAGAACGGTTGAGAGTTCGATCTTGGCCTTCTCGGCAGCTTCACGCAGACGTTGCAGTGCGGGGCGGTCACTGCGCAGGTCAATGCCCTGCTCTTTGCGGAATTCATCGGCAGCCCAGTTAACAATCTTCTGATCCCAGTCATCGCCACCCAGGTGAGTATCACCATTTGTGGCTTTCACTTCGATCACGCCTTCGCCAACTTCCAGTATAGAGACGTCAAACGTACCACCGCCCAAGTCAAAGACCAGAATGGTCTCGTCCTTCTTTTTATCGAGGCCATAGGCAAGCGCTGAAGAGGTGGGCTCATTAATAATACGCATCACTTCAAGGCCTGCGATCCTGCCAGCGTCTTTTGTTGCCTGACGTTGACTGTCATTGAAATACGCAGGGACGGTGATTACAGCCTGGGTGACGGGCTCGCCCAAATACGCTTCGGCATCGGACTTCAGCTTGCCCAGAATCATCGCGCTGATCTCCTGCGGGGAGTATTCGCGATTGGTCACCGGGATTTTTACACGCACATCCTCAGCCGGTCCTTGTACAACATTGTAGGAAACCATCTTGCGCTCGATCTCGGTTTCGCCAAAGTGACGGCCGATAAAACGTTTGATGGAGTAGATTGTGTTTTCGGGGTTGACCACCGCTTGTCGTTTTGCGGTTTGGCCAACTAGGCGTTCGCTATTTTTATTGAAGGCAACAACGGATGGGCAGAGTCTACCGCCTTCTGCAGTTGATATCACGGTTGGTGAACCACCTTCCATGACTGCTACAACAGAGTTGGTTGTGCCTAAGTCAATACCAATAATTTTGCTCATACGAGTCTCCTTGCATCTGTCATTGCCACACACTTCGACTGTATGCGCAATAACAGGTTTACAAATTTTGATTGGTCAAATCTTAACTGTAAAATGCAAGAATACTATTAACAAAATATAGAAATTGAATTGGATTCTTCGTCCCTGCCTACATTTTCCTTCTGAAGCTCGTAAGAAAACTAGGAAGAGACAACCGCCGACATCACGGCGCGCTGACAGTGATCGAATCAAACCCGATGATGACAGGAGAATTTTCGTAAGAAGAGACAGCCAATCCCACCTTGCCTTCCTGAAGATTATAACGAGCTATATCCACCCGACGAAACAAGTCGTCATTGATATAGAGGAAGAGGGTTGTTTCAGAGCATGCCAACCCAAATTTTTGGATTGAGCCACTAGGTAAAATTTCTTTTGAAGCCCCTTCAGTAATGGGAACATAATCTACAACGCCAACACTTAACCACCTTCCGTGGAGAACATTATAAGTTCCATCAGCGGAGAGGTTGTATTCGAACCAGCCATCTTCTTCAGAGTAGCGGCAGATTAAGCCAGCTGTGGAGGGAGTAAGGGCCCGATTGACATATTGTGCGTCAATGCGAACGTCGGAATAGTCCTGTGCACCATAGAGAGCATACAGCCAGGTGAAGGGCGAGTCCATTTGGAGGACGAGGCTTCCGTCTTTGTTTTGGATGTTTGGGACAGCATCATTGCCAGCCTGGAGCATGGCCCAGCCGGTAAGCGATGAATCAAAATCGTTGGTGAAGAAGCGCGGGAAGGGGGTCGCTGAAGGCGCGGGGGTGGAGGTTGATTCAGGGATTGGTGTGGCAGGGATGGGCGAAGGAGGTAGTGTTGAAGTTGGGAAGAATGAGGGCGTGGGTGTTTGCGCAGCAGTCTGGCCATCTGACGGGGACAGGCAGGCAGATGTCAGGAGAAGACATCCCATAAGAAGAAGTTTTTTCATGGCGTTTCTTATAACATAATTGCCCCTCACTTTGTTCCAGGCTTTGCTAATCGCAGTTTGGAACGCCAAGGAAGCAGGGCATTTGATCCATAAGAAGGCCAGTCCACATCAAGGCAATGAGCATCAAGAAAATTACACTGATCAACAGGCTGATGGGATTTGCAATGAGGCTGTTCCCAGTCCGTATATTGCGAACGATTGGCACCAGGATAACAATGAAGATCGTTGGCAGGAGCCACAT
>Ga0070699_100003431_pt1 | contig 14020 bp, 12 predicted proteins | sample KBSK1503metaG_FD_65473 | JGI IMG/M metagenome (GOLD analysis project Ga0070699, IMG submission 65473) | Corn, switchgrass and miscanthus rhizosphere microbial communities from Kellogg Biological Station, Michigan, USA - KBS K1-50-3 metaG | ecosystem: Host-associated > Plants > Roots >...
CACCTGCCAACTTCGCCAAAATTTATGCGGCCGGGTACGGCCGGAGTGACACGCAAGCGTCAACAGCCAATACAGAATATTTTGGCCGAACCGATGCGCGTGTTCCCAAGGTGGTGAAAGATTGACAGGGTCGCGACTGACCTCGAAGCCATGCCGCGCAGCGATACGATGAAGCGGGTCGAGGTTTGTATTCGCGCGGATGATGTTTATGTCCGAGAGTTCCGGCTTATTCACCAGAGATTGAGCTAATTCACCAAGGGATTTTTCGAAGCTCCGGTTGAAGCGGCATCCCCACGCCAGGGAATAGCCTGCGATAGGTTTGACAGGGATCTGCTCATTCCAGAGGTGGAGGTCGATCACCCGGTCACCGGGGCGACCGGACGTTCCGTCGGAAAGCAGCGCATCACTCGACAGCTGGCTGAGCTGGGCCCGAAGAATGCAGTCCGGCTTATGGCTGTACTCGAACACGCCCTCCCGCCTTCGCAACCAACTGTCGAGGGCAAAAATGAACTCCGCCCAAAGTGGCCGCGTGTGGCGGTTTGCTCCAGGTCGATTCTCAATGCGACGCATGGAACATACCCGAAATGCCCACGGGTGGTCCCATCGGTTGAAAATCGTCAGATGGCATCGGGATAAAATCGTCATACCGCCCTTTTGAAATCACCTATCCGGGTACGGGAGCAACATAACTACGCTTGAGCATTCCGCTCTTTCCTTGGAGAGCGGATTCAATTCACTGCGGTCAGCCCGACGTGACCAAGCCTGCAATGGGCTTCACATCGTCGCTGCCGGGGAACACATCGGCTGCAAGCGCGTGGTCGTTCGCCCGAAGATGATCCTTCAGCAATCCTTTGAGCACGGCGCGCACATCGACGGTCGGCTTGAGGTCGCGGTTCTCCAACAAGTTCGCCGCCTTCAGCCCAGGCCAGTCGGCGATCACGCGGCCGCCTTTGAGCGCGCCGCCGGCGAGCAGCATGACGGTGGCGGTGCCGTGGTCGGTGCCATTAGTGCCGTTGATGCGCGCCGTGCGGCCGAACTCGGTGACAAGCACCACGACGGTCTCGCGCCACGCCGGTCCCATATTGTCCTGCACGGCGGCGAGAGCCCCATCGAGCGCGCCCAGCAGTTGCGCCAGCCAGCCAGCCGCGATGCCTTCATTGTAGTGCGTGTCCCAACCGTCAAGCGCGAGCGCGCCGACCCGCGGACCGTCGGGCTGCGCCAGGAACTTCGCGGCAGTGCCAACGGCCTCGGCGAAATAGGCCCGCAACTGAGCGAGGTCGGGGCCGGCGATCTGGCCGACCGGCTTCTGCTCCATGCTGCCGGCCGGCGCAATTGCCGTGAGCCTCGTGCGGCCTTCAAGGACGCGCGCGAAGTTGACGTCAGTGTGCCGATAGAGGTCCAGCAATCGTACGATGGTGTCGTCGCTTGCCGGCAGAACTCGCCGCGGCGACCACGCCAGTACCGGCGCTGGCCCACGAACAACCAACGGCGCTACCGGTCCGACGGCGAAGGCCCTGCCCCCGTTCGAACCGACGCGGTCCTCGGGCGCAAGGCCCACCAGTAAACGGTTGAGCCACCCGGTGTAGGTCGCGCCTGGCTTTTCAAGCCCGCTCTCGAGCACGTCCTGGCCATCGAAATGCGAGCGCTCGCGATAGGACGTGGCAGCGGCGTGCACGACAATCGCCTCGTTCGCTTTGAACATACGATGCAGATTCGGCATCGCTGGATTGAGCGCGAAGAAATCGTCGAGCTTGAGTGCCGATGTCTTGCTGTCGAGCGTGAGCGCGTTGTCACCGCGCAGCGAAACCCAATCCTGATCTCCAACCGGAGCCACTGTCGCCAGCCCGTCGAGCGCGCCGCGCAGCACGATCGTCAGAAAGCGCGGGTCGCGCCCTTCGGCACGCGCGAGCTTCGGCAGATACGCCCAGGCGAACAGCGTGCCCGAAGCGAGCAGCAATTCCCGGCGCGACGGTGCATGGTGTCCGATCATGATTTATCTCCGCAGGAACTCTGGCGCCATCAGCAGCAAGGCGAGCGCCCGCGCGCGACTTTCCGCGCGGGCGACCGTGTTGCGCGTCTCGGCCGACGCCAGCGGGCCGAGCCCCGCCTCGACAAGCGCGATCGGATCCAACCGGTCAGCCACGCGGCCAGCGAAATTGCTGGCTATGTCGACGCGCTGCGACAGGCCGTCGATCCAGGTCGACTCATCCTCGGGGAAGCCGTTTGGAGCCGGCGGACGCCACTGCGCCTCGCCGAGCAACGCCTGCCCCGACATGACACGGCCGACCACCCATTGCGCACCCGTGAGGCGCAGCGCGGATATGATCCATTCGGATGGACGCTTGAGCTTCGTACGCTCGGGCGTCCATGACTCCTCGGCCGCAATCAGCGTCTTGGCCAGCTCCTTTAGATTGCCGTCACTGTCGGTAAAACTCTTCGCCAGCTTATCGACCAGCGACGGCGGAGGCGCGTCGGCGACGAAATGCCGGGCGAACTTATGCGCGATGTGCCCTGCAGTCGCCGGATGCCGCGCCAGATCTGCGAGCACGGCACGGCCCTGATCGACCCCAGTGTCGGGATAGCTTTTGCCGATCACCGTCTGTTCGCCCGGCTCGTGCAGGCGCTTGACGAAAACGAACTCGCCGCCATGGTTGGGCTCGCCAAGTCCTATCCAGGTCCACCCGGTGAGCACGTTGGCGAAGTGCGTGACGTCGTCCTGCGAATAACCGGTGCGGACGCCGAGCGTGTGCAGCTTCAGAATTTCGCGAGCAAGGTTTTCGTTTAAGCTCTTGTTGCGGTTGATGCCGGCGACCGAATTCGGGCCCATGGATGCCAGGTTATCGAGATAAAACAACATGGCGGGATGGCTTTCGACCGCGGTCAGCATGTCGACGAAGCGGCCAAGGACGCGCGGGCGTATCGCCTCGCGCTCATAGGCGCCGGCCATGGAAACGATCTTGTCGGCCGAAACACAGAAGTGATTCGACCAAAACCAAACAAGGCGCTCGACGAAGCCGATCTCCGCGGCGACGGCGGCTTCGATGCGGACTTTGGCCTCGTTTTGAACAAGCTGAGCCGGCAATGGCGGCGGCTGGTTCTGCTGAGTCTGAGCCGGTTCCGGCTTGGGAGCCTGCGTGTCCCCGTTTGGTTTCATCGCATCGCCGTCGGCCGTGCCAACAACCATGCCCTTCGCCTGCGCTTCCTTCTTCGCGCGCTGCGCCAACTTTTCCTTCGCCAGCCGTTCAGCGCGGAACTCGAAGAAGGCACGCGCCGCCTGCCCGCTGTTGGGCAGATTCGCCGCCGGGACCCGCCCGGCGCCGGGCCGTTCGAGGTCGGCTAGCAATGCGCCGCGCGGATCGTCTGCGATCGCGGCGATTGAACCGGCGACCCGGTCCGAAACCGAACCGATGCAATGGTCGTCATGTTGTCGTCTCGGCCAGCGAATTGATCCTGCGGCGAGCGCACCGGCGCTCAATCAGCCTCGAGCGCTCAGCAGGCTTCGAATTTCATCAACGATGGCACAGCTGTGGTCATCGCGGCGTCATTGCGCCGTCAAAGAAAACCTTCCGATGAATGAGATACTTAATGCGTAGGCAAGGTTCTGAGGGACGGTTCTCCGGGCCTTTCTGCTTGAGCTTGGTGCATGCGGATCAAGAGTGATAAGTTACCTAGCCGTGGATTCTTCGGCGGCGGCTCCGATCGATGTCCAAATTGAGCCACGTCACATTGCGTCTGCTCGGGGCGTTCGCGATCGAGGCGAACGTGGGCCGCCCTATTGCGATTTCGCTCCGATCCAGAAAGGCCCGAGCGCTGCTCGCCTACCTGGCGATGAAACCGGACTACCGGGCAAGGCGTGAAGAACTCGCGACCCTGTTTTGGGGTGACAATCCTGGTGCGCTGGCGCGACACAGCCTGCGGCAATGCCTCATTTCGCTGCGCCAGGATTTGGCCTGGCATCTGAAATCCTCTTAGTGGATCGAGAAGCGATTGGGCTGCGCACTCAATTCGTCTCCGTGGATGCGCGTAGGTTCATGTCGCATGCTCGATCGGCCGCGCCGGACGAACTCACCCGGACCGCAGAGCTTTGGCACGGAGCGTTTTTGCCGGACCTCGCTTTGGACATCGAAGAGTTCGATGCCTGGCATCGTCAGGAGGCCGATCGGCTTTCAACGGTGGCGGCGGGCGTGTTCGAGGCGCTTTGCCGGAATGCCGATGCGAATGGCGACGGCCAACGCGCCATTGCGGCGGCTGAACGGTTGGTTGCGCTGGAGCCGACGCGCGAGGATCGGCAGCGTACCGCGCTGAAGCTGTTTGCGCGTTACAAGGGACGCGAAGCCGCACTGAGCCGAGCGAAGCTGTTCACTGATCTGCTGTGCAGCGACCTTGGCGTTTCTCCCGAAGCAGCAACGCGCGCCTTGATCGACGCGATCAAACGGGGCGATTTTGAACCGGCGCCTGCGCCTGATCTCGAGCGGCTTGCAGTGCAAAGCGTTGCGAAACCGGCTGGCTTGCCGGACACGGCACCGATCTCACCTGCCGAGCGAGACCAAAGCGTCTCCGGTTCCCATTCCGATCGTGCTTGCGGCCGAGCAAGCGCCGCGCACGACGGCGCCGGCCGGGCTGCCGTTTTGGCATCGCGGGCGGCTTGCCGCCGCATGGGTGACCATCGTCCTTCTGGCGATCGGCACGATCGCCGTGCTGGGGCTCGAAAACGGAGCCAGAAAACCGTTGCCGCTGACTGATCTGCATCGCAGCCCGGCCATCGTGGTGCTGCCCTTTTCCGCCGACAACCTCGGGCGGTCAGACGATCCTGCGTTCGCCCGGGCGCTCACCCATAACCTGATCGGTTATCTCAGCCGCTTCGGCAAGCTGCGGGTGATCTCGGAGCAGACGTCGGACTTCTATCGCGATCGTCGGATGGACGTGGCACACCTCATGACGGACTTTGGCGTGCAATACGCGATCGCCGGTCACGTTCAGGGCAATGACGGTGCTCTCAGGATAGACTTTCAACTGGTGGACACGGCGACCAGGACAAATGTCTGGTCCGACCATCTGCAGCGGGAGCGCAGCGACCTAACGCTCATTGCGGATGAAGCGGCACGTGGAATCGCTCGGGTGCTTGCGATCGAGATTGGCCGTGTCGGCGCTCTGCGCATGCGCACCAAACCGAGTTCACAGCTCACGGACAGTGAACTGGTTGCACGTGGCTATTTGGCTCTACACCGGGGCACCACGCGGGAAAACCTATCCGATGCCTTGACATCGTTCGATGAGGCTTTGCGGCGCGATCCGCACTATCAGCCCGCCCTGCTGGCTGTTGCACGGGTGCACATCATCGCGGCGATGAATTTTATCGACCTTGATCCTTCGCCCGATCTCAGCCAGGGCGAGCGGCTGTTGAACGAGGTCCTGGGCAAGTCTCCAAATTCGATTTCCGCACTCTACAGTCTGGCGCTATTGCAAAAGTACCGCCGTCAATACCAGGCGAGCATGCGGTCTTTGCAACGCTGTCTCGAACTCAACCCAAGCTTCCTTCCAGCACAGGGCCAGATCGGAAATATCCTCACGAGAACCGGACAACCGCAGAAGGGATTGGAACAAATCCTTCGAACCATCCGCGTCGCGATCCCCAATGATCCGACGCTAGGCTATTGGTATCTATTCGCCGCCGAGGCAGAGCTCGAGCTCGGCCACGATCGGGCCGCTCTAGACTGGGCCTTGCGCGCCAACACCTTCATGCCCGGGTCTGCTTGGCTGGCGTCCATTTACGCCACTGTTGGCGATAAGTCGAACGCTGCGAAGTACGTTGCGGCTTTGACGAAAATGGCGCCGGGTCGCACGCAGTTGTTCATGAAACGACCGATCGAAGACACCGGTAACGTCAGCGGTCGACGCGGACCGCGGATCTTTGATGGCCTGCGTCTGGCGCTCGGTGCGTCGGTGGGCTGAGTCCACGGATCGCTGTCCAACCAGCGCGAGTGAGCGATCGCAGTCACCCGGCTGCCAATTCGATCACTTTGTCGTGCCCACCGACCGTCAATCGGCGTGAGAGACTGTCTCATTCATCCAAGGACTAGCTGCTTAAAATTACACCGTGCTCGGCGCCTCCGCCTCCTGGTGCCACAGCAAGAGGCGCCGCCGCACCAACGTCATGCCCTTGACCAGCGCGTAGCCGACCACCGCGATCTCGACGATGCCGGCGAACACGCCGCGCGAATCGGCAAAGCGCGAGGCGGTGTTCATCGCGCCGCCGAGCCCATAGCCGCCCATGAACATCTCGGTCACGATTGCGACGATGAGCGCGATGGGAAGAGCCACCTGCAGCCCGGTGATGATTTGAGGGAGCGCTGCCGGCAGGGCGATCTGCCACAACAGCTCGCGCTCCGTTGCGCCCATATTCCGCGCCGACCACAGCAGCTCGCGCTCGACGCCGCGGATGCCGACGATCGTGGCGGTGACCACTGGGAAGATCGCCTCCACCACGATCATCGTGATCTTAGACGTGTCGTAGACGCCGAGCCACAGCATGACCACCGGCAGGAAGGCGATCTTCGGCATCGGGAAGCCGACCGAAATGATCGGATCGAAGAACCAATGGGTGAATCGATTGCGGGAAATCGCCATGCCCAGCGCGACGCCGGCAACGGCCCCGATCAAAAAGCCGGTCGAGGCACGGTAAAGCGTCACGCCGGTGTTGAGCACGAGGTCGCCGGCGACGAGATCGTGCCAGATCCGCTCCAGCACCGCGCTCAGCGCCGGCAGCATATAGGGCGTGAACGCGCCGGAGCGCGCCGCCAGCTCCCAAGCGACCGCGAGCGCAACGAGGGAAAACACCCGCGCAAAGCCCCAGCCCGCCGTCCGCAGCCAGCGATAGGCCGATGGCGCGCGCGCCAGTTCGGCCAACGGCCCGCCCGGCATGTCTATTCCCGCCACCGCAGCATCCTTTGCATGAGAGCCAGATAGATCCGATCGGCGATGAACCCAAGCAGCGCGACCGTGAGCACGACGGCGAACATCGCATCATAGGTGCCGCTCGCGCCAAGGAAGCCGATCAGATAGCCCAGCCCCTCGCGTGCCGCGATCAGCTCGGAGCTGACCAACAGGATGAAGGAGAGCGCGAGCGCGGTGCGGATGCCGTTGAGCAGCTCCGGCATCGCGCTCGGCACCACCACGTCCCACAACATGCGTAGTCGATTCGCCCCCATGCTGCGGGCGGACCAAACCAATGCCTGCTCGCTCGAACGCGCGCCATTGAATGCGCCGACCGTAACCGGCAGCATGCAGCCGAGAAAGATCAGCAAAATCTTCGAGCCGTTGCCGAAGCCGAGCCACAGCACCGTGACCGGGATCAGCGCCGACTTGGGCATCGGGTAGAACATTTCCACCAGCGGACTGAGCAACACGTTCACCGGCCGCCACCAGGCCATAAAGATGCCGAGCACGGCGCCGACCACGATCGCCAGAGTTAATCCGGCGCCGGACCGCCACAGCGAAGCCGCGCCATTGCTGACGAGTTCGCCGTCCTTGAGCAGATCGATCCAGGCCGCCGCCACCGTGCTCAGCGGCGGCAAGGCGAGCGTGGAGACGAGGCCGGTGCGGGCGCCGAGTTCCCACGCCAGCGCAAGCAAGAGCAGCGGGAGGTATCGCAGCAGCGCCGCCTTCATGCGGCGCTGCGTCCCGGGAGATGTTGCGATCATTGCCGGCTCGATCATGACGCCCGTCCCGTTTGCGCTTTGATCGCCTCGATGCGCACCAGGTTCCAGATCTCGTCGACCTTGTCGATGAAGCCCTTGTTCCTGAAGATCGCAGGATCGCTCTTGTCGAACTTGGTATCGACGATCGCCTTGATGCGGCCGGGGCGCGCGGACATCACCGCCACGCGGTCGGCGAGATAGACCGCCTCCTGGACGTCGTGGGTCACGAAGATCACGGTCTTCGGCGTGCGCTGCCAGATGCTGAGCAGCTCGGACTGCATGAGGGCGCGGGTCTGGGCATCGAGCGCGCCGAACGGCTCGTCCATCAGCAGGATTTTCGGGTCGAAGGCGAGCGTGCGCGCAAGCGCGGTGCGCTGGCGCATGCCGCCGGAAAGCTGCGAAGGATAGCTGTCCTCGAAGCCGGTCAGCCCGACCAGATCGATGAACGATTGCGCCCGCTGCTGGCGTTGGTCGCGCGGGAGCCCCATCCGCTCCAAGCCGTAGAGGACGTTGGCGCGCACCGTCTTCCACGGAAACAGCGCGAAATGCTGAAAGACGATGCCGCGATCGGGACCCGGCGCGCCGATCGGCTTGCCCTCGATGAGGATCTTGCCGGTTTCCGTGGGGAGAAAGCCGCCGATGAGATAGAGCAGCGTCGACTTGCCGCAGCCGGAGGGTCCGAGCAGCGCGACGAATTCACGCCCACGCACGTCGAGCGACACGTCCTCGAGCGCGAGCACCGGCCGCCCGCTCGGTGGACGATAGCAATGGCTCACGCCTGCGATGATGATTTGCGCCTGCGCCATGGCCCGCAGCCCCTGCCCGCCGCCTTCGACGGTCCGGCAAGCTAGCGAAATCGCAACGGCCCGGCAAAGCCCGCAAAAAGGCTATCGCGAGCGCCGCTATTGATGCTGCGGGGCGAGGTCATCGGCGGCAACCCCAAGCGCGCCGACGGACGGTGCATCTGCGACGACGGCACCCGCGGGAGGCTTCGCGGTCAGGCGAGACCTGCAGGGATCGGCGCAGCCGGGATCCTCGTGAAAGTGCTTGACCAAAAGGTCGATGAAGCTGCGGGCCTTCGCCGAAAGATGGTGGCGATGCGGGTAGATCGCGTTGATGGCGTGCTCGGTCTGCAAAAACTCGGTCAAGACCGGAACGAGACGACCCGATTTGATCTCATCGATGAGCAGAAAGCTCGGCGCCAGTGCGAGTCCCTGGCCGTGCACGGCGGCCAACCGCAGCGCGTTGTCGCTGTTGGCTTGCAGATTTCCCGCCACGGCAACCGATTGCTCGCCCTCCTGCCCCGCGAACCGCCATTCGTTGCCCCACGCCGAATGGGAATAAACGAGACAATTATGATGATGCACCAGATCGGCCGGCTGCCTTGGAATTCCGCGCGCGGCGAGGTAGCCGGGCGCGCCGCACACCACGAAACGGTAGGTGGCGACGCGGCGCACGACCAGGCTCGAGTCCGGCACCGACATGTTGCGGACGGCGAGATCGAATCCCTCCTCCACCAGATCGATCATTCGATCGGTCATCGTCAAGTTGACGGAAATCTCGGGATAGAGCGCCACGAACTCGGCGATCACGGGCGCGAGCAACGGCGGGATCGCGATCGAGGTGTTCAGGCGCAGCGTGCCCCGCGGCGTCGACTGCAGCGCCTGGGCGATCTGGTCGGCATCGTCCGCGTCCGCCAGGATCTGCAGGCAGCGCTCGTAATAGGCGTGACCGACCTCGGTCAGGCTCACGCGGCGCGTGCTCCGGTTGAGAAGCCGAACCCCGAGCCGCTCCTCGAGCGATTGAACGTGGGCGGTCGCCATGCTCGGAGACATGCCCAGCGTCCGCGCCGCCGCGGAAAAGCCGCCGCTCTCCACCACCTTCACGAAGGTGGCCATGCTGGTCATGCGGTCCATGCGATCACCTGATCATGCCGTCAGGCTCACAGAGATGTTCCGTCATTTTCGCCTAATCAAGTTGCCCGCGATCACGTTTGCTCACATTTTCGGCAGGCGCGAATGTGGCTTCCCGCCTGATGGGTCGAGCGCAGGCGTGGTGCGGCCAAACCAAGGCCTATGGAACCCGCTTCCCCGGGCCAGCACTTCGAAGGCCCGAGCAGATACTGCGGCATGCTTACCGCGTACCGCATCGAAGCGTTCTCGGTTCCGTTAACGTGGGCAAGCGCGCGACCCACGAAACCCACGCACTCGACGATGATGGATCCGTCATCGGTGGGATCCGCCTCGTCGATGATAGAGCCTTCGCCAGCGACGCCGCCGGTCGCGAGCTGATGGCGGGTGCCGACCCCAATGCCGCCATCGAACGGATAAGCGCCTGCTTCCTCCGCGAGCAGCATCAAGGCCGCAAGCACGACCGCGGGCGCGGCGACGAGGGGCTTTCGTGACCAAGCTTTCTTGCCCATGGCCCGCTCCTGTTCTTGCATAGCGAACACGCTGCCGATGGCCGCAGGCCTCGACCGCGCGGTTGGGACATAGGGCCGGCAAGTCCCTTAATAACCGAGAGAACCCCAAACAGGCTTTGCGCTAATTTCGAACAATCGGCATCGCCGCGACTCAATTCCCATTCGCAGGCGCGATCATCAAGAACATGAACGCGACCGCCTACGGCGCTACCGCACCGGTGTGAGCAGCGGCTCGGCGAAGTGCGCGCTGAGGTTGTCGATCATGAGCCGGCGGATCGCGGTGCGGGTCTCGACGGTGGCGCATTCGTCGCCTTGGGAAACGCGCCGATGCTCAGCACATCGATCCTCGTGAGCGCGTCAAACCTCGAAGACCTGCTTCGGGGTTTTGTGCAGGCACGCGCGCGGGCCGTCGGACTCGATGAGATAATTGTCACAGATCACGGCGAAGATCGAGGGCGTCTCGTAGCCCGGATGGACCGCGAGGTTCATATGCTCCGCGATCGTCATGGTCTCGTCGCAGCGCACCAGCGGCCGTTCCACGAGGTCGTAGCCCTGGCCGTGGCAATAGAGCCGCAGCTCGGGCGGCAACGCGCGGCCGCGCATGTAGTCGTCGTGGCTCGCCGCGATGTCGGCGCAGGATGCGCCCGGCTTGAGCAGGCGCAAGGTAATGGCCTGCGCCTCCTTCATCGATTCGAAGCCGTCGATAAGTTCATTCGATGCCTTGCCGAGCACGATGGTGCGCGCGATCTCGGTATAGAAACCGCCGGGTCCGTTGTTCTCGATCAGCAGCGTGAAGTGCTCGCCGGGCTTGAGCCTGCGCGCCTGCAGATGGCGATCGATGAAGCGCGATGCCTGCCCGAGCGGGGCCGAGGAGCCGAGGAAAAGTCCCTGCTCGCTGCCAAGGAGCCGGCCCTCGTATTGCGCGAGCGCGGTAATGTCGTTGTCGGTCATGCCGCGCTTAATCTTGTTCAGCACGCGCGTGAAAACCTCGTCCTGCATCTCCGCGGCCTTGCGGATGAGCCCCCTCTCCTCCTCGCTCTTGATCGCCTTGAGGCGATCGACGAATTCGGTCGCATCCACGAACTTGGCCTTGCCGGCGAGCTCGCGTTCGATGCGCGCGACGAATCTGTGCGGCATGGCGCCGCTGGCGATCCATCCGATGGTGCGGTAGCCGCGCCGCCGCTTGAGTTCTTCGGCAACGAGCTCCGCCTGGTATTCGTCAGTATAGGCAACGCTGGTAAAGGCCGGCGTGAAGATCATCTCCCCGACGCCGCGGTTGGCCTCGTCGGTGCCGCTGATCTTGCGACGCCCCCCGCGCGCGCCCATGTCGACCACGGTCATCAGCTCCGAGGCTGGGAAGACGACGCTGCGGGGATAGCCGTTGCTCAGCGGCGTATCGGTGAACCAGCGGACATAGCCGCCGAGCCAGTCGTTGTTGTTCTGCATCACCAGCGCGTCGATCTTGCGCTCCGCCATCGCTTTGCGGACCGCGGCCCAGCGCCGTTCGAGCTCGCGCGTGGAAATGGGATTGAGCAGCCGTTCGTCCATCATCTCTTCGTCCATGCTGCGGAACCTTTGGCCCAGATAGAGCGGAGCAAAGCCGGGAACCGTGCTGCGTTGCAAGTCTGCCCCGCCTCGAGGCGGCTACGGATTTGCCAGGCCGAGCAGCGCCGCCGCGTTCGTTCCCAAGATTGCCTCTAGCTGCGCCGGCGACAGCGTGTCGGTATCGGTGACGAATTCGACCGGCCTTACTTCGCCCACGGGGTAGTCCGAGCCGAGCAGCACCCGCTCCGCCCCCACCTTGTCCACCAGGTGCTGCAGCACCGCGCGCTCGTAGACGCAGGAGTCGAAATAAAGCATGCGCAGATAGTCGATCGGCGGCTTGCTCATGTTGACGCGGGTGTTGACCTTTTCGGCGTAGTTGCGATCGATGCGGCCCATATAGTACGGCATGTAGCCGCCGCCGTGCGACACGCAGATTTTCAGCCGCGGGAACGTTTCCAGCACGCCGTCTCAGCGACGAAATCGCCATCGCCTCCTCGAACGCCTGACCGACGCTGTTCCAGAGATGAAAACGCTTGAAGCGGCGATCGCGATTGCCGCCGGGATGGATATAGATCACCGCGCCGAGCTCTTCCGCCTTGCCCCAGAACGGCCGCAGCTGCGGATCGCGAGCTCCATCGCTCCGGCCGTGGTCGAGATCGCCGCGCCCTTGAACCCCAATTCACGCACGCATCGCTCGAGCTCGGCGACAGCGAGCGTCGGCACATGCAGCGGCAGCGTGCCGAGCCCGGCCAACCTCGCCGGATGGGCGGCGACGGCCTTGGCGATCCAATCGTTGGTGGTGCGCGCGAGCCGCAGGCTCGTTTGTGCATCGGCCCATTCCAGGCCCTGATGCACGAGGCTTGCGCTCAGCACCTGAACGTCGACGCCCATTGCATCCATGTTGACGATGCGGTCGGTGAGATCGCTCATGCGGGCGACCACCGTGGCGGCGCGGTCTCTGATGCTCCTTCGCATCTCATCGGTGACGCCGGGGTCGGTGGGCAGCTCGGAAAAAATATTGTGCTGCGCCGCCAGGGCGTAGACCTCGGGCACGATGACGTGGGCGTGGAAATCGACTGCGCGCGGACGCGCGCGGTTAGACAGCGGCATTCCCTGGTCCCATGCAGGACGCGCGTCTCCCGCGACGTGGCAGCGACGTCACCGCAGAGAACGCGTCAAGACACCTACCGCAAGCGCCTTCCGGTCGAAAGCCGACGGAAACCGCTTGAGCCCTATAACGCGATACATTCGTATCGTATCATGCGACCGTACGCGTGGGCAGAGAAAGCGCGCCCCACGGATCGGGCGGCGGCGCAGGCTCAAAGATCATCGAGCAGATCGGCCTGCAGCCGGACTGACCGTTGGCAAGATGGCGGAGACATGAATGGCGAAGCGCAAGCAGAGGGCCCGTAATGTCCGGCGCGTCGCGGCGGCAGGGCAAGCCAAGGCCGCTTCGGAGCCTACGCCGGAGGATCAGATTTCCTATAGCGCGCTCTCGCTGCACGCGCTGTTCGAACAGCAGACCCGACAGTTGCTCGATCGCGCCGACCTCGACGCGGAGCAGAAGCAGAACATTCTCGTCGCCATGAGCTGCCCCTGTTGCGGCGCTGGCGCGATGTCGTTCACCGCCAAGCTCAAACGGTAAAAGCCCCGCCCCAGACGGCGACGCCGCGAAATCCGGGGCCGTTGTTGCGCCCGACCTTCATGGGCTACGCCCTACGCCGACTTCGCGTCCGCGGCGGCGCCATCGCCGGATCGACGCGCCGCGCGCAACTTCTCCGTTGCCGCTGCATCGACCTCGAAGGTTTGCGGATCGAGCACGACGCCGTAGAGCTCCGCCGCGGACTTCGTGGTCACGTAGCCTTGGCGCACGTCGTCGCGAACCTGTTCGATCGGCCGCTCGAGCGGGTTGCCGTAGCCGCCACCGCCGCCCGAGCGGATTTTGAAGGCGTCGCCGGGCTTGAGCTGCGCCACCAACACCTTGGCGTTGGGGAAATCGCTTTTCCACTGTCCGCCGATGCGCAGCTCCACCGCGTTGCCGGTGCCGTCGAGGCCGCCGTCGAGCCCCCATGGCCGGCAATGGGCGCGCTCGCTCTGATTGTTGACCACCATATTCGTGCGCGCGCGCACCACGCGCTCGACCCCGAGCCCGCCGCGGCGACGGCCGGCGCCGCCGGAATCGGGCACCAGCGCGTAGCTCTCCACCACGATGGGAAACTTGAACTCGGCCTGCTCGTTCGGGCTGTTGTGGGTATCGCCGTCGTTGATGCAAACCGTGCCGGAGACGCCGTCCTCCGTCATCTTGGCGCCCCAGCCGCCGCCCAGCGGTCCGAAGCTGCCGATGAAGAACTCGGAG
>Ga0070699_100003433_pt1 | contig 14013 bp, 18 predicted proteins | sample KBSK1503metaG_FD_65473 | JGI IMG/M metagenome (GOLD analysis project Ga0070699, IMG submission 65473) | Corn, switchgrass and miscanthus rhizosphere microbial communities from Kellogg Biological Station, Michigan, USA - KBS K1-50-3 metaG | ecosystem: Host-associated > Plants > Roots >...
TCAGCGCTGGGCTTCGCATGTCGGGCAACGACTTGCTGAGGGGCCTTCCCTGCGCGCGCTTGCAGGCCCCGTCTACGGCGACGCACGTCCTCTGGCACAGTCCACCGGTCGGCGATGATGGCTTTGGCCTCGTCGACGCTGACCGGGCTGCCGTCGGTATCGCGGATCTGGTAGGGCTCGCCACGTTGCATCACCACCCAGGCGCGCTCGGCCAGGTTGGCGGCGACAACGCAGAGCGCCTTGGTGTGTGAGCTGCCGCGCTCGGTCATCTGCAGGTAGTAGATCCTGGCCAGCTGTGGGTCTTGTTTACGGGCGATGTCGGCCGCCAGCACGAGCGTGGTCCGAAGCCGGGACGGGCCGGCCTTGGTGAGGGGCTGGCCTTTGCGGTCGGTCTCGCCGCTCGCGGAGCTCTTCGGGGTCAGGCCACAGAAGGAGCGGACCTGCTTGCCGTGGCTGAAACGCCCGGGCCGCCCGATGGCTGCCACTAGATTGGGCGCCCCCACCTCACCGATGCCAGGCAGGCTGCGCGCGAGGCCCTTGGGGTCTGCGGCAGCGTAAGCGTTGGCGCGGTCTTTGGCGTGCAGGGCCAGCTCAGTCTCTGTGGCCTTGAGCAGCCGGGCCTCGGTCTTGATGCGATGAAGGAGCGGGCCTCCGCTCCGGAATAACGAGCGCGGCGCGTAGCGTCGGCTCAAAAACCAACCGAAAGGAGGCCCAACAATGGTTTACGTCGGAATCGACGTGCACCGCAAGCAGTCTCATCTGGCGGCGCTCGGCGAGGACGGCCGGGTGGTGCTGAGTCGCCGGGTGCGGACTTGCCCTGAGGAGTTCTTGCGCGTCTTCGGAGAGCTGGAGCCGGAGCCCCTCGAGGTGGTCTTCGAGTCCACCTTCGGCTGGGGCTGGCTCGCAGATCTGCTGGCAGACGCAGGTATCCCGGCCCACATGGCCCATCCACTGGCCACCAAGGCCATCGCGGCGGGGCGGGTAAAGAACGACGCCGTCGACGCTCGGACCCTGGCTCACCTGCTGCGGGGCAACCTGCTCCCCGAAGCCTGGATGGCTCCTCCGGAAGCTCGAGAGGCTCGGCGGCTGGTGCGGATGCGGGCATCCCTGATGCGTGTCAGCTCCCGCCTCAAGTGTCAGGTCCATGCCGTCCTGGCCGAGCACTGCGTCACACCCGCGCAGAGTGATGCCTTCGGTAAGCAAGGCCGAGGCCAACTCAGCAAGGTGGTGCTGCCGGAGATATCGCAGCATCGGGTGGAGGCTAACCTGCGCTTGATCGACGGCATCGCCAACGAGGTCAAGCTCGCCGAGCGCGAGCTCACCTCTCTCTTCGCCGACGATCCCCGGGTGAGGCGCCTGCTCCCAATCCCCGGCATCGGCCTCATCACCGCGGCCATGGTGGTGGCTGAGGTCTGGGATGTCAGTCGCTTCCGCTCGCCTGATCAGCTCAGTTCCTGGGCTGGGCTGACGCCCAAAGAACGCTCCAGCGCCGAGCACACCCGCCGCGGCCACATCTCCAAGCAGGGCTCGCGATGGCTGCGCTGGATCCTGGTCGAGTCGGCTGCCCAGCACGCGCTGCGCGATCCGGAGCTGCGTACTCTCTTCAACCGGGTCTGCAGGCGCAGCCCAGACCGGATTAAGATCGCCCACGTCGCGGTTGCCCACCGACTGCTGACGCTCTGCTTCTACGCCCTCCGCGACGAGGGCGGCTGCCGAGCCTATCCGGTCGCTTCATGAGCAAATCAAGCCGTCGGTCGAGGCGCGCTCGCCGGAGGTCATGGCCTCTCCCAGGAGACGGCCGAGGTTTTGATTGAGCCGCCTGGACCGCATCTCACCATGGCAGCGACTGCCGAATAGATGACTGGTCTGTTCAACCATCTCGTGGTGGCGCGGCGCCGGCCAGCCCCGTTTAGCGACCGTTCTCCGCCTCTCTTGAATGCGGAAGAGCTTGTCTAAGTGATGTGTCAGCCGCTTGCCCTGACATTGAAGCGGTAGATGTCCTTCCGAGCCCGAATCGGGGGAGAACCCCCGAACCCCTAAGCGGCTGACACGAGCGATTGCCGCGCCTGGGCTCCTTCCCTCAGCGCCTTCGGCGCCGGGGAACCCTGTGCCGGTCTTCCCCCCCCTCCAGGTCCTCATTTGCCTTCCCCTTCGCCATCTGAGGCAGAACGCTGCCACACCGGCGGATCCTGCCCGCCGGCTGCCGAAAATTGCAACGAGACGACCGCTTGACAGGTGGGGTGTCCTTCATAGATGACCTCCTCGGCCAGCTCCTGGATGGCCACGGCGGGATGGTCCTGGAAGAGCCAGATCGCCTCGCCGGCGGCGTCGAGCCAATGCTGGGCCCGCACCGCCCCCAGATGACCACGGGATGCGCGGGTGATCAGACGAGTCAGCCGGGCCTTGCCCAGGCGGGCCAGGTGGTGCGGGTCTGCGCCCGTCTCCAGGAGCACGGCCAGGTCGGCGTTGGTCAGATCGCCCGCCAGAGGGCTGAGCGGCAGGAGCTGCCGGACCAGGTCCTTGAGGCGCGTCTTGTGGACCGTGCAGAGCCTGGTCAGACGATCGCAGGCGCGCACCCGGCGATCCAAGGCCGCTTGCTCGTGGCTGCCCAGCTCGAGCGGGAGCAGGCCCTGCGGGCCCACGATGGGCAGCATGGCCAGGGTCAGTGCATCGATGCTGTTGGACTTGGCGTGGCGGGACAGAAAGCGCCGGAGGTCGTGAGCCTTGGCCGAGCTGACGCGATAGACGAGGTGGCCGCGGCGCACGAAGTAGACGGCGATGGGCCGCCATGCCGGACCGGTGGCCTCCATAACCACCTCCAATCGGGTGCTGTCTGAAGCGCCTGCCAGGGCTGCCCGCTCCAGCTCCTGCAGGCTGTCCAAGCGTGGCCAGCAGCTGCGACGACAGACCTTGGTGCCGTCGGCGCGGAGCACCTGGGCAGTGTGCGCCGAGGCGACCCCGAGGTCGATTCCAACCAGACGACGTTCATGCATGACGTTGTTCCTCGTTCCGTGACTGGTGGCAGATTCCCGACTGTCGCTGCGGTGACGCTTCTCGCTGGCCACGGACCCACCATGGTCGAGCCGGGCAACGGCCCCCACGCATCCGCTGTAAAGGGATCCGGCCTTTGGAGCAGGCCCATCCACTCTCCTTAATCGGGTCCTCCGTGGCCTGGCTCAGGGTGGCAATCACAGGTGCGAGGCTCGGCGCTCAGAGCGCTTCCTCAGCCGTTACAGCGCCACCACCCGAACCAGCCGGGCCTGTCCATCGAACCGCATCCGACGGTCGATGTCCAGGCCCGAGTGCTGGGCTCAGCGTCCACATGCTTACGCGGATGGCGCGCCACCACCGAGCGGCTGGATGACAGGGGAAAGAGGAATGAGACGACCTCATCGTCCTTAGATGCCGTTACATGGGCTGAGTCACCTGCCCGCGCACCCCGGCTGTACTCGTGGATCAGCCCGCCGAGCCGATCCCACCGCTCGACCCGGCCGGCGGTACCAGCGATCACGTCTACCAACTCGTCGGGTAGGTGCTGGTTGACCTTAAGGCGCACCGACAGAGGCTCAGCTACGCGGGCTCTTCGCTCCGAAGCTGGCGCACTAGCCTGTTCGCCAGATCCACAAAGTCAGTCGCCTGCACGTCAGCCAGCCGATCGGGCAGTGAATCCGCGCCGCCCGAGGGTCCTTTCTCCATTGGCCGGTCGACGAAGGCTGCTCGCAGGCCGGCGGATTGAGCTCCTCGCAGGTCCGATTTGTGCGCGGCCACCATCATCACCTGGCCGGGCTCGAGACCAAGCGCAGCAACTGCACCAAGATAGACCTCGGGATCGGGCTTGTAGTGCGCAAAGTCCTCGGCCGACAGCAGGCGGTGAAACGGTAGGCCCGTAAAACGCATCAGCGCATGCTGTTGAGACCGATTGCCGTTGGAGAGAGTTGCCACCGTAAAGCGCTGGCCGAGCGCCGCCAGGCCGGCCTTTGTATCGGGCCAAGCCGGGAGCCGCTCCCAGGCCAGGGTGAACTCTTCGCGTGTTGCGTAGTCAATGCCTTCGATGCCAAGGTCGTCGATCACCTGATCGAGCGACAGGCGATGAAGACGATCGAAGTTGGTCCACGGCAGCTCTCCCAAACGCACCCGATTCATGTAAGGGACATAGAGCGCGCGCCATGCCTCCGCCACCCGCTCCCAGTCAGCCTCGATGCCATGCAGCCTTCCGAGCCGCCGGCCCTCGGCAGCCACTCCAGAACGCCAGTCGACGGTGGTTCCGAAGATGTCGAACGTGAGGGCACGGACATCGCTCAAGTCAGGCATGACCCTTCCTGATCGAATCGGGTCGAACGGCAGTGGTCTCCGGCGTCACGTCGCGATTGACCCCGGCAGGGAAGACTCTGCTCATTCTCAACGACCCGCCGTATGGCACAAAACGCAGCTTCAACGGCTTCCGCCTGGCCTCTTGCTTGGCGAAGCGCGAGGCCGAACAGGTTCGCGTTATCTGATGGGAGATGCCGTCACGCGCGCGCTGTCCGGGCAGAAGACACCCGAGGGCTATTACACCTGGAGCACATGCTGCGCTCGATCGCCGCGAAAAGAGCTGAAATCGGCTGCTGCGCGGGCTGCCTGGATGCCCGCGGCATCTGCGACGATCGTTTGACCGCTGGAGCCCGCAGGTCATCCCTTGCCGAGCTGACGGATTAGACCCTGTGGGCCGACCGGGTGCTCGTCTTCTGATAACAGGTGAGCCTTGCCCTGCGGATCTTCTCTTCACGGTCGTTGTGCCGGGCTCCGGAGGAGTGCTCCCGCCCTGGTGGATTCTCACCCACCCGGGCGGTCCTGGCAGGCCAGTCGCCTGGTTCGCCCTCACCATCGTCATCGGCATTGAGCTGTACGGCTCCTGTGTTTGGGTTGATGCGAGCGGTGAAAGACCTGCGCGGCAGTGTCACGTGACGCGGCCGAAATGGTCGCTGCCATAACCATCCCGGGGGCGAACTGGTATAGGACAAGGCCCACCCGCTCGACGTCCGGCGGCATCCGCACCTCATGCCCACCCATGAGGTACTGCTGCGCCTGGCCGGGCGGGTAGAAATCACGCCGAGCCCTTCACGATCGCCGGTCTTCGACTCAGCCCGCTGAAGAAACCCTCTGATTGTTGTGACGTCCCGCCGCAGTGCTTGATTCGGTCGGAGATGCCGACGTAGAGCCTTCCACAAGGTGCGGATCTCACCATCGATGAAGATGTCCGCGACGATGACCGCGGCAGGCGGAGCGGGTACTCGTCGTAGCTGCGTCAGAGCCGATCGTTGTCTTTCGGGTCAGAGACACTTCTTGTGTGCTCCACGACGCGGCGACGGTCTTCGATTAGAAGCCGTCGCCGCCGCCACCACTTCAACATCGGTCGGCAAGCACCCATGCTTGCAGTTGAGGAAGCCGCCGCAACCCCTTCGCTGAGTAGCCGTGCCTGCGTAGGGCCTTGATTTCCATGTGCGTTTCTCCAGATTGCCGAACGACGGCACATTCGCCACAGTTAGAAACCGGCGGCACCTGCACATCGCATGAGGGCGTTCGACAGTGGACCGGGTTGATCTGAGGCGGGCAGCCGCGGCCGCCCTCCACGCGGGTAGCCTAGCGCCGTCAGTGGCTCTTCGTGACCAGCTCCGAGGTGAGCCACACGAGAACGCCCGTCAGCACCAGGAGCACGGAGGTGAGTCCGATGAGTACCCAGGAGAATCGATCGGCCGCGCGCTTCGCTGCTGTCATCGCCGTGATCTGGCGCCGGGTCAGCTCGTACTGGATGTCCGTGTGGGGCAAGACGGTGCCGGCTTGGGTCAGGAGAGCCACCAGCTGATCGAGGGGTAACTGCTGCAGCTGCATGGACTTCTGCGTCTGTTCCGGCGTGGGCTGGAATGCCTGGACGTCACCACTCTGCTGGATACTCATGGCCGCCCAAGGCTACCCACCCCGAAAAGGTGCTAGCAGGCGACGAACCGTCGCCGCCGCGCCAGTTCTACGCTTGACATCGCTGGATTTCGCGCCCACAATGGCGCCAGCGAGACTCCGAACAGATGTTTGAGTAGGAGGCATTGTGGCTGACGTCGTCGATCTTCTTGCGCTGTGCCGGGTCAGGGACCCAGAACTGTCCTGGCACTTCATCGCACGCGAAGCCCAGCGACCGGGCGGCCTCGAGCGCCTGCTCGCCGGAAACGCATCCGAGCGAAGCGCACAAGCTGAAACGACGCTGGGGATCCTGCACGCGTCAGCGGCAACCTTCGAGGACCGCCGAGAGTGGGCGGCAGAGGTGATCGAGTCAGCCCGAGCTGACGGGTACCGGCTCACGACCGTGCTCGACGACGATTACCCGGTCAACCTCCGCCTCGTACATAACTTGCCGCCGTTCCTCTTCTATCTCGGCGAGCTCCGCCCAGACGACGCATACTCGGTCGCGGTCGTCGGCACCCGCCAGCCGAGCGAGGCGGGCCTCCTTCGGGCCCAGAAGCTCTCTCGGAGGCTCGCGGGGGCGGGTGTGACCGTGCTGTCCGGGCTCGCGCGCGGGATCGATACGGCCGCGCACGAGGAGTGTGTCGCTGCCGGCGGCCGGACGATCGCTGTGTTGGGGTCGGGAATCCGACGGATCTACCCGGACGAGAATGGGGACCTGGCCAGGCGGATTGCCGACCAGGGCGCGATCGTCTCTCAGTTCTGGCCCGACACCGGGCCAATCCACTACAACTTCCCGCGCCGTAACGTGGTCACGTCCGGCATGGGTCAGGGAACCGTGGTCATCGAGGCCACACGCACGTCGGGCGCCAAGATGCAGGCCCGGCTGGCCTTCGAGCACGGCAAGCTCGTCTTCCTACTACGCAGTCTTGTGACGAGTCAGCCCTGGACGCGGCGGTTCCTCGGGCAACCCCGGGTCTACGAGGTGGACAACGTCGATGACATCGTCCGCTGGCTGCGCACGCCGGATGAGCAACGCGACCGAGCACAGCAGCGCGAGCGGCTAGCGCTGGCGCTGTAGGCGCGTGGAAGATCCGCGCCTCGATCTAACGGCCGGGTTTGGTAATTGCGAGACTTGCCAGTTCCTCGTGTCTGCAACCTACGATCTCTGCTTCGCATGCGCGCGCCGGTCCCTGACGGCACTACCCCGATGGGAGAGCCGATGTCACATCTGTGACAGGCCTTTCAATCCCGGCGAGGACTTCTGCCAGAACTGGTTCTGCCGGCCCGGGGCTGAGCGGTGGTTCGGATGGAATTACGCGATATCCCTACGGGATTCGCACCTCAGGCGGGTGATCGAGCGGTACAAGTTCGAAGAGAAGTGGGGCTGGGCACTCATCTTCGGCCGCATCGCCGTCGGCGCACTCGAGCTCGACCCGGACAACTTCAGGCACATCGACCTGATTCTCCCTAGCCCCCCTTCCCCCGGTCGCTTCGACCATGCGCGCATTGTCCTGCAGCAGGCTGCCAAGGAAGCGCCGCCAACTAGTGCCTGGCCATTCGACCTCAGCGAAGACCCGACTCTCGTCAAGACCGTGAGTACGCCACGAATGAGCCAGACCAAGGGCATCGCTGAGCGTGCGTCGGCGGCCACCGATCTCCGCGACGCACTCTACATCCATCATCCCGAACGGACTCTCGGGAGGACAGTCCTGGTGTACGACGACACCTTCACAACCGGCAATACGTTGAACGAGGTCGCTTGCGCGCTCCGTCGCCAGGGCGGCGCCGACTCAGTCTGCGGCCTCACCCTATGTCGGCAGCCATGGACCCGCCCACCTTGACGGCATGGGGATAGCCACGCTCGCGATCGCTACGCTGCCTGACCTGACAGGCCTTTGATGAGTGGGGATCGGAAGGCTATTCTTCCCGCCCATGACAATCTTGGAAGTCACCGGGCAAGCCGGAAGTGCGATCGCGGCAGCGGTTGGCGCCCTGGCGGTCGTGCTTGCCATGGTGGCCATCCGTGACTCCCGTCAATTCGCCAGCGAGGCAGGTGCCCAGACCGCTGAGGTTCTCCGCGAACTTACAAATCTCGCCCGCGAGACCCAGGCTGTCGCGGACACGTTGAGTGAGGCGCTGGGGCGGTTCACCCGTGCCAATGTGCTGCTCCATCGAATGTCCGCCACGGAGCGGGCGGCAGTTGCCGTGCACGGCTTGTGGCAATGCGCGGAGATTCAAGATGAGGACTGGTCCAGGGCATGGGCTTCCCGGCGGTCTTCCCGGCCGAGTCGAGCTTGCGCCCGTGGTGTTTCACCACGTTGTTAGCGTGTCGCACGCCGGGGAGAGCCTTGCCGGCAGGGAAGCTCTCACGCACCTGCTCGTAGAGGTCACCACCCTCCCGCCACAGCTGCTCATCAATCAGGATCGTCCAGTGCATCCACTCGACCACGACTACGAACGCGCGACCATCGGACGTGGCCAGGTCGAAATGCGCTGCCTTCAGACGCTGCGTAGCTTCATCGAGCCCGCTCCGGAAGACAGCTGAGGGTCGCCAGACCGACATCCTCTAACGGTACCTGGGCACCCTTCAACGTGCCCGACGTTCCGCCGTGCCATCGACGCTTGATCGACTGCATTTCCCGACCGGCAGAATTGCCGCTAGAGGGAGTTATCAGGCTCTTGATCGAGGAATTCGAGGTGAATTGCGCTCAGCCTCCACACATAGCGCGCAATCCTTACCCAGGCAGAGGACCTCTCCCGAAATATCGCGTATCAACCACCACTCGGACCAGTACCTGAACCCGTGCATGGGCCACGCCGCCCAATACGGGGCTGTGATCAGCTGGGGGCCGCGGTCATGATCGCCGAGGTCGACCGCGAGGCGATCGTTCGCACGGATTCCTGGCCAGCGCTTCGCAGGTACGTCCTGCAGCGCGGAGGCCGGGGCGCCGCCGACTGGTCGGCGGATCTGATTCCGGGCCGGCTGTACCGGCGAGCTGGCGTGGCTCCCGACGTCCTGGCGGCGGAGATGCCGCACGAGTGCGCGGAGGCGGCCGGGCTATGGACCGACGACGACGGCTCGGAGGCGATGCTCGCCGCTCTGCAGCGCGCCTACGAGGCGCACGTGCGCGCCGCGGCAGCGCGCAGGGTCGAGGCCTCGCGCAACCTGCCGCGTGGACAGCGGAGGCTGAGTGACCATGTCGACCGCTTGGCGGAGAGGTGGGGTGAGCGGCTGGACCTCAGCGCCATCGGAGCAGCGGGCGAGGAAGTCGTTGGGCTATTCGAGAGCGGCGATCGCGTCGAGCTCCGGGTCGGCGGCGAGGTTCGCAAGGCGACGGTCGGCTGCACGGGGACCGCGCGGCCGGAGTTCGTCTACCTGCTCAGCCTGCCCGTCCTCGAGGTGGAAGACGCAGCATGAGGAGCGCGCTGACGATCGGATGCCCGAAGTGTGGGAGCGGCCGCGAGCCGCTCCCGTGGGCCATCGAGCCGGACGGCAGCCGGCGGACCTACCGCTGCGTCGAGTGCGGAGGCAGCTGGTCCGTCGAGGGGATACAGGCCGAACTGTTCGACCTGGGCGGCGTCGAGGTGGCGCCGCTCGTGCTGGAGGCGAAGTGATGGCAACGGCGTTGCGTTTCGACGACTCGGCGCCGCGAGGCATGGGAGGCGAGCGGGAGCAGCTGGCTGCGTTCCTGGCGGCCGCTGCGGCGGAGCTCGACTGGGCCGGGCCCGACGACCTGGAGACGGTCGAGCCGGTATCGCTGCCGCTGGAGCTCGTGACGGAGGCACTGAGGTGATCACGATTCGCCACACGGCAGCCAGCGGAACCCTCGTCGAGGGGACCGCACGCGGGGACGGCTCGGCTGAGATCCTCAAGGCGGAGCGTTTCAAGTGGGGTCGCTCGATCGGGTGCTGGTTCGTGCCACACTCTCGCGCCCGGGCCCCGGACCTCTACCGGATCAACCGGGCCGCTGAGAAGCTCCGCGCCGGCGAATTCGAGGTTGCGGTGGAGGTCGACGCGGCGCCGCGCGACATGGTCGAGGCGGAGGCAAAGCGAGCGGAGCGGCTCGAGGACCGGGCGGATGGGCTGCGGGCCCGGGCGGAGCGCCGCGACGCGGAGGCGACGGCGCGACTGGCGGCGGCGGACGCGATCGCCGACCATATCCCGCGGACAGCCGATCCTGGTTGGCCACTACTCGGAGCGTGGCCACCGGGCGGATCTAAGACGAATACACAACCATATGGACCGGTTCGTCGAGGCCTACGACGAGGCCCGCCATGCAGAGCGCGCGGCGACGGCGGCCGATCGCCACATGGCCCACCGCGAGGCCCCGCTCGTCGTGGCCCGGCGCATCGAGCGCCTGGAGACGGACCTACGGCGCACCGCAGCGGTGCTCGAGGGGCGGAGCGCTGCCTACGGCGGCCGGATCCCGGATGGCGACTGGAAGGCCCAGCTCGAGGGTCGGGTGGCTCATCTCGCGTCGCAGCTCGACTACTGGCGAAAGATGCACGGCGACCAGGTCGACGCCGGCCGGGCCCGCGAATACAGCGCGGCCGACTTCGAGCCCGGCGACCGGGTGCGGATCCGCGGCCAGTGGCGGATCGTTGCGCGGGTAAACCGTACGACGGTGTCAGTCGAGACCCCGTACTCCTGGAATGACCGGGTGCCGTTTCACGAGATAACCGGTCACGAGCCGCCAGGAGCTGCGATGATCCAGGCGGGGCTACCGCTCAGCTGACTTTCCTCCCTCGCGAGGCGCTGGCTGCCGAGTCAGCTGGCGCCTCACTCGTCCCAGCCGTCGTCCCCGTAATCGTCGTCAGCCTGGTCGTGGTCGTCGTCAAGCTCTTCGTCATCAGGCATGGCAAGAGAGTACGCTGCCCGTGAGCAGACAGCTCCCGCTAGGTTGAACCCACACCCGTTCCGAGGCGCCGGCTGGCGGACAGTCGGCGCCTCATTTGCACCATCGTGAACTCGTGCTCAGTTCGCGACGCCAACACGAACCGCTTCCGGCCGTGTTAGAGCCGGTCCCATACAAGTCGCCCATGGCATTTTCGGCAATCGTACGATCGCCCTTCGGCGTGCTCGCGGCCGTCGCCCTCCTCGCCGTCGCCTGTGGCGGCTCCCCGGCCCCGGCCCCCGCATCTGGCAACTCCGTTCTGGCGAAGCTGGAGGACTACGCGAAGTGCATGCGCAGCCACGGCATCAAGGACTTCCCGGACCCCGTCGCAGACCCGAGCGGACAGGGAGGCGGCTTCAACCTCAACGGAGGCCCGGGCAGCGACCTCAACCACAACGACCCCAGGTTCCAGGCCGCGGACCAGGCGTGCCAGTCCCTCATGCCGCAGCCGGCGGTCCCTCCCGCCCAGCGGATCGCCGGGGAGGCTAAGCTGGCCGCCTGCATGCGCACCCACGGCTTCCCGAACTTCCCCGACCCGGACAGCTCGGGCGGCTTCGACTCCAGCAAGTTCGACACGCAGTTGCAGTCGGCCATGCGGACCTGCCGGCAGCAGACGGGCTTTACGGAACCGATCGGCGTCCACCCCAGCCGCGGCAACTGACGAGGGTTCGCGATCGATGGTCAGCCCCCCCATCATCTGCGCCGCCGCGTGCACGGCACTCGTGGTGGCCGCGGCGGGCGCCGCCGTGGTGGCCGGCAACCCCTTCCGGCCGAAGGCCGGCGCGGCCGACAGCCCGCCCGCCACCTCGCTGGCTACGGTGACGAGGCGGTCGCTGTCGTCCCAGACCAGCCTGAGCGGCACGCTCGGCTACGCCGGCAGCTACAGCGTGAGCAACCAGTACACGCCGCCGGCGGTGGCGGCGATGGTGCGGTCGGCGGCGACCAGGCCCGCCTCGGCCAGGACGAGGTCACGCAGAAGAACGACCAGCTGCACGGACAGGCGAGCGTGGACACGGCCAGAGCCGCCCTGTCCAGGCCCAGGACAACCAGGCGACGGGGAGCACGAGCGGCGGCTCGGGCGGCGGCGGCTCGAGCGTCACGGTGACCTGGCTGCCCGGCGTCGGGGACGTGGTCGATCGCGGCCAGCCGGTGTACCGGGCGAACGGAGTGCCGATCCCCCTGCTCTTCGGGGACGAGCCGCTCTCCCGTCCGCTGGCGGCGGGCGTCAGCGGGCACGACGTGCAGGAGCTGGAGCAGAACCTGCTGGCGCTGGGCTACGCCGACAGCAGCAGCCTCCAGGCCGACGGCAGCTTCACGGCGGTTGACACGGCTGCGGTGAAGCGCTGGCAGCAGGCGCTCGGCGTGCCCGTCACCGGCGTCGTCGGCGTGGGCGACGTCGTCGTCCTGTCGGGGGCGGCCCGCGTCACGCACCTCCAGCTGGCCGTCGGCGCCACGGTGTCGTCGGGGGCGCAGGTCCTGAGCGCCAGCTCAACGGCCCGCCAGGTGGTCGTCCAGCTGGACGCCGCCCAGCAGTCGGAGGTTAAGGCGGGCGACCAGGTCACCATCGCCCTGTCGAACACGCAGACGACCCCGGGGACCGTCGCCGCGGTGGGCAAGGTGGCCACCCAGCCGTCGCCCGGGACGGGAGCGGGCTCGTCGAGCACGCCAACGGTCGAGGTCGACGTCACGCCGACCGATCCGGCCGCTACCGGCACGATCGACCAGGCCCCCGTCCAGGTGTCCATCACCACGGCGACCGTGGCCGACGCCTTCGTCGTCCCCGTCATCGCCCTGCTGGCCCAGCCGGGCGGGACGTACGTCATCGAAGTGGTCGGAGCGGAGGGCGGGCACCGCCTGCTGCCCGTCACGCTCGGCCTCTTCGACGACGCCGACGGGCTAGTGCAGGTGAGCGGCGCCGGGCTCGCCGCGGGCCTCCGCGTGGTGGTCCCGGGCGGATGACGCCGGTGCTCGAGGTGGAGGCCCTGACCAGGACCTATCGCGGCGAGCCGCCTGTGCAGGCCCTGCGCGGCGTGACCTTCAGCGTGCGGCAGGGCGAGCTGGTGGCCGTCTCCGGTCCCTCGGGGTCCGGGAAGACCACCCTCCTCCAGCTGATGGGCACGCTGGACCGTCCGACGAGCGGCACGGTCCGCGTCACCGGGTTCGACGTCGCCGAGCCGACGGACCGGGAGCTCGCTGTGCTCCGCGCCACCCGGATCGGCTTCGTGTTCCAGCAGTTCTTCCTGGCGGAGCACTCCCGCATCCTGGAGAACGTGGCCGATAGCCTACTCTACGCGGGAGTCGCCGCGGCCGAGCGCCGCCAGCTGGCCGCGGAAGCGCTCGACCGGGTCGGGCTCGGCGATCGGCTCACTGCGCTCCCCACCCAGCTGTCGGGCGGTCAGCGGCAGCGGGTGGCGATCGCGAGGGCCGTCGTCGGGCGCCCGGCCATCGTGCTGGCGGACGAGCCGACCGGCAACCTGGACAGTGCGACCGGTCAGGCGATCCTCGCTCTGCTGGAGGGGACCACCATCGTCACCCACGAGACCGCGATCGCTTCTCGCATGCCGCGGCGCATCGAGATGCTCGACGGCCGCATCGTGCTCGACTCTGCGGCAGGCGGCTTCGCATGAGCGCCAGGGCCGCGCTCACCCCGAGAAGGCTGCGGCTGACCGACCTCGTCCGGGTGGCGAGCGTCGGCCCGCGCACCCGCAAGCTGCGCTCGGGCCTGTCAGCGCTCGGCATCGCCATCGGCGTGGCGGCCATCGTGGCGGTGCTGGGCCTGTCCGCCTCCTCGCAGGCCGGCCTCTAGGCCGAGATCGACCGGCTCGGCACCAACCTGCTCACCGTCACCAACGGCCAGAGCGTGTCCGGCCAGAACGCCGAGCTCCCGGTGGCGGCACCGGAAACGATCGCGAGCATGGGCGGCGTCACGCAGCTCGAGTACACGGGCTTGACCAGCGCCAGCGTCTACCGCAGCCCGCTCATCCCCGGCAACCAGACGAACGCGCTCGGCGTCAGGGCCACGAGCCTGGGCCTGCCCGCCACCCTGGGGACGAGCCTGGCCCGGGGCAGCTACCTGAACGCCGCCACCTGTGCCGTTAACCGCGGTCGCATCATCTCGTTTCGGGCGGCCCACCCTACGTCCAGGGGACTTCACTGGGCTTACAAATAACGACTCAGCGGCGGG
>Ga0070699_100003434_pt1 | contig 14008 bp, 16 predicted proteins | sample KBSK1503metaG_FD_65473 | JGI IMG/M metagenome (GOLD analysis project Ga0070699, IMG submission 65473) | Corn, switchgrass and miscanthus rhizosphere microbial communities from Kellogg Biological Station, Michigan, USA - KBS K1-50-3 metaG | ecosystem: Host-associated > Plants > Roots >...
CAGATCGAACACCACCGGCCGGAATCCAAGCTTCCGGCCCCAGGACGGATGCAGCTTCCCGAACTGGAGCTGACGCTCGACCGAATATGCCGACATCCCGACCAGTGCGGCCAACGGGGCCGGAAGCCAGCGGGGCGGTGCAGCCGTCAGCACCAGAACCGGAAACGGCACCGCGCGGAGCCGCTCCAGCCCGCCCTCGGCGAGCGCATAACGCAGGGTGTCGCGATAGATGGGCGTGTGCGGCGTAGGGCGTTGCCGGCGCAGCAACCGCCTCCACTCCACGTTTTTCAGCACACCAGCGCGACGGCCAAACCAGTAGGCGGTGGCCTCGAGCTCCCGGCCGCTCAAGATGCTGACCGCCATGCTGGCGCCCGCGCTGCAGGCGGTGAGGACGGCGATGCGCGGCTCGAGTCGGGGCCACCAGCGGCGCAACATCCCGACCTGCAGCAGCGCACGGTTGCCGCCGCCCGCCAGAGTCAGTGCGATGTCGCGAGCCATATTAGGATTCCCGGATGAGCCAGAAGATTCGCTGCCTCTGGGATGAGCCCGGTGTTCACGCCGTGAACTGGGGGCGCGCCTGCCGCGAGCTCGCGGCACGCGATCGGGGGCTTGGTGCCGTCATCGAGCGCGTCGGCGGCCCCGGCTTTCCCCCGCCGGCGAGTACGACGGCCTTCGAAGCCCTCGCCCACAGCATCGTCTACCAGCAGCTCTCGGGCAAGGCGGCCGCCACAATCTTCGGACGGTTTCGCGCGCTGTATGACGGCGGCGACTTTCCCGAGCCGCACGCCGTGCTGGCCACGCCACACGCCGCCATGCGGAGCGCCGGCCTCTCCGAGGCCAAGGCGCGCGCCATCCGCGACCTCGCCGAGCACGCCGGCAAGGGCACCATCCTCCCGGTCCCCGATCTGCGCAGAATGAGCCCCGACGAGGTGATCGAGCGGTTGACGGTGGTCCGGGGAGTGGGTCGCTGGACCGTGGAAATGCTGCTGCTCTTCCGGCTCGGCCATCCGGATGTTCTGCCGGCACACGATCTGGGGGTCCGCAAGGGACTCGCCAGGATCATGCGCCGCCGGGAGCTGCCGGAGCCGGAGGCGGTGCTGCGCCGGGGGGAGCGGTGGCGTCCGTACCGCTCGGTGGCGAGCTGGTATCTCTGGCGCGCAGCAGAGCTGCCGCGAGGCCGATCGCGCTCCCGCTCCCGGTGAGGGCCAGCATGTCGCCCGCGTGAAGCTCGGTCGAGGCCGACGGCAGCGGGGTCCGCTCCCCGCCCCGTGAGAGGGCCACGACCGTCGCGCCGGTGCGACCTCGCATATTCAGCTCGCCCAGAGTTTTCCCCGCCGCCTCGCTCCCCTTCCCCACTTCCAGCGGTACGATGGTGCCGAGGCCCGGCAGCATCCCGCGCACCACTTCGAACGTCCCGGTATCGCCGCTGTGGCCCTGCTTGGCCAGCACGTGAACCACCAGCTCAGCCCCGGCGCGAGTGTGTTTGTCGAGGTCGGTTGCGGTGCGCCAGAATCCGACGCCCAGCACCAGCAAATACACCGCGATCACACCCAGGATCCCGAAAGGTGGCACGAAGGGCAGGGTCAGCAGGGTAATGGGAATCGCCAGCGCCACCGCCATCCCGATCTGGAGGGTGACCACGAGTGTCCGACGCGGCGCCAGGCCCTGATCGACCCCCTTGGCAGGCTTCGGCAGCGCTGACTCCGCCAGCTCCTGGGCCAGTCGACGCATCGTGCGCACCAGCCCCACCGCAAAGGGCAAGGCGAGCAGGGCACCAAGGCCTAGCACCATTGCCCGAAATTCGGGGGACTCACCCCGTTCCGGCCCGAACCACTCGGGCAGGCGACGGTAGGCCACCGAGGTGCCGATGATCGCCGCCGTGACACCGGCGGCGTCGAGCATGAGAAAGCGCACCAGCCGCTTGCGGTGCGCCGCCGGTCCCCCGGGTGGCTTTGGCGCCACCAGCAGCTCGACCCAGGATGAGTAGAGGGTCGCCACCGTCTGCACCGGATGGGGCAGCCGACGGTCGAGCCACGAAGCGACCGCGTCGGCGCGCCCGGCCATCAGCGGGGTGGTGAAGGCCGTAACCGTGGCGACCGTGACGGCCACTGCGTACAGCTCGCTCGAAGCGGTGGCGTACGCCGCACCGAGCCCTGCAATCACAAAGGAGAATTCGCCGATCTGGGCCATGTTCATTCCCGACCGGACTGCGTCGCGAGTGCCGTACCCGGCCAGAAACACGCCCGAGGTCACGCCAAGCAGCTTGCCTCCCAGCACCACCAGGGTGAGGGCCAGCGCGGCGGGCCACGCGTTCAGCAACGCGGTGGGCTGGAACAGCATGCCCACCGCCACGAAAAAGATCGCGGCGAAGAGGTCGCGGACCGGACGGATGACCTCCTCTACGATGCGATGTTTGCCCGATTCCGCCACCAGTGATCCGGCGATGAATCCCCCCAACGCCACGGAATACCCCGCCGCCACGCTGATCACCGAGAGCCCGAAGCACACTCCCAGGGAGGCGACCAGGGTCGTCTCGGGCCGGCGAAAGGAAAGCGCGAGCTTGATGGCCCGTGGAACGACGAGCATGCCGCCGACGTACAGCAGGACCAGGAAGAGCCCAAGCCGCAAGAGGGAGCGCGCCAGGATCGGCGCCGAAACAGCCTCACCCGCTGCGATCGTGGTCAGCACCGCAATCAGCAGAATCGCGGCCAGGTCCTCCATCACCAGCACGCCGAAGACGATATCCCGAAGCCGGTGATCGGCGTGATGGTCCGCCAGCGTTCGGGACACCACCATCGTACTCGAGATAGCCACCACCCCAGCAGCCAGCATGCTGGGCACCGCGCCCCAGCCCAGTGCCCGGGCCGTTCCATAGCCCAGGAGGAGCATCAGGCCAACCTCGACCAGAGCTGCCAGCGCCACCCGGGGACCGAGTGACCGAATCTTGCGGAACCGGAACTCCAGTCCGATCGAGAACAGCAGGAGCACCACCCCCAGCTCGGCCAGGGTGCCAATCGTCTCTGGATCATGCACCAGGGGCCAGGGGGTGAGCGGGCCCACGACCATCCCGGCCACCAGGTAACCGACGATGACCGGGAGCTTGAGGCGCTGGAAAAGGACCGTGGAGAGGGCGGCCGTGCCGAGAATGAGCGCGAGGTCACGGACGAAGTAGTGGGCGGCCTCGGGTGACATTGGAGGATTGTAACTCCAGCAAGAGCAAGCTGCCCATTGGGGACTTGGGGATTACCCGGTTGCAGACCCACCGGCGAAGCGTATTATTAGATTGAGGTTATCTAATGAAAAGCATCCTGCTGGTCGACGATGATGACCTGAGCCGGGGGGCAGTCCAGAAGATGCTCGAGCGCGCGGGTTACCTCGTCTCCAGCACCGGCGATGGCCGTAGCGCCCTGGAACAGTACCGCAGTAACCCGACATCCCTGGTCATCACCGATCTCATCATGCCCGACATCGATGGACTGGAAGTCATCCAGGAACTCCGTCGCATCAACCCGTCGGTGCGGGTGCTGGCGATATCGGGTGGAGGACGGGTGGAAGCGGAGGAGTATCTGTCGGTGGCCCGGAAGTTTGGAGCGGTGGAGGTGCTCTCGAAGCCGTTCACCGGTCAGGAGCTGAAGAAGGCGGTGGAGGCCGCGCTGGGAGAGACCGCGGCACCGTAGGTCGTGAAGACGGGAAGACGGGAAGACGGGAAGACGGGACGCAAATTGAAAACACCCCGCCAGCAGCGTTCGGCGGGGTGTTCTTATTTGAGGGACCAACCTACCAACCTACCGACGTACCGTCCTACCGACGTACCGACTTCGGAGCTCCCGAGGAGGGACTCGAACCCCCGACCCGGTGATTAACAGTCACCTGCTCTACCAACTGAGCTACTCGGGAATACACGAACGGGGCGTAAAATAGCGGGCGCGGCTAGGTGGGGACAGTGGGGACGGTGAGGACGGACGGACAGTGAGGACGGACGGATGGTGAGGACAGACGGACAGTGCGGACGGAAGAACGGAGCGGACGGGGGCAGGACCTAGGGGCTCTGACGCCGCCTGGCCTCACCTGACTGTCCTCACCGTCCTCACTGTCCTCACTGTCCACACTGTCCCCACCGTCCTCACGGATTTGTCCACATCGGCCACATTGGCACACCAGCGGCCCAAGTCCTTACCCATTCGCCATTAAGCGGAAGTGTCCACAACCGTACTTTTCCCCAATTTCATTCCGGTATCTTTTCCACCTGCCATAGCGGCATAAAACATTATCTATCAACACCTTAGCGCGCGAAAAAGATTTTGAATTCAGGCTCCGCCCGGTTAGGTTTCCGGCCATGGCAATCCACCCGTTGGTCGGCCATCAGGGCGCGCGGCGCCGGCTGGTCGACTCCCTGGAATCGGGTCGGTTGCCCCAGGTCATTCTGGTCACCGGTCCCGAGGGAGTAGGTAAGCAGCGGCTGGCGCTCTGGCTGGCGCAGCTCCTGTTCTGCGAGCGCCGGACCCCTGACGGTCCCTGTGGAGCGTGCCGGCAGTGCCGGCTGTCGCTCGACCTCGCGCACGCGGACCTGCACTGGTTCATCCCGATCCCACGGCCCAAGGCCGGAGAGGTCGGCAAGCAGGTCGAGGAGGCGGCGGAGTTGCTGGCGGAGGCGGTGGCCTCTCGCCGGGACGAGCCCCTGTACCAGGGAGCGGATGGGATGGCCGGCCATCCTCTGGCCAGCGCCCGCCTGCTGCTTCGCCGGGCGGCGCTTACCCCGGTCGAGGGCGCCCGGAAGGTCTTTGTGGTAGGGGAAGCGGAACGGCTCGTCACCCAGGAGTCGAGCCCTGAGGCAGCGAATGCATTGCTCAAGCTCCTGGAGGAGCCGCCGCCGGATGCCTGGATCGTGCTGACCAGCCCGGAGCCCGAGCGGGTCCTCACCACGATTCGCTCTCGCGCCGTCCCGCTCCGGCTGGCGCGATTGAAAGACGAAGAGGTTCGCGCCTTTGCCGGCGCAACCCTGCGCCCCGCCCCAGCCGGGGCCGAGCTGGACGCACTGGTTCGGCGCGCCGACGGCATCATCGGGCGGATCGTCGGGCCGGCGGAAGGCAGGGACAAGGCAGCGGTGGAGGCACGGGCTCTTCTGGACGCTATCCAGAAGGGGGGGAGCGCCCGGTTCGAACGCGGTCTCAAGCAGGCGCCCTGGTCGGCGCGAGGCGCGTTCACGGACCTCCTCGATGCCGTCGCGTTCGAGCTGGCGAGCCGGGCCCGCCAGGCGAACGGAAGCACGGGAGCCAAGCCCTACGTCCTCGCGCTCGACCGGGTCCGCGCCGCCCGCGCCGACGCGCAGGGCAACATCAACCCGCAGTTGCTGCTCGCCGCGCTGGCGGGCGAGCTGGCGGAGGTGCTGTGACGCTCAGCCACGTGGGTCCCGACGGCAGCGCCCGAATGGTGGACGTCGGGTCCAAGCCGGACACCGATCGCAGCGCTACCGCAGAAGGATCCGTGCGGATGTCGCGCGAGGCGTTCGAGCTGGTACTGAACAACGCCGTCGCCAAGGGCGACGTGCTTGCGGTCGCCCGGCTGGCCGGGATTCAAGGGGCAAAGCGGACAGCGGATCTCATCCCGCTTTGCCATCCGCTCGCCCTCGGGTTCATCGAGGTGGAGCCGGTCCTCGACGACGCGTTGCCCGGCGTGCGCATCACCGCCACGGCCCGGGCCACCGGCAAGACCGGTGTGGAAATGGAAGCGCTCACCGCGGTCGCGGTGGCGTGTCTCACGGTGTACGACATGGTCAAATCAGCCGATCGCGGCATGGTCGTCGAGGAGGTTCGGCTGATCCACAAGAGCGGCGGACGGAGCGGTGTCTACACCGCACTGCCCCGTTCCGACTGATAGGAGGAATCATGCGGGATCCCTGGAACGTTCTCACCCGGCGTGACGGCGCTCCCAGCCGTTTCCGCCGCTGGGCCACGATGGCGGGCAGTCTGGTGGCCGGCGTCGGATTGATCGGCGGGATGGTCGTCGCGTTGACCGGACTCTCCGCCGCCGGCGACAATCGCACCGGCACGACGGTCACCGAGCCGGCCCAAGTGGCCGCGCTCCACCGGGAGCTCGATGCCGCCCGCACCGAAGTGACCAAGCTGTCGGGACGCCTCGAGCGCATGACCTCGGTGGCGCGGTACTCTTCGCTGTACAACGTCCCGGCCGATCTGGCCGGCGCCATTTACGACATCGCCCTCGCGGAGGGCATTCACCCCTCGCTCGGCTTCCAGCTCGTGAAGGTCGAGAGCGGCTTTAAGCCGGGCGCGCGCAGCCCCCGCGGAGCCATCGGCTATACTCAGCTGCGGATCAAGACGGCGCGGAGCTACCAGGCGGGGCTGTCGGAGCTGGATCTCACCGATCGCGATACCAACCTTCGGATCGGGTTCCGGTTCCTCAAGGATTTGCTGCGCCAGTTCGACCAGGACCTCCACATGGCGCTGGTCGCCTACAATCGAGGCCCCACCCTCGTCGTGGAGATGATGGCCCGCGGAGAAGATCCTGCGAACGGCTATGCGGAAGTGGTGCTGCGGGGGGTCAAGAAGGGATCGTGAGCCGGCGGCCGGCCGGGAGCGGCCGGTTGGGGGCAAGGCGATTGGCGGCGCGCAGCACCTGAACGGTCACACCATATCGGCGGGCGAGGCTCGAAAGGGTCTCGCCCGTTCGTACGACGTGGACTCTGGCTCCAGCCGGTGGCGAGTGCATGGCGCCCGTGTTGCGATTGGTCGTCGTACTCTTCGCGGCGCGCGGTCGGCTACCGGACACGCCGCCTTCCAGCCGCAGCACCTGTCCCGCCCGGATGATTCCCTTGGGCCCGATCCGATTCCAGGCCCGAAGCTGGTTGACGCTCACCCGGTAGTGCCGCGCAATGCTTCCCAGTGTCTCTCCCCTTCTGACCCGATGCGATCCGCCAGCGCCTCCCGCCGACAGGGACATTTTCCGGTTCTCGGACACCCACCCCAGCAATCGGGCCGCGCCCGGAATGACCACGGCCTCGCCGCGCTTGGGCGGGCGAGTGCGGAGCCCGGGATTTGCCGCGAGCATTGAGGCCAGACCGACCCCGTACTTCTTGCCCAGCGCGGTCATGGTTTCACCGCCGTGGGCATGATGCACGAAGCTGCCGAGTCGCTCACCGGCGGGAAGGGCTTCGAGCGCGGCGGCGGTGGCCTCGCCAGTGCCCACGGGAAGGCGGATCACCGCGCGGCGCTTGGGCGGGGTCAGCGCGCGGAGGTACACCGGATTCAACTCGGCCAGGTCGGCGAGGGTAACACCGGCCAACCGCGCCACCACATCGAGGCCCGTGGCATCGGTGACCACCACTGAGTCGGGTGCGCCATTTCCATCGGTGGAGAGTGCCGGAAAGCCGTAGCGCTCGGGCTGCTTGGCGATCATCGCCGCGGCGATGAGCTTGGGAACGTAGTCCTTGGTTTCCTGGCGAATGAAGCGAGTGTCTGCCAGCTGGAAGAAGGCGACGTCTCCGGCCAGGGGCGAGCCGTCTTCTTCGCCCGCGGCGGTGGAATCGTCGTCAGCGGCCTCGTCGTCATCCGGCCCCATCCGGTTGAGCCCGCGCTGAATCCGCCCCGGACCACCGTTGTAGGCCGCCGCGGCGAGGTAGGCGGAGCCGAATCGCTTGGTCAGATCGCCGAGATAGCGGACCGCGGCGTCGGTGGCCTTGGTGACATCACGCCGCTCGTCCACCCACGTATCGACCGCCAGCCCGTAGAACCTGCCCGTGGCCCGCATGAACTGCCACATCCCGACCGCCCGGGCCCGACTCACGGCGGTGGACGAGTATCCCGATTCGATCAGCGGCAGGTAGGCCAGATCTCCCGGCAGTCCCTTCGCGATCAGCTTGGCACGGAACTCCGGCTCGTAACGCGGCATCCGCTGGAGCCAGATGCCCATGCGCTCACGCGCCGGACCGCTGAAGAAGGTGACCCAGAAGCGAACCCGCGCATGCTCCTCGAAATTCGCGACATCGATATCGAACATGGAGCGCAGCGTGGCGGACTCGCCCTCGACCGGAGCCGCGGGGGGCAACGCACTGTCTGAGACGCGAGCCGCGGCGATCCGGTCCAGCATCGCGGCGTCGAGCGCGGAATCGCGCGCCACCGCGGCCAGGGCGGCGGAATCGCGCGCCATCGAATCGGCGGCGAGACGCAAGAGGGAGCTGTCCGGGGTCGCGGACGGTGCGGGCAAACCCACATCCTCGGACGGCCGGGGCGCATTCTGAGGCACCGGGGCCGCTTCGGGGCGCTGTGAGGCGCAGGATGCGAGGAGCAGCGCGCAGAAAAGCGCGGATCGACGCGTCATTACGATCCCCATAGAAAGGCGAAAGTTCAAGCTGGGACCGGGCATCGGAGCATGCCATCGCGCCGATCACCTGATCTGATGCAGGAAGCGAGCCGAGCGTTGCGCATGGGCTAGACCTTGGGAGAGGTGCGTTGCGCAAGAAGACGATTGGTGGCATTCAGCACCGCCAAGGCGGCACCACGCGGCCCATCGCCTTCGGTGAGATAGGAGCCGACCACGCGGGGTCCCTCGGAGTGCCCGGGCAGCCCCAGCGATACGATGACGACGGTGGCATCGAACGCCCGCACCGCCTTGACACCGACGAGCTCGAACGACGGATCCCGCACCGCCTGTGCGAGCGCGAGCAGCGCCGCCTGCGCCGCGCAGCGCAGCTCTCCGGCCTGGGAGGTGAGGCCACGTGCCTCCCCCTCGAAGCGGGGTCCGTCGGCGTCGGGCCAAGCCAGAATCACCCGCGCGCGGCACTCCCCGCTGGGGAGCCGGTCGAGCTTGAAACTCACGAACCTGAGCCGTTGGCTCATCGCGCGTTATCTTTGCCCGTCATGACGCTCTCCATCCTTTTGGCACTCGCGCTGGCCGGTCAGAACGGCCCTGCCGATTCATTGCGCGCTGCCCTGCTGGAGCGGATCGGCCGGGACAGTGGCGCCACAGTGGCGGTGGCGGTTCGGGACCCGGTCGGCGGATTCATGGTGCTGGTGAATCCTGACGTCAGATTTCATGCCGCGAGCACCATGAAGGTACCCGTTCTGATGGCCCTGGGGCGACGGGTGGACGGAGGGTCCCTTTCATGGGACGATTCGGTGCCGGTGGTGAACCGGTTTGCATCCATCGTGGACGGGTCGCCCTACGAGCTGACCTCAGGAGACGACAGCGATTCCACGCTCTACGGGGCCGCCGGCCAGCGGCGAAGCGTCCGCTACCTGGCCGAACGTATGATTGTGCGCTCGAGCAACCTCGCCACAAACATTCTGCTCGCCACCGTCGCGACCCCCGAAGGGACCACCAGCCTGATCCGGAGCCTCGGCGCCGATTCGATGACGGTATTGCGCGGCGTGGAGGACGGCAAGGCATACGAGCGGGGCCTCAACAACACCACCACGGCGCGCGACCTGGCCACGCTGCTCCTGGCGATTGCTGCCGGCACGGCGGCACGGCCCGCCACCACGCGGGAGATGCTCCGCATTCTCGAGGCCCAGGAATTCAATGACGGGATTCCGGCGGGTCTGCCGCCGGGCACTCGAGTGGCCCACAAAACCGGCAACATCACCGCCACCTGGCATGATGCCGCCCTGGTGTATCCGCCGGATGGCCGGCCCTACGCGCTGGTGATCCTGACCCGAGGAGTTCCCAGCGAAGCGGCAGGCAAGGCCCTCCACCGCGACATCGCGCGGCTGGTGCACGGGGCGGTGCTAATGCAGAGGCTACGCGGCTAGGAGGCTAGGAAACATCGCTTCCGAGGAACCTTAGCCTCTTAGCCTCTTAGCCACTTAGCCTCTTAGCCTCTACTAGCTCCGCACATACGCCTGAAACCGGGTCATCAGATCCCGGGTGACCGGACCCGCCTTGCCGCTGCCGACAGTGCGTCCGTCATAGGAGCGGATCGGGGCGATCTCGCTTGCCGTACCGGTGAGAAAGGCCTCATCGGCGGTGTAGACGTCGAACCGGTTGAGCATCTCCTCGCGCACGTCACAGCCCGCTTCTCGAGCCAGATCCATCACCACCGCGCGGGTCACTCCGGCCAGAATCCCGGCATGGAGGGGCGGCGTGCGGAGGACCCGTCCTTTCAGGATGAAGATGTTCTGCCCGGTTCCCTCGGCCACGTGCCCGGTGTTGTCCAGCATGAGCGCCTCGTCGGCACCGGCCACATTGGCCTCCATCTTGGCCATGGCGTGGCAGAGGTAGTTGAGTGATTTGATCCGCGGGGACAGCGACTCCCGGTGCGGGATCGGCGTGCCGGCGGTGACCACGGAGAGGCCCAGATCGTACCGCTCGGGCGGCCAGATACTGATCTTATCGACGATCACGATCAGCGTGGGAGTACCGCAATTCCGCGGGTCAATCCCGAGGTCACCCTGACCGCGGGTGACGATAGGGCGGATGTAGGCTTCCTTCAGACCGGAGCGCTTGACCGCCTCCTCCAGCACCGTGGCGAATTCCGATTTCGGGATCGGGATCTTGAGCAGGATCGCGTGGGCACAGTCGTAGAGCCGATCGAGATGGGCTTGAAGCTTGAAGATCTTTCCGGCGTAGACCCTGATGCCTTCGAACACCCCGTCACCGTAGAGCAACCCATGATCGAAGACTGACACCCGGGCCGTCATCCTGTCGTGCCATTCGCCATCGATCCAGATCGTTGCCATGCCGACTCCGGTGGGGGTTTGGAGGGACCAGCCACGTAAAGTAATCTTGGGGTCAGGTCACAGGCTATCCAGAATCGACCCGGAGCCCCATCCATGCTCTTGCTGCTCATTCGCCACGCCATCGCCGCCGAACAGGACGCGGAGAAGCACCCCGATGATACGCTGCGCCCCCTGCTGCCCAAGGGACGCCGGATTCAGCAGCGGATGAGCCGCCGCCTCTCCAAGCAGGGGATGGCGCCCGAACGGGTGTTCAGCAGTCCGTGGAAGCGGGCCTGGCAAACCGCGAGGATCGTCGTCGAGGAGTCGGGGCTCTCCAAGCAGGACCGGGTCGCCTGCCAGGCCCTGGCCGAGCCGCCTACCCTCAAGGGGCTCGCAGAGGAGATCGGGGGAGAGATCGGCGGCGACGCACGGATTGCGCTGGTCGGCCACGAGCCGTGGATGAGCCAGCTCGCGGGGCTGCTGCTGGTCGGGCAGCCGGCCGGGCTCAACGTGGATTTTCCCAAGAGCGGCATCATGGGCATCGACGCGGACCGGCTCGATCCGGGAGCGGGAGTCCTGAGGTTTTTCTGGAGGCCCTAACGGGCGGTAGGGCGCAAGGGCGCAAGGAGACTCTCCACCGCCTAGCGACCTTCCGCCTCTGCGACTTCGATGAGGGCGGTGGGACTCGAACCCACGACCTACGGCTTAAAAGGCCGCTGCTCTACCAACTGAGCTACGCCCCCGCACTACTGAAATAGATCTCGTTGCAGGCAGGGCGCAAATGTCATCCGATGGTGCCGGGTCGGCCCCACGCCGGCCAATCCCGCCAGATGCTCCGGCGTCCCATATCCCACGTTGCTGTCCCAGCCGTACTCCGGGTGGCGCGCGGCGAGGCCGCGCATCAGGCGGTCGCGGACCGTCTTGGCCACGATGCTGGCCGCCGCGATGCTGAAGCACCGCGCATCGCCATCCACCAGCGCCTCGTGGGGGTAGCCGAGCTCGGGGAACGGAACCCCGTCAATGAGGATGGTGTAACAGGAAGCCGGGAAGCCGGTGACCCGATCGGTGGTGTTTCGGGCGTCCAGCGCCCGCAACAGCGCCTCCACGGCGCGGCGCATCGCGATGGCGGTCGCCACCCGGATGTTGACCCGGTCGATCTCCCGGCAGGACGCGGCCCCGACCCCGAAGCACATCGCCCTCGCCCGGATCTTGAGCGCCAGCTGCTCGCGCCGGTTGATCGTCACCGTCTTGCTGTCCGCCACACCCCGGATGCGCGGGGCATTCTCCGGAAACACGACGGCCGCGGCCACCACCGGTCCGGCGAGGGGGCCACGGCCTGCTTCATCCACGCCGACCAGCAGCCGGCGCTCGGCCCATGCGAGGCGTTCCCGCCGGAGACTGGGTCCGGGAGGCATCGCGCGGGCTCCGGGCTACTGGTCCTTCTTCTCCCGGATGCGGGCGCCTTTGCCCGATAATGCGCGCAGATAGTAGAGCTTGGCCCGGCGCACCCGTCCACGGCGCACCATCTCGATCGAGCTGATCGTCGGCGCGTGGAGCGGGAAGATCCGCTCGACGCCGACGCCGGCGGACAACTTCCGCACGGTGAAGGTCTCGTCGATACCGCCGCCCCGGCGCGACACGCAGACACCCTCGAAGGCCTGCAGCCGCTCCTTGTCACCCTCGCGCACCCGCACCATCACACGAAGCGTGTCCCCGGCCGCGAAATCCGGGATGTCAGTCTTCAGGCCCTCACGGGCCACCGCTGCCACTCGATCCATCGTCGGCTCCTCCCTCAGAATTCCACGCGGCCCACAGGTCGGGCCGTCGTTCCGCGGTCAGTCGCTCCGCCATCTGTTGTCGCCATGCCGCAATCTCGGCGTGATTACCGGAGCGCAACACGTCGGGCACTGCGAGGCCCCGATACTCCGGCGGCCTGGTATAGCTGGGCGGGCTCAGCAGCCCGTCGTAGTGCGAATCGGCGCTGGCCGACTCGTGGTCGCTGATGGCGCCTGGCAGCAGCCGCACCACCGCGTCGATCAGACAGAGTGCCGCGGGTTCGCCGCCGCTCAGGACGAAGTCACCCAGCGAGACTTCTTCCGCGCCCAGCCCGTCCGCCACCCGCTGGTCCACGTCCTTGTAGTGGCCGCACAGGAGCGTCAGGTCCCTGGCCAGCGAGTAGCGCACCGCACGCCGGTGGTCGAACCGTTCCCCCCGTGCCGAGAGCAGGACGATCGGCCCGTGGGCCGGGGCGAGTGACTCTACCGCCTCGAAAAACGGCTCGGGCTTGAGCACCATGCCCGCGCCGCCGCCGAAGGCATAGTCGTCGACGGTGTGGTGCCGGTCGTGGGCAAAGTCGCGCAACTGGATCAGGCGGTACTCGACCAGTCCCTCCGCCGCGGCTCGCCCGAGGATACTGGCGCCCAGCATCGGCGCGAGCGTCTCGGGAAACAGCGTCACCACCTTGATCGTCAGCATCAGATTACAGATCCGCCAGGCCTTCCGGCAGCGCCACCACCAGCTTTCGGGCCGCCCGGTCCACCCCAGTCACGAACTCCTTGCGAAACGGCACCAGGAACTCGCGCTTGGGGCCCTGCACTTCGAGCATCAGGCCGGCGGGGGGCTCCAGCACGGCGGTCACCAGGCCAAGCGCCTTGCCCTCCCGATCGACCACCGCGAAACCCGCGAGCTCGTGGACGTAGACCTCTCCGTCCGCCGGGGGCTTCAAGGCGGTGGATTCCACCGCGAGGAAGAGCCCGCCCCATGGCTTGACCGCGCCCACGTCCAGATGGTCCTGAAACGCCACCAGCCATTGCCGGTGATACGGCCTGCTCCGGGCCACCGCGAGCGGCCCCGCCACGAGATCTCCGGCCAGGTTCTTCAGCCAGATGGGCCGCCCCGGGGCAAACGCCAGCTCCGGAGCATCCGTCAAGGGAAACACCGCACAATCACCCTTCAACCCGTGCGGTTTGCGGAGCCGCCCCACCACGAGGTGGCGCGTCTCCTCCTCGGCCACTTACGCCTTGGGGGCGGCGGCGATGACGCCGGCGGACTTGAGCAGCGCCTCGACGGTATCGGTTGGCGTAGCCCCCTTGGCCAGCCAGCTCTTCGCCTTCTCGACGTCGACCACGATCTTCTTGCTGCCTTCCAGCTTGGGATTGTAGGTGCCGAGAATCTCGATGAAGCGCCCGTCGCGGGGCGACTCCTTGTCGGCGACCACAATGCGGTAGAGCGGCAGCTTCTTGCGGCCGATCTTGCGGAGGCGAATGCGAGTGCTCATGCGTCTGTCTTTCTTCCCGGGTTATTGACCGGGAAACCGGGGACCGAAAGGAAGTTTCGCG
>Ga0070699_100003435_pt1 | contig 14006 bp, 10 predicted proteins | sample KBSK1503metaG_FD_65473 | JGI IMG/M metagenome (GOLD analysis project Ga0070699, IMG submission 65473) | Corn, switchgrass and miscanthus rhizosphere microbial communities from Kellogg Biological Station, Michigan, USA - KBS K1-50-3 metaG | ecosystem: Host-associated > Plants > Roots >...
GCCGCCTTTCGGCGGCCGCTCCTTGTGTTCCCAATCAATAAAACTACGGCGCCTTCTTCACCGCCGGCTTGTGCTTCCAGTAGCCGGGATCGGCGGTCACCCACTCGGGCGGTACGTAGCTCTGCTGTGGGGCAAAGGCAAAGTGGTCCGCCTGGCTGCTGATGATCGCGGCCGAGGCATTGGCCGCCATCTTCTTCTGGGCCTCCGGCCCACCCAGCGCCGCCTGGTAGGCGTCGCCATGAATCGTGGCGCCCTCGTCGATCTCAGCCAGGGACTTCCGAGCGACAAAGAGGAAATACGTGCCCGCGGGCGCCCCGGCTGCCGCCTGCCACATCGAGTATTTGTCGGTCAGCTTGGCGCTCTCGTGAGCCGCTTTGACCATCTTGCGGTTTTCCTCGTACCCGGCGTTCTGTCCCGGCCGCACCGAGATCCGCGTCACCGAGAAGTACCGGCTCGAGGGCAAGTCGTCCGGCCCGCCGAAGCTCAAATCCTCCCGGAACGTCAGCACCATCAAACGGCCATCGCTCAGGTAGTCCCCTTCCATCGAAGAGAATTGCTTCTGAATGGCGGCGAGGGCCGGAGTCTCACCGGCCTTGTTGGCCTTTTCGTAGTCGGCCCAGGTCGGGTAGGCGCTCATGTACCAGTTTTCCGGCGCGCCGCTCATCGCGATCATCGCCAGCATCGGGGCGGCAGGCTTGGCGGCAGCCACCGCGCGAGCCCAGGCGGCTTCATGCTCGTCGTGGGCAGCGCCCTTCCCGGGCTTGACCGTCTCCCGATACACGGTGAGCACATTGAAATTGGGGGCCTCCGGCTTGGCCTGCGCGGCGAGCGCAACCGGTACAACGGCGGAAAGAACCAGCGACAGCCGACCTGCGAAGAGCCTCATGGTGCCTCCAACTGCGTTGAGGGGTGGCGCGCGAACGCGCGCCGCGGCGCAATGTACCGCCTTTCACCCGATTCGCTAGGAGGCACGTGTTAGGAAGCCCGGGTTATGGTTCCGTCACAATAGCTGGAGGACGCTTCAGTCCCGGAGGCTTCGGTATCTCGAGGGTGTGATACCCATGTAGCGGCGGAAGAGGTTGGAAAAGTGACTCTGATCGGCGAAGCCATTCGTCGCCGCGATCTCCGCCAGCGACGCGCGCGATTCCCTGAGCTGCCGCATGGAACGCTCGATGCGACGTCGCCGCACGTAGTCGCCCATCGTGCAGCCGAACGTCCGCCGAAAGGCGCGAGCCAGCGTCACCGGATGCACGCCGACGCTGGCGGCCACTCCGGTTACGCCGAGCGACCCGCCCAGCTCCGCCTCGATCACCTCGAGCGTCTGTTCGAGCCAGCGCGCCTTCCGGTGCAATCCGTTCGCCCCCTTCTGACGGGAGGCGATGGCGAGGAGCTCGAGCATCAGGCCTTCGATGGCGAGCGGGGCCGCTTCGTCGGTGCGCCCGAGCTCGGCATCCAGCTTGAGGCCGAGCTCGCCGACGGGGCCGCCCCGATAATGAATCCGATCGTCCAGCACCGCCGCATGGGGACGAAGCGAGTCAAGCTGGGTCGGCTCCACCTCAATCAGGATCCCCTGCACCGGGCCTCGGTCGAACCGGTCACAGTGACGCTCGCCCGCGGGCATGAATTTCACGGTGGAGGGCGTGCAGACCAGCGCGCCGCCATGCCCGTTTCCTCCGGCCGACACTTCGGTGAAGGCACCCTCGACCACGATGCATATCGTCGGGGTTTCATGCCAATGCCAGGGCAGGCCACTGTTCGCAGGATGGCTTCCCTTCGTGAAGCTGAAGCCGCCGATTTTCGCCCGCGCCTCCCGGAGCTGTCCGTTCGCTCGTCCCGCGACATCGCCCGCAGCCACGCCAAGCCTCCCCTGGCTCACTGTCCGAAAGAGAAGACGCCGCCGGCGGGGATCGGACACACTGGCTAAGGGCGTACAAAGGGCTCTTCCCGCTCAAGACCGGGGGCCCTCCCCGCCGCATTCTTGAGGGGTCAGGAAGGGCAGCATGTACCCAATAAGGAGGAAGCAATGAGATTGAAATTGACGGCCGCCATGGTCGTGGCGCTGGCCTTGGCCTGTCAGGATTCTCCGCAGCCCATCGAGCCCAATGCGCGCGCGGCAGCGCTCGCCGCACAGGACGCCAACCTGCCGCTCACCGCGGAGGTGGAGTTCGGCAGCGATGCCGTGGGAACCGAGTTTCCGCCGGGATCGCACGATAGGTCGTTTCACGCCTTCGACAAGCTCCGACCCGCCACCGTGGTCATCCAACGCGGGGGGAGTGTGACCTACGAGGTCGACGAATGCCATCAGCCGGCGGTGTATCAACCCGGGACCCAGCCCGAAGACATCGACATTACGCTTCTCGAGCCGATCGGCGTCGCCGGATGTCCGCCGGACCGCATCAATGATCCCGATGGACGGCTTGCGCTTGCCCCTCCCCAGTCGGCGGCCGAAGCGGATTGGACCACCCCTCCGGGCACATTCGACAATCCGGGCACCTATCTGGTCATCTGCACCACGAGGGTGCATTTCGTCCTGGCGAAGATGTACGGGTGGGTGATTGTGAAATAGGTATGCTGCTCCCCGCCGGTGCGGCGTTGTGACGTCCGCACCGGCGGTCCTGCCCGGAGTTACTCTCGATCAGGGATCAGTAACGATAATATTGAGAACGCCCTTCTCCCGAAGTCGCGAGTTAAAGGCCGGGAAGTCGGTTCGGAGCAATGCGTCGAAACGGGTCCGGGCATCCTGAACCTGGGTGTGAAGCAGCGCCTGCACCTCCACTTGCTGCGTCGTCGGTGCAAAGTCCGCCACCGAAATCCCCTCCGCCAACCACCCCAGCCGCCCCATCAGCTTCATCGGATAGCGCACGTCATCCTGGCCCCGCCCGGTAAGCTGCAGCTGCACCAGGTTCTGCTCCACGGCCAGGAACTTCTTCTCCAGCGAATCCGCATCGGATTTGAGACCGGCCTTCGCGGAGTCGGTCGCGAGCAGGTTCCTGAGACCGATCAGCTGGCTCCGCACCGATTCGATGGTATTGACCATCTCAGCCACGCTCTCCAGATCGGGCCTGATCTGCGACAGGAGGGCGGTCTGGCTGCGAATCTCCTCCTCGCTCCCACCCGAGTTCGGATCCTTCCGGATCATCAGGCGCTGGGTCGCGTCTCCGCCGATACCAGGAAACTTCACCGTATAGCTCCCCGGCGGCGCCAGGAGAGCAAGCTGCACCCCGTCCGGCGCCTTCCGTCCTTCGGCGCCCACCGTGATGTCGGGAGCGTACTGCGGCGAAGTGCGCAGCTTCGCTTCCTTGGTCGCATCGTAACGCAGATCCCACCAGACCCGGTTGAGCCCGGCTTTTCCGGGCGCGGCCTTGAGGGTGCGCACGATCTTGCCGGCGGCGTCCTGGATATTCAAAGCAACGCTGTCCTTCGTCTCTGCCTTGAGCCAGACGTGGAGCGGGACGCCGTACTCCGGATTCCTCCCCGCGGACGGGTCGTGCGCCACCGCGAACGGGCCTTCCACGTTGCGCAGCCGGTAGGCGGTGCGCGGCACAAAGAGGTGGGCGTCCTTGGCCGCCACGGTGGGGCCCAGCTCCCGGAGCGGAGAAATGTCGTCCAGAATCCAGAAGCCCCGTCCGTAGGTGGCCACCACCAGGTCGTTGAACTGCTCCTGGATCGCGATCCCGTACACCGGCGCGTGCGGCAGGTTGGATTGCAGCGGCTGCCAGCTCTCTCCGTCGTCGAACGACACGTACAGCGCGTTCTCGGTGCCGAGGTAGAGGAGCCCGCGCCGCACCGGGTCTTCCCGCAGCGTGTGCGCGTAACTGAGCGGGCTCTTGGGAATCCCGTTCACGATCAGCTTCCAGCTCTTCCCGTAATCCGTGGTCTTGTACACCCACGGGTCCCGATTATTCGCCTGGTGACCGTCGACCGCCACGTACGCAGTGCCGGTGTCGTGGCGCGACGGCTCGATGTGACTGATCGTTGACCACAGGGGAAGCCCCGGCAGGTTCGCGCTGAGGTTGGTCCAGGTGGTCCCGCCATCCCGGGACAGCTGCACCAGGCCGTCGTTGGTTCCCACCCAGATGAGCCCGGCCTTGAGCCGGGACTCCGCGATCGAGACCACCGTCCCGGCGTATTCCACGCCGATGTTGTCGGGTGTCAGCCCGCCCGAGCTCTGTTGCCGGCTCTTGTCGTTCCGGGTGAGGTCGGGGCTGATCACCGTCCACTTCCGGCCGCCATCGGTGGTCCGGTGGACGTGCTGGCTCCCGACGTAGACCGTGTTATGGTCGTGGGGCGAGATGTGAAGCGGGAAGTTCCAGATCCAGCGGTATTTGATGTCCGCCGCCGGAGACCCCATCGGTCCGTCCGGCCAGACTTCGACATTCTGCGCGATGCCGGTTCGGACGTCGTAGCGGGTCACCACCCCGCCGGCGGCGCCCCAGCCCGACGCGCTGGACCAGACGATATTCGAATCGACCGGGTCGGGGGTCGCCCAGCCGCTCTCGCCGCCGGCCACCGAATGCCACATCCCCCGCGGAATCGTCCCGTCGCCCGATCCCAGCTTGCTGTTGCTCGGCCCCATGGTGGAGGGACCGTCCTGGCGGTTGCCGTAGACGAAGTACGGCACCCGGTTGTCCACCGTGACATGGTACATCTGCGCCACCGGCGGCTGGACCGTCTGCCACGTCTTGCCGCGAGTGATCGAGAGCGACACGCCGCCGTCGTGCCCGACCATCTGCCGGTTGGCATCGGTCGGGTCGATCCAGATGTCGTGGTGGTCGCCCCAGGGAACCTCGGCGTTGGGCGGATCGATCGTGGTCTTGCCGCCGTCCAGCGTCTTGGAGTAGCTGGCCGAGAGGAAATACGCCTCGTTCTCGTTGTCGGGCGCTACCGCCATTCGGGTGTAGTAGGCGGTGCGGCCGGCCAGCTGGCGGTCATGGCTCACCAGCTGCCAGTTCTCTCCCGCGTCCTCGCTGCGCCACAGCTCGCCGGTGCCGGCGTCCTTGCCTTTGACCGGCACGCCATCGCCGGTTTCGATCAGGGCGTACACCCGGTTCGGGTTGCTCCGCGCAATCGCCAGTCCGATTTTTCCCACCGGCGTTTCCGGAAGCCCGTGGCCGGTCAGCCGCTTCCACGTCGTCCCGCCATCCACCGATTTCCAGATGCCGCTTCCCGCGCCGCCGCTCTCCCGCCCCCAGGTGCGGATTTCGATCTGCCACATCGCGGCGTAGAGGATCCGTGAATTGCCGGGATCCATCACCAGATCGATCGCCCCGGTGCTGTCGTTGACGAAGAGCACCCGCTCCCAGCTCTTCCCGCCGTCAGCGCTGCGGTAGACTCCCCGCTCCGGTTGCGGACCGTAGGCGTGCCCCACGGCCGCCACCAGGACGACGTCCGGATTCCTGGGATCGATGACGATGCGCCCGATCCGCCCGGTGTTCTCGAGCCCCATCCTGGTCCAGCTCTTCCCCGCGTCGGTGGATTTGAACACTCCCCACCCGAGCGAAATGTGGCTGCGAATGAACGGCTCACCCGTCCCGACCCAGACCACGTTCGCGTCCGAGGGTGCCACGGTGATCGCGCCGATCGAGGAGACCGCCTGGTCGTCGAAGATCGGAGCCCAGTGGGTGCCCCCATCGGACGATTTCCAGAGCCCGCCCGAGGCCGCGCCGGCGTAGTAGGTCTTGGGGTCGCCCGGTACGCCGGACACCGAGGAAACCCGGTTTCCTTCCGGGCCGATGTAGCGAAACTTGAGCTGGCTGAACAAGGCGGTGTCGACAGCCGGTGCCTTCTGCGATTCGGCTGTGGCAACGATGGACACCAGGGCAACCAGGGCGGCCGGAATAGCGCGTCGCGACATCAGCGACTCCAGGTAGAATGGCGAGTGGGTCGGGAACGGCGGTTCTGACACCGGGGTTAGGGAGAGTATACGGCACCGATTCATGTGGTGCCAGAACGCCACAGACAAGATTCTGCATCAGCCGAAGCGAGCAAGCCGCTGCACGGCTTGCCTGGGTTTTCGGCAATTCCCATTATGGAGGTTCGCGCCCTTACCAGGAAACCTTATGCGAAGCCCGTGGAGTTTCCGGGGCGCCGTGGCCGTCATCGCTTTCAGTGCGACGATCTGGTCCGGCTGCTCCGACCAACTGTCTGATCCGCTCACCACGCCGTCCGCTCGGCTGCAGTCGAGCCAGGCCTCGGCGCAAGGCGTCGCCGCGGCCATTGCGGCTCAGGAGCGGCACACTCCCAGGCTGATGCGGATTCCCGGCGTCGTGGGGACGGCGGTGGGCCTGCTGCCGGATGGCCGGGCCACGGTCCGGATCTTCCTCTCCGGCGCCGGCGCGCCCCAGCTGCCCGATGTGCTCGATGGAGTCCCCACCCGTGTGACGGTCAGCGGACTGTTCATGGCCCGGAGCGATCCCACCACGCGGCTCCGCCCGGCCCCGCTCGGCTACTCGGTCGGACACCCGCTCATCACCGCGGGCACCATCGGCGCCCTGGTGGCGAACGGGGCCGGCAGCAAATTCGTGCTCAGCAACAACCACGTGCTCGCCGCCAGCAATGACGCCAGCCTGGGCGACCCGATGCTCCAGCCCGGCCCCTTTGACGGCGGCACCAGCAGCGATCAGATCGGCACCCTTTTCGCCTTCCGGCCGATCGACTTCACCGGCGGCAACAACACCTTCGACGCCGCGATCGGACTGACCACCAGCGCCAACGTCGCCAACAGTACGCCGGCGGACGACGGCTATGGTCCGCCGAGCACCGCAATCTACGGTGATGCGAACGGCGACGGCCTGTTCGACAACAAGAGCGCACTGCTCGGGCTCCACGTCCAGAAGTATGGCCGCACGACCGAGCTCACCCACGGCCAGATCACCGGCATCAACGCGACGGTGAGCGTGTGCTACGAGGCCGTTTTCATCTTCTGCCTCAAGTCGGCCAATTTCGTGGACCAGTTCATCGTCACCCCGGGCACGTTCAGTGGAGGAGGAGATTCGGGGTCCCTCATCGTGAGCGACGATGCCGGTCGCAATCCGGTCGCGCTGCTCTTCGCCGGCAGCGAAACCGAAACCATCGCGAACCGGATTGACCTGGTGCTCAATTATTTCGGCGTGACGATCGACGGCGGTACGGCGCCTCCGCCTACGCCGCTCACCGACGTCGGGGTCACCAACGTCAGCGCGCCGGCCTCCGTCACCATCGGCAACACCGCCAATGTCGTCGTGACGGTCCAGAACGTCGGTAACCAGAACGTTCCCGGGAGCTTCGACGTAACGCTGCGGGATGCGACCGCCAACGTCACCCTCGGGACCCAGAGCGTCGCGGGGCTTCAGGCGGGCGCCACGGCCACTCGCACCTTCTCCTGGAACACGACCGGGAGCTCGCTCGGAGCCCATACGCTCACCGCCACGCATACCCTGTCCGACGACAACGCGGCCAATAACCAGCGCTCCACCAGCTCAAGCGTGAATCCGCCGTCCGTGAACATCCACATCGGCGACCTCGATGCCTTCCCGTCGGACGACGGCACCACCTGGTCCGCTACGGTGGAGATCACGGTGCACGACAACAGCCACCAGCCGCTCAACGGCGCGACCGTGGTCGGCACCTGGAGCCGGAACGGCCTCAACGCCAACACCTGCACGACCGGCGAGCTGGGCGGCAACGGAACCTGCATCGTGCTGTTCCCGGGGCTGCGGAAGACCGTCAAGAATGTGTCCTTCACGGTATCGAGCGTAACCATGGCGGGGAACGCCTATGTGCAGGCGGGCAACCACGATCCCGATGGGAGCAGCAACGGCACGGTGATCAAGGTCAACCGTCCGTAGGAGTCCAGGGGAGAGGACGGCGCGCTAGCGGCGATCGGGCTAGTGGGATACGATTGCTGCCAGGAGGGCCCATGCCCGCTGCGCGACCGTTCCTCCCCGTGCTGGCGCTGCTGTTCACCGGAGCAGGGGCCGCTCCGGAGCCGGCGCTCTCCCGCGCCGTGCCAAACGACAATCGAACTCCCGCGGGAGTTCTCCGCGACAGTGTACTGACCGTCGCGCTCGAAGCAACCCGCACCATGTGGCATCCGGATGGGGACACGCTGCCGGGGCTGCCCATCGAAGCGTTTTCGGAGGCCGGGAAGGACCCGACCGTCCCCGGACCACTGCTGCGAGTCCCTGCGGGTACCGAGATCAGGGTTTCGCTGCGGAATACCCTCGAACGCGACACGATCACGGTCTTCCTGCCACCGAGAGTCGGTTCCCTCGTCGACAGCGGTTCGCCGGATCGCATGGTCGTGCCGCCCGGCGAAGCTCGTGACCTTCGGCTCCGCGCTACCAATCCGGGTACTTACCTCTACCGCGCGACGACCGGATCCCCGGGCGGACCCCAACCACGCACCGGGGGGTTCTTGTCCGGAGCGTTCATCGTGGATTCCGCGGGAGGCCCCCCTACGCCGGCGGACCGCATCCTCGTGCTCCAGAACGCGGCCGATTCGCTCGACCCGTTGAACCGGAGGCGGATCGTCACACCGGTGATGGCGATCAACGGACGGTCCTGGCCGCATACCGAGCGACTCCACGCGACCGTGGGAGACAGCCTGAGCTTGCGGGTGGTCAACGCCTCCTCAGAAGTACACCCGATGCACCTGCACGGATTCTACTACCGGGTGGACGCGCTCGACATGGCGACGCAGGGACCGACGGAAGGCAGGGAGGAACTCGGACGCAGAGTGGTGACCCAGCGCATGCCGGCGTTCTCGACCATGTCGATGACCTGGGTGCCGGAGCGGCCGGGCAACTGGCTCTTCCACTGCCACTTCCAAACCCACATCGTACCGCACGATCCGCTCGGTCCCACCGCGCCGCACGCAGCAGCTGGAGGTCATGTCAACCATGCCCTCACCGGAATGAACGGACTGGTCATCGGGATCCACGTGAGGCCGCGTCCCGGCGAGCGCGTCGCCGAGCCGGGGCCGGGCAAGCGACGCCTCCGTCTGGTGGCCATCCGCGACCCAGGGTTCCCGGATTCGTTTCCTTCGATGCGTTTCGTGCTCGAGGAGCGCGGGGCACGCCCTCTCGAAGCGGGCACTGGATTCAGCCCCACGATCAGCCTCACGCGAGGCGAGCCGGTGTCGATCATGGTCGTCAACCGCCTCACCGAGCCCACCGCGGTGCATTGGCACGGGATCGAGCTGGAGAGCTACTACGACGGCGTGGCCGGGTTCGGCGGTTCCGCGGAGCGGCTGACCCCGGTCGTCGCCCCCCGCGATTCATTCGAGGTCCGCTTCACTCCCCCGAGGGCAGGGACCTTCATCTATCACTCGCACGTGGACGAGCCGCGGCAACACCGGGCCGGTCTGGTCGGTGCGCTCATCGTCCGTGACCCGGCCCCGGTCGACACGGCCGAAGACAGGGTCTTTTTCCTGAAGTCGGCCCGCGCCGGCTCGATGGCATCGGCTGAGTTCGAATTCAACGGAAAGGAGAATCCGGACACGACCGTGCTCCGGGTGGGCCACCGGTATCGCCTGCGCTTTATCGGCCTCCAGGTGACCAATCCGAACGCGGCGGTCTCACTGACCGCGCGGCCCGACAGCATCCTCGCCACCCGGCTGGACACGATGCTGGTACAATGGCGCCCGTGGGCAAAAGACGGCGCCGATCTCCCGGACCTGCGCCGCACTTTGCGCCCGGCCCGTCAGGAGCTCGGCATGGGAGAGACGTATGACTTCGAGTTTCTCCCGGCCCGGCGCGGGGAGCTTCGGATCGAGGTGCGGGTTTCGGTCCCCCGCCGGCGACTGATGGTGCGGGTGCCGATTCGAGTGGAGTAGGCACACCCGTAACAACACCATGCGCACCCTGCTCATCGCGGTACTCACCGGCGCCGTCGGAGCGGTCCTCGCGGTCATCGGGGGCGATCTGGCGACTCGGGCCCACCATGTCTCGAACATGGAGGGCGGCCGGGCCATGCTCGTCCTGTATGCCATCGGTCCGGCGGGCGCCCTGCTCGGAATCATCGTCGGGATCCTGGCGGCCAGAAGCATTCCGGGCCCCGGCTTCGGCGCCTTCGCGAAGGCTCAGGGCATCGCCCTCGTGCTGACCGGTGTCGTGTCAGCCGTCGTGTTCGGATTCGCGCTCTGGCGCGCGCCGCGGCCCCCGAAGCTGGACGGCCAATCGCTGACGCTCGAGTTCGAAATCCGGTTTCCCCCCGGTCGCACCCTGCCGGACTCGGCAAGTGACTTCAGCGCGGTGTTGACCTCCCGGGGATACGGGGATGATCGCCGCGCCGCCGACCTCAACCTCGACGCGACCACCCTGAGCGATGGCAGGATCGTGATTCCCGCGAGCGCGTTCCTCTTCACTTCGACCCGCCAGCGCTTTCTGATCGTCAACGACCTGGAAGACAAGCACTACTGGTTTGATCTGCCCTTGGCCGCCAGGCCGGGGAGGGAGGCCGAGGCCTGGACCGACTGGTGGCCCAAACCCGGCGAGACGGCCACCGCGGACATCCACGGTAATGGGGGTTTCCAGATCCGCTACCATGTCCGGAAGGTGCCGCCGGGATGATCGAGCTCGAGGTCCATTTCAAGCTGACCGACCTCGAGTATCATCCCCTGCCTGGAGCTGCCGTCCGCCTGGTCTTCGGCGTCCAGCCCGGCTGGCAGAATCCGGACGCAGGCCGGAGCTTCGTGACGGACGCCAACGGCGAGTATCGCTTCCGTACCGCCGCGGACATCGATCGGCGTCTTCGAAAAAAGCCCACCAACTTCGTGAGCAGTCTCCTCAGCCGCAGACAGAATACCGATCATCTTGCTGTCGCCGCGGAGCTGGAATACGTGGGCTTCCGGTGGCTCTATGCCCTCGATCTCTATCACTTTCCCGACGGCACCGTCAGCCTGCCCCATGGAATCTCGGTGTACACCCTGGACGCGCTCGGTCGCTTCACTATCCCGGCATTGCATGATGCGAGCGGCTGGCGGATGGCGGACCTGAATGGAATGGTGCTGACTGTACCGGGATATGAGCCTTGGGATTTCCTGCTGCAGCCTGATCCCGCTTCCCGGGATTGGAGTTTGCGGCTGGCCTTCAAGCAATGGCCTCCGCCGGTGCGCCGGTGACCCGGCGACTAGGGCTGATCGATGTGGAAGTGTGGCTCCTCGCACGAGAGGCAACGGAACAGGTAGACGGTCGGGCCGGCGTTCCGGTCGAGCGAGCCGAGCAGGCGGGTCGCCGCACCGCCCGAGATCCCCATGCCGTAGACGATGTAACCGAGCACCGACCCCTCCCACTCCGGGAAGTGCTCGCGCACTTCCTTGATGCCCGCGGGCATCAGAAACGCCGTCGCGTCGCCGCAGCACGCGGGCCAGTGCTCGGACTGCCACGCGCTGTAGCCGGGAGTCCGTTGCATGATCTCCTCGACGGCCGCCTCGGGAGTGCCGTCGCCAAACGCCTCCGAATCAACGAACGTGGCGGCGAATTGCCGGTGCGCCGAGCCGTCGGCGATACACCAGGGACACAGACCGCCTTCGAGCGCTGCCTCGGTGTAGACCGGCGCGTCGTAGAAGTAGCCGCGAGACTGGCCACAACAGCGGCAGCTTTCGGATGACGCGACGATACTCCCGCTTCGAATCGGATCGGGATGGTAGCGGAAATCCGGTAGTGTCACGTTCCGGCACTCGCTACACGTTGAACCGAATGTGCATGATGTCGCCATCGCCGACGACGTAGTCCTTCCCCTCGACCTGCAGGCGCCCTGCCGTCTTCACCGCGTGCTCCGAGCCGTATTCCATGAAGGTGGCATAGGGAACCACTTCGGCCCGGATGAAGCCGCGCTCCAGATCGGTGTGGATCCGGCCGGCCGCCTGGCGCGCGTGAGTGCCGCGCCGGATCGGCCAGGCGCGCACCTCGTCCGCGCCGACCGTGAAGAACGAGATGAGATCGAGCAGTCCATACGCCGTGCGGATGAATCGCGCCAGGGCCGATTCACTCACGCCCAGATCCTCGAGAAACGCCGCCTGTTCGGCCGGCTCGAGCACGGCGATCTCGGCTTCGACGCTGGCGGACAGGACCAGGCCCGCGGCGTCGAGCCCGGCGATCCGCCCGGCCAGCGCCGCGGGCATGGGCTCGACCGCGCCGGCCTCGCCGCGATTCAGCGCGACCAGCAGCGCGCGGTCGGTGAGAAAAGCATAGCCTTTGAGGGCGTTGCGATCGAGATTCGCGGCGGGAATGCTGCGAAGCGGCCGCCCCTCCTCGAGCGCGTGCTTCATCATCTCGAACATCGCGATCTCGTGCGGTGGCGCCTTCTCCCGGCGGGCCCGGTCGAGCCGTCGCTCGATGATCTCCAGGTCCGCGAACACACACTCGAGGTGAAACGCTTCCAGGTCCCGGAGCGGGTCCGGATCGCCTTCGACCGCGGGCGACGAGAAGTCCCGCAGTACGAGACAGAGTGCCTCCTGTTCGCGGATCTGCTGCAGCGCCTTCACCGACAGGCCCTTGTGGCCGGCGCCGTGCTCGCCGGGGATGTCGGAGAAGGTCATCTCCGCGTAGGTCGTCTTCTTCGGGGAGAAGATCTTCGACAAGGCGTCGATCCGCTGATCGGGCACCCGCACCGTCCCGATGCGCATCTCGCCACCGAACGTCGTGGGCACACCGAGCCCGGTCATCGCGTTGAAGACGGTCGTCTTGCCAGAGGCCGCGAACCCGACCAGGCCAATCTTCATGGCGTTCCCCGTCGGCCCCAGATCAACACCGTGCACAGGGCGCCGGTCTGATTGAACCCGATTGGCTGCTGGGATGGGGAGGCGTAGATCTCGATCACCTCGACACGCTCGAGCGGGTAAGTGTCCACATCGTAGACATCGGTCGTGTTATCCGGGGACACCGGCTGAAAGACACTGTTCGGCGCCATTTCGTGGGTGAAGGACTCGCCGCGATCCACCATCTGGCCGTCGATGTAGAGGGCCGGCCTCCCCGAGTTTCGGGGACAGAGCAGGATGTTCCGGCCGAACGGGTCTATGCGGTTGCGAATTCCGTGGCTCGTCAGCAGCGTCATCAGGCGGCTGGTTTTCGATTTCTCCAGCTCCTCACGGGAGATGATCGCGGAGGGCGGCGCGCCTCCCCGGTTCATCCGCATATGCGCAGGCTCCAGCGTGGGCTCGCCGGACGCCGGGGTCGGAGACGCGCCGACCACGAGTCCCGGCAATGCAAAGGCCGGCGCGGCAGCAGCCGTGTCACCCAGCGCCAGCCAGCGGAATCGGAGCGGGTCGACCTTCTCGTTCACGAGTGCGACTTCCCGCTGGCCGTCGAGCTGGCGCACCGTCACCGGCACGCCAACGGGCAAGGAACAGAACGCCCACAGCCCCCGCTCGTTGCTCCTGGTGGTCTCGGTCTGCCGCACCACTCCGGCACCGCCCTGCGTGGAGAACCAGGCCGCCTCGACCGGGATGTCCGCGATCGGCCGCTCCGGTTGTCGCGCAATGAGGCCGACCAGACCGGTCGCGCCGGGTTCACCCCGGCACATCCGCTGGGCCACCGCGCCGGACCCCGGCGTCGAGGTAACGAGGTGAACCGGAGCGCCGGGAACCAGCTCGACCGTGTGGGTCGCTCGCTCCGGCAAGAGGTCCAGCAGGTCGTGCGAGAGGGTCACGATCCTCGCTCCGCTCACCGGTATCGACAGCGCGAAGGTGCCGAGGGAGTCGGTGATCGCGCGCTCCGATGCCCCCGCCACGGTCACGACCACCCCGGCAAGCCCACGGCCCGACAGACTGTCGTACACCATGCCGGTGAGGATCGACGGCGCCATGACGCTGCGCGACTCCGCGGCAGGCGCCGCGCGACCAGAGACCTCGAAGTAGCCCAGCAGAGAATCCCGCCCGGTTCCCGCCAGGCCCAGCGCGTCGGGCCGGCCGCGGCCGATCTTGGGCATGCGGATAACCCAGTCCCGCACGTAGAACTCACCGCCGGCCAGCCTCCCGAAGGCGATGCGCCCTCCGGGATTCGCACCTGCGACCCTCATTGGCGAGG
>Ga0070699_100003436_pt1 | contig 14006 bp, 14 predicted proteins | sample KBSK1503metaG_FD_65473 | JGI IMG/M metagenome (GOLD analysis project Ga0070699, IMG submission 65473) | Corn, switchgrass and miscanthus rhizosphere microbial communities from Kellogg Biological Station, Michigan, USA - KBS K1-50-3 metaG | ecosystem: Host-associated > Plants > Roots >...
TGGCCCGTAGCGAGAAACAAGGGATTACAGCCCGGACTGATGTACTTAGAGACGTTGTTAAACGGAATAAAGTTATTCGGGGTGTTGGCTACCGCACCCCTGAATTGGGGTCATGATGGCGGAGATACGGATCCCAGATCTGTCCTGCGTCGACGGTGCAACGGCCGGTGCCATCGAACGATCCTCCCTGTGCCGCACATACCTCGCCAAAATCGCCCGCCCGCATGAGATCGGTGGGAACTGCCCCGGACGCCGTGCTTTGCCGCGAAGAGCGTAAGCGGTCGTAGTCGAAGAAGAAGAAAGTCTTGTTCTTGATGATCGGACCGCCGATGGTGAAACCGTAATTGTTTCGGCGTGACGACGGAAGGGGTTGCCCGGCCCGATTAGCGAACCAGTTGTTCGCATCGAGGCTATCGTCGCGGAGGAAGTCGCACGCGCTGCCATGAAATTTGTTCGTACCTGAGCGCGTGATCATGTTGACCACCGACGCCCCGGAAAACCCATACTCCGCGCTGAAGTTCGTCTGCTCCATTTTGAACTCTTCGATCGCCTCAGGCGATGGCACGTAGGTCGCGGCGGTGATGCCGCCATTCGGTTCGGAATTCGTTACCGAAGCTCGGTCGGTCAAAATATCGGCCGTCGATCCGCGGCTGCCGTTGGAAACAAAATTCGTGCCGGTGCAGGTGGCGTCACATTGGTCATCCATCTCGGTGACACCAGGCGCCAGAGAAGTCAATGCGATCACGTTGCGGTCAATCAACGGCAGGTCATTGATGAACCGGCGATTGACGACCTGGCCGGTCTCCGCATCTCCGTCTGGATGGCCTGCGCCTCGACCATAACGATCTGGGCGCCGGCCACCTTCAGAGTCAGATTCGCCGTGGCGTTTTCGTTGATGTCGACCTTGAATCTTGCGCTCAGAGGTTTTCCGAACCCCTGAGCTTCCACCGAAACCATGTACAGGCCCGGCGGGATGGAGCGGAACAGATAGCGCCCGCTGCTGTCCGAGGTCGTGTTAAACATGAATCCCTTTTGCTGATCGGTGAGGACGACCTTGGCCCCCTGCACCACAGCTCCGGTGGCGTCGGTGAGCTCTCCGCTCACGGTCCCGAAGTAGGCTTGTCCGAAAACAGCGGCAGGCAGCATGAGTACTATGACGAAGGAGCAGAGCACAAAGCAGAGATCGTGAGCAGTTGCGAAGAATTGAACGGGATGCGTGCATCGGACCCTCCTTTAGCATGCTGGAACAGAGATCGTCATGCGAGGCTTGGCGGCCATCCTACACAAACTCGGCCCCCGACGCTAGGCGTTTGTACACGCAAGAAACGATTTAATAGCGATTTCCTTCTTGAAGGATGTTGCGGATTAGTGGTATAGGTAACAGGTTTCCACCTGTTTGTTCTGCTGCAAGAAGCGACATTACAAACAAAGCCCCTTGATGCCACTGTCGGTCGGCTCGAACTCCATCTGGCGTGTTCGCTATACTGGAAATCGGGTCGAGGATTGCGCCCTTAGCTCTGGCTTCGGCCGATTTCTCTACGGTACGGAGGTTGCGGTATGCGCGATGACGGTGAGAATCCGAAAGTTCCCGATGACAATTTAGAAAGCACGGGCGTTTCCCGGCGAGACTTCCTCAAGATTTCCGGAATCTCGGTTGCGGTGCCGCTGGTCGCGGGCCCCAAAATGGTCATGGCCGCGGGCGAGGAAGTTCCGGTCTATGGACCCGGTAAGGTCCCGTTGGAGTTCGCCATCAACGGCAAGAACTATAAGGCGAATTTGGAGCCCCGGGTCACCCTGCTGGATGCTCTGCGCGATCAATTTGAGCTCACCGGGGCCAAGCGCGTCTGCGATCGTGCGGAATGCGGCGCCTGTACGGTGCTGGTGGACAACAAGCCCGTCTACGCCTGCTCCGTTCTTGCCATTGAGGCTCAGCACAAGCCGATCACTACGATCGAATCGTTGATGCAAGGTGGCAATCTGCATCCTGTGCAGCAGGCGTTCGTGGAAAACGACGCTTCGCAATGTGGCTTCTGCACGCCCGGATTTGTCGTCTCCTGCAAGGCATTTCTCGATAAGCATCCTCATCCTACGCCCGAAGACATTCGCCGCGGTCTCAGCGGCAATCTCTGCCGCTGCGGAACCTATGACGCAATTCGCAAAGCCATCGCGCAGGTCGCGCAGAAAGGGGCCTGACCTATGCCGGATTACGCATGGCCCGATGCTCAACACCGCACCTTGATCGGCACGCGTGTCACGCGCGTCGATTCTCCCGCCAAAGTTTCTGGGCAGGCAAAGTACACCTACGATGTCCATCGCGCTGGCATGCTTTATGGCAAGGTGCTGCGTTGTCCCTACGCGCACGCCAAGGTTGTAAGCATCGACACCAGCGCCGCGGAGAAGATGCCCGGAGTGAAAGCCGTTCACATCGTGCAAGGGCCAGGCTCAAACATTCACTGGGCGGGAGACGATATTGTTGCCGTCGCGGCGGTCGACGAGCCCACGGCAGAAGACGCCATCCGCGCCATCACAGTGAAATTTCAGCAACTTCCTTACCTGGTGAGCGACGCCGAGCCGCCCAAAGGCAGCGCGCAAGAAGAAGGTCCGCTGAGCATCGATGCGATCGACGACATGCTCGATAACCAGGTGCCCGCCAACCAGATGGTCAGCATCATCCAGCGAGATGGTCTCATTAAGCAGGGGAGCGAAGACGAACTGAAGATGCTCAAGGCGGATGGCGCAAGCGATGCGGTTTTGGAGGCGATCCGTGTCGCAACTATTCATCCCGAAGCCAGCAGCAAACCGCCGTCTAATTATCAAAAAGCTGCTGCACAAACAGTGGGTGATCCCGACAAGGCGTTGGCCGAGGCCGAGGTCGTCTCCGAGGGGCTGTATGGCATTCCGGTCATTACACATTGCTGTCTCGAGAGTCACGGATCAATTTCCGAGTGGATTGATCAGGAACACCTGTTCACCCACATCTCCACGCAGAATGTTTCCGGCATCCCCGGCCAGTTGGCCGAGCCGCTGAAGATACCGGCCACCAACATTCGAGTTCATCAAGACCATATTGGCGGAGGTTTCGGCAGTAAGTTCTCGCCTGATCGTTGGGGAGTGTTTACTGCGGAAGTTTCCAAGAAGGCTGGCGGCAAGCCGGTCCGCATCATGCTCGAGCGTGATACCGAACTGAAGGTCGCGGGCGCCCGGCCTTCCGCTTACGCTCGCGTGAAGGTAGCGGCGAAAAAGGATGGCACGGTGGTCGCGTGGCAATCCAACTCCTGGGGTACGGGCGGGCCCGGCGGTGGCGGTATGCCTCCGATTCCTTATGTCTTCAATATTCCGAATCAGCGGCAGGAGCACACTGCGATTCGCAACAACATCGGTCCCGCGCGCGCGTGGCGCGCACCGAACCATCCGCAGGCGGCAGTCCTCACCATGTGCGCTTTGGATGACCTTGCGGCCAAGCTGAACCTGGACCCGGTGGAATTTTTCGGCAAGAACCTCAACCTGACCAAGCAGCGCGAGCATACCTACCGCGAAGAGCTCGGCATCGCGTCAGAGCTGATGGGATGGAAACAGAAATGGCATCCACGCGGGGAGGGCGCTTCTGACGGGATGGCACGAGGCGTCGGAGTTTCTTTTCACACCTGGGGCGGACGCGGCCATGCCAGTGACTGCGATCTGACGATCCACCCTGATGGATCGGTAGACCTGAAGATGGGTACTCAGGACCTGGGGACGGGAACCCGCACCTGCATCCTCATGGTTGCAGCCGACACGCTGGGCATTCCCATGGACGCCATCCAGCTTCAGATCGGCGACACAACTTACCCGCCGTCGGGAGGCTCCGGCGGCTCAACGACCATTGGCGGCGTAAGCTCTTCTACCCGTCGCGCGGCGGTGGATGCGCGCGACGCGCTTTTTGCCAAAGTTGCGCCCGCGCTTAATGTTCAGCCGGATCAACTGGAATGTGTGAATGGCAAAGTTAGCGTGAAGGGTGATTCCAGCCGGTCATTCAGCTGGAAGGAAGCTTGCTCCAAGCTCGGAGCCATGCCGCTTACGATACGCGGTAAGAATCCGGACCGAAGCAAAGCTCTCGATCTTACCAATAGCGGTGTTGGCGGCGTGCAGATGGCGGAAGTCGAAGTGGACGCCGACACCGGCGTCGTCAAAGTTAAGAAGATGGTCGCCGTGCAGGACTGCGGCTTGGTCATCGATCTTAAGACTGCCGAGAGTCAATGCTACGGCGCTTTGATCATGGGAATCAGCTACGCGCTCTTTGAGGAGAAGGTCATGGACTCCGCAACCGGCCGCATGCTGAATGCGGATATGCAGTTCTACCGGCTGGCTGGCTTGAACGATATTCCCGAACTGGTCGTCCATATGATGACGGGCCAAGGTTATGACGAGCGTGGTGTGATTGGCCTGGGTGAGCCTCCCGTGATCTCGCCCGGCGCAGCTATCTCGAACGCCGTGGCCAATGCCATCGGCGTTCGCGTGCCCTTTCTTCCGCTCACACCCGACCGCGTGCTGACCGCGCTGGAACAGAAGGTAGGTGCGTGATGCGACCCTTTGAATATCTCAGCCCCAACCGTCGAACCCAGGCCATAAGTCTGCTCGGTGCAACCTGGGGTAACAGCGAGATTCTCGCGGGTGGAACCGATTTGCTCGCGTTGATGAAAGACGGTGTGCTCGCGCCCAAACGGCTGATCAACATTAAAGACATCAAGGACCTCCACGGAGTTTCATTCAATGCGCAAGGGTTGCGCATCGGTGCGCTGACCACGCTCGGGGACTTGGCCGACGATGAAAATGTGAAAAGGAATTATCCTGCACTGGCTGAGGCTGTGATGGAAGCCGCGAGCCCGCAGATTCGTAATATGGCCACGCTTGGCGGCAATCTGTGCCAGCGTCCGCGTTGCTGGTACTTCCGCAACGGACTTGGACTTTTGCCGAAAGACGAGGCTGGCAAGGAGTTGGTTGCAGACGGCGAGAACCGCTACCATGCCATTCTCGACAATGAGGGTCCCGCCAAGTTTGTCAGTCCTTCGACGATTGTTCCTATTCTGGTTGCCTACGGGGCCAAGGTCCGGCTGGAAGGACCGAAGGGAAAGCGCGAGCTGCCGCTGGAAAAGTTTTACGTGATCCCGAAGAGCGAAAACGAGCGCGAACATGACCTGCGGCCGAACGAGATCGTCACGGAAGTCTCGATTCCATCCGCCTCGGACCTGAAGGCCGCGCATTACGAAGTCCGCCAGAAAGAAGCGTTCGACTGGCCGCTCGCTGTAGCCGGGGTTGCTTTGAAGATGCGCGGCTCAAATGTCGAATCCGCCCGCGTCGTGCTGGGATACGTTGCCCCCGTGCCCTGGCCCTCGCCGGAAGCGGTACGGGCTTTGGTTGGGAATCCTGTTACGAAAGATACAGCGCAGAAGGCGGCTGAAGCCGCCCTGGCCAACGCCAAGCCACTCAGCCATAATGCTTACAAGGTGGTACTCGCACGGGTTGCCGTGGCGAGGGCCATCATGAAAGCTGCATTAGGAGGTGCCGCATGATTCGGGAATCGGAGCGCTTCAACACCAATCATCCGAACTTGTGTTCGGCGCTGCGCTGGAAAGGCCAATTCATTCTCGCCGAGCCCGACCCCACGGTGCCGCCTTGTAACGACGGCCTGTTCTGGTGCCTGCACACTCAGACCTGCATTGGTCCGGATGGCGAGTTGGCAGAGCCCGGAAACTGCAGTTCGAAAGGCCGCGCGTGTCATGGGACGGGAAAGTGTGGCTAGGCTAGGGGTGCAGGTTTGCGGGTCTTTTGTCCCGGCGCCGCATCTTAAACTATTAAACCCTGAGGAGTTTGGTATGCGATTTAAGCTCTCGACTGCTCTTATTTCTCTGGTAGCTTGCCTTTCCATTTCGATGGCCGCGCAAGAAATTCGCGGCGATTATCTGGAGACGCGCAGCGCCGACGTTTACACGGGTCAATGTTTTGCCAATGGTGAGGTTAATCTCGTGGGCAATGAAGCGATCCTGGCCTGGCACGTCCAGAGTGGAAGCTGGGGTGGAGTCCCGCTGCAAGGGCTGACCGTTGCCGCGGCAGTCCGTGCCAGAGGTACGTTGGGCGATCCCTACGAGAATCCCTATCCGGCGAAAGCCGTGCTGTTGGTGGATGATCAGGCAAATGCGCAACAACAGGCGGCTCTGCTAAGTTTTGCCAAACAGATGGCCGGGGAGCTGCTGAACAACGTCGAGCAGGTGATTCCCATACAGATAGAGTTGGTAGTGGATACGGAGCACCACGGCGCCGCGATGCTTCGGGCAGGACGCTTCGCCACGGTGCAGACGCGTTCCATCGGCAGTCAAGACCATCTCTGCGGGAATGAAGAGACCTTCTACCCGCCGCTGACCCAGCTAGCTCATTCCGTGCCCGCAGTGGCCCTGACCGATGCGTACGGTGGGCCGGGGCTGGGTGTCTCGTGGGATCTGCACGGAAAGCGCAGCGCCTTTGTGGGCACATTCGCCCGCTAGGGATAGACCCGGCCGGGAAAGTGGAATGCGGAAGGAAGAGAGGCGCAGAGGGTGCGTAAGCATTCGGTGGTATCGTTTGCGGTCGGTTTCGTCATCCTGCTTTCGCTGTTCTGCAGGGCGCAAACCGGCAAAGTGGAGAACATCGGTAGGTTAACGGACGGCGCAGTTCCCGAAGCAGTGCGGCAGGCACTCGACGCAAAGGGATATCGCCTGAAGCTCGATGACACGGCGTCTACTTGTGAGCTGTGGATGCGCAAGAGCGTTCCGGCACAGACAAAGAAGGATTTAGAAAGCGTGGCCTATCCACAGCTCGCCGAGTCCACGCTGGTCGGCGTCATCCATTTCTCACAAGCCGCCGCAGATTTTCGCGGGCACCGAATCCCCGCTGGCTTCTATACGCTCCGCTACGGGCTCATGCCGAACGACGGCAATCATCTTGGGGCGGCTCCCAACCGCGATTTTCTCCTTGTCGTTCCCGCCGCCTCCGATGGCGATCCAGGTGCTACTTTCAAGTTTCAGGAATTGGTGACGATGAGTGCAAGAACGACGGGTACGAAGCATCCTAGCCCGCTGAGTCTGGTTCAGGCGGGCGCTGAGCCGTCCACACCAGCAGTGTCCAGGGACGATCAGGACCATTGGACTTTTTCTGGCGGCATGAGACTCAGTTCTGGGGAGGAACTTCCCTTTGCGCTGGTTGTAAAAGGAACAGCGCAACAGTAGTCGCCGGAGTTCGACTAGCGATCAATTGTTTCCAGATTTCTTCTAAGTCGACGTCTGCAGGAACGCAGAATTCCGACTGACCAGTTGAGGCCGCAATTCACGACGAAGCATGGTGAAGTCCTTCGCCCTTCGGTGCTGGAAGTGTGCTTGCGGTTACTATAGCTTCCAGCATTTTCTAATATTGGTTGATGTCCCTCGCGTTGATGCCTGGGACTATGGTTTACTAGTCGGCGATGATTCCTGCGTTTAATCTGCATGGGTTGCTGCTTGGCTTTCTTTTGTCCACTTTCCCGGTTGTAGTCTCTGCGCAAACTCTAGCGGATCGTTTGGGATACCCTCCCGGCACAAAGCTGATTATTGTTCACGCGGACGACCTCGGTGAAACCCACGCGGTGAATGCCGCGGCCATCAAAGCTCTCCAGGGTGGGACGATCAATTCCGCGAGCCTGATGGTGCCCTGCCCCTGGTTCCCTGAGATCGCCGACTACGCCAAATCTCACCCCGACGCAGACTTTGGACTGCACCTTACGTTGACGAGCGAGCGAGTTTATTACCGTTGGGGTCCCGTGGCGCCCGCAGACAAGGTGCCGAGTCTGGTCGATGAAAACGGATACCTCTATCATGACTGGGAACACAACGAACACGTCAACGCGAAGGAGGTGGAAGTCGAACTGCGCGCCCAGATCGAGCGCGCGCTAGCGCTGGGTGTTCGCCCTACACATCTCGATTCGCACCAGTACCGGCTGATCATGAGCGGCAAGGAACTGTTCGACGTGATGCTGCGAGTGGCTCACGAATACAAGTTGCCGGTTTTCGTTACGAGAGATTGGTTCGCTAACCACCCATATCTGCAGGAGAGCCTCGGTCCGGGCGATATCGTGCTAGACCATACGGTCACGATTGAACCCGAAGTTCCACCGGAAAAATGGGCCGAGTTTTACCTTACAGCGCTGAAAAACTTGAAACCCGGCGTGAGCGAGTTCGTCATCCACCCCGGTTTCGACGATGAAGAACTGCGCGCGGCCACCAGGGAACGCTCCACCTGGGGTTCGGCCTGGAGGCAGCGCGACTACGATTTTTTTACCAGCGACCAGTTTCGCGACATTCTGGCTCAACAGAAGATTAAGCTGATCACGTGGCGGGAACTGGCCCGCATGGCCGCACCGAAATATCTCTCACGTTGTTTCGTCGACTAGAATGTCCGGCACCGATAGCGCTTGCTTCGGGCACGAAGCTCGGCCCTAGGCTTTCGCGCGAATCAGCTGTGTCCATTTTGTGTCCAACGGCATTCAATCCGCTTCGATTTCTCAAGCTTTTTCAACGGTCTTGAAGAGCCATTCGTGCGGACGTCAATTCTTCTAAGCCGCAAACAACGGTCGCTGGGCCTGGAATTTCACAAAGGCGTTCGTGAAGGGTCCTTCGACTGGACCCGGCTCTTGCGTTGGAGTATTTACGGACACGGTGTTCACTCCTGTGAAAGAGATTCAGAATGCTACGAAGTACTACGTTCCACTGATAGTTGGGGCCATGCAAGCAGCTCCCGGTGGAGCAGCTTTGTACATGTCACAACCATGGTAGCGAGCGGGGCCGCCAAGGCAGACCCTCAAGTGGCCGCAGTAGTCACGACTGCCGGAGCGGCAGCCGCAACGGTTGCACCAATTGTGAGTGCAGCAGCACCTTATGCACTGTCAGCCGGAGCGCTCGGAATTACTTCGGTCGGCCTCGGTAAGGAATTGTGGGCAGTCGATGGACAATGTACCTGGTAGCGAAGTGAAGAAGCGCGGCAAAGTGGTCGATATGCTATTGCTGCTCGGTACGGCGCTTTTAGTCGGAGGGCTGAGCACCGGTGCGGCTTTAGTATCTGAGGCTTATCACGTCAGTCCCGCATGGCTGCTGGCCTTCTGGGCAGGGGTAGGCTTTCTCATGATCATCGGGAAGACCTACGGAGTCAGAAAGCTCAAGTCAGCACGCTTCGCCGCGTTCTCAGCTGCCTGGCTGGTGATACACGTTTGCGTGTTTCTTTTTGTGTTGGGTTACTTGGGATTTCTTTACTATTTGCCATTCCTGGTGGCTGAGTTATTCCTCGGCTTCATGACGGCGATTTGGTTGTTCGGCCCACCGGCCAAGGACCGCACCTAGCCGAGCGGAACCAGGACCTTCGCGTCTGCACTTCTGGTTCAACGTAGCAGTTGGGAACACTCTTGGAATATTGCGTTGAGAAATCTCATCACTTTTTTGAAATTCCATGTAGTGTCGAGGTGTGGGTGAATAAACGCGGATTTACCGCCCCACCTGGATGAACACCACACCATCTAAGACTTTGTTTTTCTCGTAGCGTGCCATTTTTGCGTTTGAACGTAGCATTCTGCGAAAGTCTTCTTGTGCTTTTCCGGCTGGTGAGACGAGCTATGAGGTGGTCGTGGCCAGCCGCGCTAATGTGCGAACTCGGCATTTGATGCTGCGTTTTGGCCGAGCGGCCCAGCCATATATAGCCTAGCTGTCTGGGTTTGGTCCCACGATAATCATTACCCAGTCTTTCCCGACTCCGGGCTGTGGGCTGACCGCCACTTTCTTAACGTGTGCAGCGACAAAGGCCCTCCCTGCAAGGACACATGCGGGTGGCACACTGCTCCACTCTGCCATCGGGAAATCTTTCGGATTTCCATCGAAGTTAACTTGTACTCAGCGTCAGAGCAAGTACAGGTTGACGAGTGTCCTTTCCGCCGGTAACGCGTCATTGCAACAACAATCTCTGCAACGACCCCGTTGCCGCTGAGGTCTGAGCAACTTGAGACACCGGCTGTTAGGAGCTTGTGCGCTCAGACCACCCGCAGGATCACCAGCGTCATATCATCATGCTGCTTCGCGCCGGCGACGAATGTGTCGGCGGCAGTGAAGATGCGTTGCAGAACCTCTTGCGCCGGCAGACCGTTGCACCGCTTGACCGTTTCCATCATGCGATCGTCGCCCCATTCCTCGTCCGCCGCGTTCATCGCCTCGCTGATCCCGTCCGTGTAGGCGACCAGAACGTCGTCGGCAGCGAGTGAGACACAGCCCTGCTGATAAGCGTAGCTCTCGAGCAGGCCCACCACGGTGCCGCCAACATCGAGACGGCTCACCGTCCACCGTCCATCGGCACAGTGAAACAGCACGGGCGGATTGTGTCCCGCGTTGACGTAGTCGAACTTGCGCGACGCGGGATCGTACTGGCCGTAGAAGAAAGTTGCGTACCGGTCCGCAGAAGACGCTTCGTAGACCAGCCGGTTGATGTTCGCGATCGCCACGGCGAGGTTATCAGGAGCGCGCGTGGCCTCTCCGCGCAGCGACGCCTGCAGGCTGGCCATCATCAGCGCAGCCGCGATGCCTTTGCCGGAAACGTCTCCGATGGCAACACCCAGGTGTCCTTGCGGTAGCGCGAGAAAGTCGTAGTAGTCGCCACCTACTCCGAGTGCGGGTCGACAGTGGCCGGCGTAGTCGAGCCCGGCGATCACGGGAAGTTTTTGCGGGAAGAGCCGCTCTTGGACTTCACGCGCGATCTCGACCTCACGATTCAGGCGCTCGCGCTGCGCCACTTCGTCAGCGATCTCGCGCATGAGATTCGCGTTCTCGAGAGCAAGCCCGGTCTGCGCTGCCACCGACTTCAGCAGGCGCACGTCCGAGCCGGTATACGGTTCCTCGGAACGCTTGGGACCGAGACTGATGAAGCCCAGCAGTTTTTCACGCACCGCCAAGGGCAGCAGCAATTCGGAACCGAGCCTGGCCAGCTTCGCGCGCTCCTCGTCGTTGATGTTTTCTTCGCGATATGGCCAAGAATCGCGATCGTTGAGGAACACCCGAGCCGGTTCCTTTTGCTGCTGGAGCACCTTCGTCGTCCCGGTGTTCCGCGAGAAGGAGACGTCGGAGAGATCGGCGTAGCCCATGGCGAATGCCGGGCGATACATCTCTCCTCCCCCGAGCAGGACCGCCACCTGAGGCACGTGGAGTGTCTCGGAGATGCGGGCCGCGACCGTCTCGAGCAGAGACTTCGGTTCCACCATGGCGCGCACCTGTTCACCCAGTTCCGACAGTACTTGCTCGGCGTCGTAAGCTTCGCGGAAGAAGCGGCGGTCGACCCAGGTGCGCAGACGGTCGCCGAGCCGGCGTATGGTGAAGACGGCAGTGAGTCCTACTGCGATCACTGCGACCTTTTGCGGACGGTTCCGGCTGGTGTCGCCTGCCATGGTGACGGCGGCGACGATCACCGCCGTCACTGCCAGCGCCTGCAGCACGCGAATGCCGCCCTTGGCGAGCGCGTACTGCAGTCCTTGCCGCAGCGCGACGCCCACGCCCTCAGCGCGCGCACCTGTCCGCGTTCGATGCACTTAGCAATGTCTACTTCCCCTTCGCGAGTGAGCAGCGGCACCATGCCCATTCTGCGCAGGTAGATGCGCACCAGATCGTTTGTCTCTTCAAGAGCGTCTGGTGTCAGGTCGAGCTCGATTTCGTCGCTGGCGTCCACTTCCTTCACAAGCTTCTTTTCGGGACCAAGTGAGATAGCTTGAATCGGCCCTCAAGCACGTCAATGCCCTATGTGCCGATGGCGCTGAAGAGGTCGTCTGGGTCCTCCGGTCAATGGATGTCCCGCGGAATCAGGTCATTCTCCTCGTCGTAGGTGAGATGGCCTTCTTCTTTTCCGCCATCAATGAATTTCGTAATGTCGTCAAGGCCAAGTGGAATTCCTTTTCAGCGCCGCCCTGCGTCGAGAAAGAAGGTGCTCTGTTCATCACCTTGAAATTCCTGCGACCTGAACCGGCCGCCCCTCGTTTCGCTCAGCATGATGGCCAAGGGCTCAAACGCCCGTAAAGGTCCTCACTCCGTCGGCATCATCGGCGCAATCATGACCTGCGGCTTGAAGTTTTCCACCATGCTCTCGCCCAGGTGCACATTGGTGGTGTGCTTGCCAATGACGTTGGGGTCGACTTGTCCTGCGGCTCGAGCAGGCGCATAAAACAGATTTTCCAGACACGGCGGACAGCTGATCACGCACTTTGTCAGTGGACACGATCTTGTCCATGCCTCGCAGGGCAGCGTCGGTATTGAACGGCCCTCCACAGAGGAACAGGCGCCCATGGCGATGACCCACTTGGTCGCGTCTTGGCTGCGCGGAACGAGACGACAACGACGTCCGCCTCACAATCACAGTCAATAGGAATTCCGTCTAGAAACGTGTCAGTAATCGAACAAGGAATGGTTCTTTCTCCCTCTCTTTCTCCCTCTCTTCCTCCTCGTGTTGCACTGCCGGCTCCATGTCTAGGAGGGCCGAGAGCTGTTCTGAGCCTGGGACAACGAGGACGTCAAAGATCAGACCGGTGGGCAGATCGCCCAATGTAATTTGCCTGCCGTCCGAGAACTCAAAGACGTCCCGCTTCGGCCGTTTTAACATTCTGAAAACCGCCTCGGCCTCGGTGCTGAGGTGGAGCGACGCTTGCTGACTTTCGGAGAACCGAAACAGGACCCTGGTCCGATCTATCAGGCAAACCGGACAAGGTCTTGGGGCGTCGAGCTCGGTTTCCCGAACTACCCAATTCGAATGCCAATCCATTTTCTTGATTCCAAGGCGCTGTCCAGCCTTGGCGTCTTCTATCTGGTTCGCATACTCAGTCGAGAACCAGCACATATATTCATCCTCCAATCTTGGAAATTGAGCCAGCCATCGAGTCTTTGGAAAAGCGCGCATGAGCCAGGCTCTGCCTTCGGATTTCAGGCTTGTCCCCGCAGGAGGGAGAGAGGATGTCGTGGGGGTTCGGCGGATCTGGTGCCTACTTCGCGGCCCTTGAGGTCTGAGTCGGCGCTCGGGTCGGTCGTTCCATTGCCCTGTCCTCCTCCCAGACTCGGAGTCACAGTATCACCAGAGGTTCACTTGAATCAAGGGGGAGGTGATGAGCTCGAGTGCCCCCGTTTGGGCGGAGCAAAGGGATTGCTTCTTGCTGCGAGAGGCTTTAGACCGTGGTCATGAGGTGATTGCTATCGCGCGCCCCAAACCCTATTTCAGATCAGCGCTCAACACGTCACGTGGAGGATCGCGTTCGTCTCTTTGAGCTCTTGTCTCAGGACCTCGATAGCTTTGATTGTCGGAAGAATCAGCAATTTGACCTTGTGACGCTCTGCCTCGCGCTCGACTTCTTTCATCACCGGCAATCTGCCGTATGCACCGGTACCGATGACGAGTTGGCGGCATTTCCAGGGTATGTCCTCCGCGATGGACAGTGGCGTGTGCCCAAAGTCATCGCGGAATTTCTTGGACGGCCTTTTCTTGCGGTCGCGGATCTCTCCGCGATCGATGACCACATCGTGCTCGTAGGTGCTGTCGTCGATGCGGAGGCAGCCAAAGGAGAAATTATCGAAGTGCATCTCTATCTCCTCGCGGTGAAGGATGATGTAACGAATTCTAGTCCTCATGTTGGAGGGGTTCAACCGAGTCGGCAGCGGACTCGACATTTGAGCGTTAAGTCGTGCGACCACGATGTCGAGTTAATAGGATCGCAGCCGCGGTCAGAATGCTTATAAGGATCGGAAACCAGACTTGCGAGGTCCACGGCACTGGGATGAAAAACAGCACGTCAGGGCTTGTGGGTGAGTATGGCCATCGGACCGTGGCTCGCAGCGCTACGTAGTACCCTATGTCCCAGAGCGCAAATATCCAGAGAAAGATAGCAAGGCGTTCTCCACGCTTCTGCCCAGCAAGGATGGCAACAGAAAGCAGCATCAGTATCGTGGCTGCTTCACGAA